>Ga0208900_1000107_pt1 | contig 50088 bp, 42 predicted proteins | sample AntAceMetag02UKK_FD_184763 | JGI IMG/M metagenome (GOLD analysis project Ga0208900, IMG submission 184763) | Saline lake microbial communities from Ace Lake, Antarctica - Antarctic Ace Lake Metagenome 02UKK (SPAdes) (version 2) | ecosystem: Environmental > Aquatic > Non-marine Saline and... | reverse complement strand
TGCTCGGGTACTTACGTATATCATAGCAGACATGGCAGCCATATAAAACACTCAAGAATTCCCTGGAAACGGAATCAACGAGCAAAAGACTCCCGGTTACCGTGCATTAGAACCATTTAATAAAGATCTGGTTCCAATTTGGATCCCTTGGAATTGACCGGGGGTAAAAATGAGAACCAGACACATCTAAGGAAAGGAGGCACATTATGCCTGGATTTAATCAAAGAGGACCCATGAATGAAGGCCCCATGACCGGACGTGGCATGGGACAGTGCAGTGGAGCGTACACCCAGGAGACAGGTACACCTGCAAACATGGCACAGAATGCCCCGGGTTACGGTTACGGCCAGGGGCGTGGTATGGGAATGGGAAGACGCGGATGCCAGCCCCCCCGGCGGGGCATGGGTATGGGCAGGGGTGCCCAGATGCAGATGACACCCCAGGCGCCCCCGGCCACAAAAGCATCCCTGACTGCCAGGGCCCAACAACTGGAAGTAGAGCTGCAAGCCATCCAGAGTGAATTGAAAAAGATGGACACTGAATAAAGAAAAAAGAAGAAAAGGGAGAAAAAAGGGGACAGACCACGGTTCTTAGGTCTGTCCCCTTTTTTAGCTATTTTTAATTTCATTTCAAGAGGTAGGATCTCAATAACGGGCATGTCCTGTCGGACACAACGAATATTGAAAATGGCATTATGCCGCCCCCCTCCCGACGGGCAATGGGCCCGGGCGGAACCGTAGACGGCCCAATTGACCGGTTCCTATTACCCATCGGGGGGGGGCGGCCACTTGGACACTTCATTTTCATACAAACCCGGGGTGATAAGCCTGCTTACCCTTTAAACACCGGGTGCTATTCAAAAGAATGTCCGGGGTTGGTCATAAGATGGGCCACTATACAGGAACTGAATATATGCTATTGTCAATTAGCTGTAATTACTTACTTTATTTTTAGATCAAAAAAAATTGCTTCAAAGTGGCCCATGTTATGAATCACCCCGAATATCCTGAATGGCCGGAATTATTGAGAACTTACGGTCAGCTCTGCTATACCCTACCCTATAAACGCCAGAAGTTAATGCCAGTTTTTTGGACTTCCTGGGCATCCAACATGGATTTAACATCCACTATGCAGCCCTTTTTATTTAGGCAGGCGGTGAAATCTACCACGGCCATATTTCGGTATTGTCGGTGGGGCACGGCAATAATCAACGCCCCAAGATCGGTCATATTTTCCCAAGGCTGTAGATCGACACCATAATAATTATGAGCCTCGGCCGCATCGGCCATGGCATCATGCACCAGCACTTCAGCACCATAATCCTTGAGCTCTGTCACAATATCAATAACCCTGGTATTACGCAGATCCGGACAATCTTCTTTAAAGGTCAGCCCTAAAACCCCCACCCGGGCGTTTTTGATATTCTGGCTGGCATTAATCATCATCTTCACCGTTTTTTCCACCACAAACCGGCCCATATTGTCATTGATACGCCTGCCAGCCAGAATCACTTCTGGATGATACCCCTCGGATTCCGCCTTAAACGTTAGGTAATAGGGATCAACTCCGATACAATGCCCCCCCACCAGCCCTGGTGTAAATTTCAAAAAATTCCACTTGGAACCCGCCGCTTCCAGCACATTTTTGGTATCAATGCCCAGTCGATCAAAAATCAGGGCCAACTCGTTCATGAGAGCAATATTGAGATCCCTCTGGGTGTTTTCAATCACCTTGGCGGCCTCGGCTTCCTTGATGGTAGCCGTGCGATGTACGCCAGCGGTGACAATGGATTCATACAATGCCGCCACCCGTTCCAGAGTGGCTTCATCATCTCCTGACACCACCTTGATGATCTTTGTTAACGTATGCTCTTTGTCACCGGGGTTAATGCGCTCGGGGGAATACCCCACATGAAAATCTTTCTTCCATTTGAGTCCGGATTCCTTCTCCAGAATGGGCACACACAGATCCTCGGTGACCCCGGGATACACCGTGGATTCAAAAATCACCAGCGCCCCTTTTTTCATATTTTTTCCAACGGTTCTGGAGGCCCCTTCCACTGGCCTTAAATCTGGGCGTCTGGCACGGTCAATGGGGGTGGGAACGGCCACCACAATGTAATCGGCATCAGAAAGCATGGCAGGATCGCAGGTGGCCGTAAAGCGAATTGCCCGTTCAAACTCCTCCTGACTCACCTCACCGGTGGGATCTTTCATCTCCCCACAATTTTTAACAATGCTTTCCTTGAGATCAAATCCTACCGTATCAAATTTTTCACCAAAATTAATTGCCAGGGGTAGCCCGACATAACCGAGTCCGACGACAGCTATCTTAGATTGATCATTCATCAATTTTACCTTTTCAAATCAGAATTCAATTGGGTCAAGTTTGGCTTAAACGCCCCTTTTTGGCATCAAAAAGTACACTCTAATCCATTCTTTGCCCATATTTTTGACAGTCTTACACATAAAAACAATAACTTATCTGGGTCAGACCCTGCGTATTAATCCCTGAGCTGTTCGGCAAGCAATCCCATTGCAGAAACAAGTTTTTCAAAACTCGCTCAAAACTTGTTGTTCAATGCTTATTCATAAGCTCGTCAGTTATAAGTTATACAATAGTGGTTTAGAAAATTCAGAGAACTTACAACTCACGAGTTCATAAGGTATGGATTTGAATAACACCCTGCCCCTGAATTTTTCTGGCCTCTTCCACAATGCGTTTATGGTGGGTAAAAAGAATCACCTGATTCTTCAGTGACAACGCATCCAGAACCGACAAGGTGGCCCGGGAGCGATCATCATCAAAGTTTATCAAGATGTCATCCACAATAAAGGGCATGGGTTCAGCGGTTTCAAGGCGACACTCCAGGGTGGCAATACGCAGGGCCAGATAGAGCTGATCCCGGGTGCCGGAACTCATTTTTTCCACGGTGAGACGAAGCTCATCGGGCCGGACCCCCACAAGCACCGGCTCTCCATTGTCATCCACATCGGTGCGAAGCCCGGCAAAGGATCCCAGGGTCAAGGTATTAAAGTAATTGGAGGCAATTTTTAACACCGGGTCCTGGTGTTCTTCCCGGTAGCGTTCAATTTCCCGTTGCAAAATCCTGGAAGCGATACGCAGTTTGGCGTATTGCTCTGACAAACGACGTATCCTGGCAAGCTCCTGTTCCATTTTCCCGGCAAGATCAGCGGCCTTATCACTGCCATCCATGGCATCAAGCTTTGTTTTTTCTTCGCCGATGACCTGGGAGATGTCATTGATCTGTGGATGAATTCTCTGTTCAATATCCATTTTCAAGGCGCTGATTTGCCCGGGCAGCTCGTCGGCATTCACCTCGTTTGCCTGTTTTGTAAATGCCTCTAAAGAGGTTCCAGCCCCAATTTTAGCCAAAATGGCTTCGGTGTCGGAAATCTTCTCCCGCAGCCGCTGGGAATCCGTAAACCGGGTGATGACAGCCGGTAATTCTTCAGTTTTTTCACATTTAGCAATGGCAAGAAGTCCATCCATCTGCCCGGTGGCCCTTTGAAGCATTTCCTGTGCACCGGTAACCTCTTTTCGTAAAGAGTCCAGCTCTTCGGAGAGTTTCTCGTGTACCGTGGCATCTTTTTGGGCCTGGATGAGCATGGTGCGCAATTTTAAAATAGCCCGATCCAAGGGCAAGTCCAGCATTTCCGGTGCGATCTTCCCTAAAAAAACCTTGAGTTCTGTTTCAAGTTCAGCCGCGTCCCGATCAATGCCCACAATGCGTTTTTTCAGATCATCGGCCTCTTTTAACTTGTCAAAGCAGCTCCTTAAGGTCTCAATGAGATCAACTGCCTCCAGGGGGGACACTTCCTCTTGTAGGCCCAGGCCCAAAAGCGCCTTTTGCCACTGCCCCTGCCATCTGTCCAGGTCCGACTGGGCCGCATTGAGGTCCTCCTGGCTACGGTGAAATGTCTTTTGGGCATTTTTTTGGCGCTCTTTTAATTTTTCAAGGGACGTCTTTTGGCCGGCAATGCGCTCTAAAACCGTCTCTGCCAGAATCAGAACCGGGGCAAGGGCTTCCCCCAGGGGAATCTGTCGTTCTCCCATGGTGAAAAGCACTTCTTCCACGCTGTGTTTCAGCGCCTGTCTTTGTTTTATGACCTGGGAAATCTCCTGCTCTTTTAACGAAAGATCTTCCAGCTTAAATCGCAATTTATCCATTTGGGTCAGCCAGGCCCCCATCTCTTTGGGGGATAAGGGAGTAATGGCAAGGGGCTCCCAGATGCGTTGCCAATCCTTATCAAGATCCTGTATTTGTTTTTCCAAAATCTCTTTTTCTTTTTCTTTATCCGTCAAAGCCCCCTGCAATGTTTCCACCTGGGAACGATAAGCCGCAGCCTGGGCCACCCGGTCTGCCTCCCGGCGCAGTCGATCGGCAACAATATCTGCCTGTTTTACATATGTCTCGTAGGCATCGGGAAGGGGCTGGGTGTCATCATAGCGATTACTCTCCTGGGTGACATCCATGTGATCCACCCATTTCTTTCGTAACAGTTGCCACCCCTTTTCTCTTTTTTTCCGGGTCTGTAGCAGCCATTGTTCGGAGGGGACTTCCCCGGCATAGGCCAATTTTTTCATTTCTGTCAGGGCCTTTTTCAGCTCTTTTGCCTCTTTTCTACGATCCTTTTCAAGTCCACCCAGATCCTGTGTAATCTTGCTGAAATGGCTCTCAAACGCCTGCACGGTTTCAAAAAGGGGGAAAGAAAGTTCCATCAATTGAGCCAGATCGCCGGTCCACACCCCCATGCGTTTAAGGGATGACAGACAGGATTTTTGATGCTTTTCAAACTCATGGCTATTTTTTTCCAGCAAGACGTCAACATCCCCCACCCTTTGGGCCGGTTTCACTGCCTGGAGAAGGGGAAGGGCGTCTTTAATATCAGGCAGTGTCGTCAGGGCATCGGCCACGGATTCAAGCTCTTGCTTTGCTGCCCGTTGTTGCTTTTGTAAACTTTTAATCTGCTGGTGTATGGCCTCATACTCCGAGCTCAATGCCTGCACCCTCTTTTTCCTGGAAAGCACAGGCCGTAATGTTTCCACCGCATCCAGGTTTAAATCCGGACGAACCTGTTGCAACAGCCATGCCCCATCCCGTCGAAGGCTGATGCGCATGCCATTTCTCTCTGGTTTGTCCTTTTGTCCCTTGCGATATTCCCCCAGACGCTGGTGAAAATCATCCACCTGGTCGGCCTGATTCAACAGCGTCTCCTTTAAAGAAATGTCTCTACGTTTTTTTTCAAGATCGTGTAACCGCTTTGTATCACGCTCCAGTAGCTGCCGGGCTGCCTGCATTTCCTGGCTCACCTGCCAATGTTTCTGGGTAAAATCAGGGGGCAAGGGAACCACCTCTCCCACCTCTTTAAGTTGATCCTGCCAGGATTTCAAAGTGGCCAACTCAGGAATAGCCTGTTTCAAGCGCTCAAGCCCATTAAATTGTATGTGTTTTTCATCCCGTTCTTTTTCCAGGAGGCTGCGGTGTGCCTGGGCCTCTTTCAAGGCCTTTTGATGGAGGTTCCACTCTTTAAAGGACAGACTGACCTCCCTGGCTTCCTTTTTCAGGATTTTGAATTTTTTAATGGCCTTATTAATGTCGGGCAATTGCCCTGAGGGTTTGAACAGCTCCAGGGCCTCTCGTTCAAATTGCTCAATGACCTGTCCCAGGGATGAAATCCCTGCCCCTGCAGCAAACAATGCCTGCCCCACCTCCCCTTTCCGGGCCAGGATGTCTTCTCCTCCCCTTACCAGGGTGTCATGATCAATGCCGTAAAGGGATTCAAAAATTCCCGATTCAAGTCCCTTTAAAAAAGGTGCTAACACCCCTGTATCCAAAGGGTTTCCCTCTTCATCAATGAGATCTGCCTTGCGTTTTTTACGACGTTGAAAACAAATTTCCTCCCCGGCACTGTTTTCAAGACAGCCCCCCACCCGTAATTGATCATAATTATGAAGAAAATTATCCGGGGTCTGTTGGGGAAATCCATACAACAAGGCCTTGAGCGCTCGAAGGGAGCTGCTTTTTCCAGCCTCGTTGGGACCAAAAATAATGTGGAGACCGGGAACCTCGGAATTAAAGGTCAATGTCTGATCTGTGAAAGGGCCAAAGGCCTTCAAATGCAATCGTTTGAGCTTCATTGTTTATCTCCGTGATGAAGCAGTTTCGCCATCAAAAGGGCCTGTACTTCCCTGCGTAAATCTGCAATTTTCTCCGGAGTTGCATCAAAAAAAGACCCCTCACCGCTGTGGATCTCTGCTGGTAATTTAGTTTTCAGGACAGACAACTCCGGTACCAGTTCAAACAGGGTATCCCCATCCAACGCCATATTCTGGATGGAATCAATCAGTCCGGCAATGGGGGAATCCGTGGTCAACATGTCCCCGGTGCTCCCACTGGGCTGTGTATTAAATTTGATTTTTTCCAGCCACACATCACCCAATCCAGCGGCAATGCCCCGGAAGGCCTGGATCCACGGCGCGGTTTCCTCAAGCAGTTGGGCATGAACCGGACAGGTGCCCCCCAACACCAGGCGCAGGGCCAGGGGTTTACCTTCAGCGTTTTCAAGTTCCTGTTCAAAGCCCTGGCGAACGGCATCATAGACGCTGTCCGGGGTCTGACATTCGGATAGATCCACCTGGCACTGTGTCCAGCGCAGCACATCCAGCTCATGGGCATCCACAGTGATAATCTGCCCCTCCTCCACGGCCACCAGGGTGGCCCCTTTGGCCCCGGTCTCTCTGATATGACGGCCCTGGATGTTACCGGGGAACACAATAAAGGGATCTTGTGCAACGATTTCCCGGCAATGGACATGGCCCAGAGCCCAGTAATCATACCCCTTTGATTTAAGATCATCCACTGTACAGGGGGCATAGGCCTCATGGCCCTCCCGCCCGGTCAGGGAGGTGTGAAGCACACCGATGTTAAAATAATCCACATCACAGGGAGGAAACCGGGAGGCAAGGTTCTCTGTCACGGCCCTTGTAGTATAGCTCTGTCCATGGATGATGACCCCAATGTCCGTCAATTTTACAGACTGGGGTTTTCGGGGGGAAAAAATGGTTACGTTGTCAGGCAGGGGCATGGATTTTGTTATCTGACTGGCAGCGTCATGGTTCCCGGAAACCATAAACACCCTGATCCCGGCCCGGGACAACTGGCCCATGCGGCTGACAAAGAAAAGACCGGTGTTGTAGTCCTTCCAGTCGCCATCATAAAGATCACCGGCGATGAGAATAAAATCAACGGCCTCTTCCAGGGCCAGCTGGATCAGATGATCAAAAGCCCTTCTGGTGGCCCCACGAATGTCTTCAACAGGGGCATCGTCGTGGACCTCAATTCCCCTTAAAGGGCTGTCCAGATGTATGTCTGCGGTGTGAATAAATTTAATCATGGGTGGAAGGGAATCCTTAAATTTTTTTATTAGAAAATAAAACTTTCGGGCAACCTCAGCAGAGCCCCCCCCGATGGGTAATAGGAACCGGCCAATTGGGCCGTCTACGGTTCCGGGCCGGGCCCATTGCCCGTCGGGGGGGGGGCATAATGCCATTTTCAATATTCGTTGTGTCCGGCAGGAGATGCCCATTTTATATGAAAAGGTAGCCTCCAAGGTTACCTCAGCAGAGCCAATGGAACAGACCAATTGGGCTGTCTAACAGTTCCGGGTCGCTTCCATTACCCCTCCCCGGGGGCGGCATGATAGCATTTGGCTCCGCGTCTACGACCCAATATTCGTTGTGTCCGGTAGGACATGTGGGTTTATATGAAAGTGTAGGCATGCCTAACATTACTTTCATGCTTCGTTCTGGGCAGACCGAGTCCAGAATACAGTCTGCCCGTGGCAGTTTATTTCAATCAGACGCTGAAGTATCTATAACCCTTCGGACAATTTCAGCAAGACGTTTCTGATCCATGGGTTTCATGATAAAACCGGTGGCCCCCAATTCAAGGGCTGATTGTTCATCAATTTTATTGCTATATCCTGTGCACAAAAGAGTTTTAATACCCGGCCTGATGTCAATCAATGCCTGGATGAACTGTATCCCTGTCATGTGGGGCATGGCCATGTCCGTAATCACCAGATCAAATTGTCCAGGATGGGCTTTGAATATCTCCAATGCCAACTCCGGGGACGTGGCCCCTTCCACCCGGTATCCCAGGCGTTCCAGTCGTTGTTTGCCCATGTCTACCAATGCGGGTTCATCATCCACAATCAAAATGCGTTCATTCCCCCTGGGCAGGATGTCATCCCCCTCAACCGTTTCATCCACAATGGCATTGATAACGGGAAAATAACTGAAAAAAGTGCTGCCCTTTCCCAGCTCAGTTTCAACCTTTATAAACCCCCCATGGCCATGGACAATACCATGGACCACAGCCAGCCCCATGCCGGTACCTTTGTCCACCTCTTTTGTGGTAAAAAAGGGATCAAACAGATGCTCCATCACATGGTCGGGAATACCATGTCCAGTATCGGACACCGTCAGTTCAACATATTCACCCGGTTCCAGCACCTGGTCTAAAAAAATCTGGCCATGACTCACCGTTGTATTTTGCAGCCCTATTTCCAACACACCGCCGCCCTCTTCCATGGCATGGGCTGCATTATTGCACAAATTAATCACCATTTGCTGCATCTGGGTCTGATCCGCCAGAATGGTATGACAATCGGGTGTAAAATTTTCTTTAAATTGAATCTGTGTGGGGATGGATGCCCGTAATAATTTAACCGCATCCTGCACGCAGGCACTCATATCCAGGGAACGTTTTTTATGCGATGTTTTGCGACTGAAGCTCAACAATTGTCGAACCACATCCCGCCCCCGCAGACTTGCCTTGCGTACCTCAGATAAAAAGTTATGGGTGGGATTCCAGTCCGGGAGATCATCCATGGCCAATTCGATATTTCCCAAAATGATGCCCAGAATATTGTTAAACTCATGGGCAATACCACCGGACAGGGTTCCCACTGCCTCCATTTTGTGTGATTGACGAAGCTGGTGTTCCAGCTTAATTTTTTCAGTGATATCCGTTGAGATGTGAATCACCCTGTCAATCTCGCCATCTTCATCAAGTACCGGAGTGCATGACACTAAATAATGGCCATCCAGGGTCTCCATGTGCATTTCCACCGTTTCAAAAGAACCGTTGTTTAACAAAGATTCCAGGGGACATCCCCTTGGCGCTTCACTGGTTCCATGGAAAATATCGTGGCAGATCTTTCCTTTGATCTGATCTTGGGTCAATCCCGTGACTTTTAATGTGGCCAGGTTGGCATTTTCTATGCGATGATTCTTGTCCAGAATCATGGCAGGGTGACCAATGGCATTAAAGATGTCTTCCCATTTTTTCCGGGACGATATAAGCTCTAATTCATATCGTTTCTGATCACCGATGTCGTGCATGATGCCCAAAATAAAAACTTTGTTGTCACGGGATTTTAAAGAGGAAGTGGAAATACTTACCTGCTTTTTTTCACCACTTTTGGTGATGATTTTCCATTCCTCATTGCTCATATTCTGCCCTTCCCGCGTGGCATTCATGCGGGTAATGGCTCTTTTTTGAACATCCTCATTGGGAGAAAGGGTCTGATACCACCCCAGACGATTGATTTCCGCTTTGGTGTACCCAGTCAATGTTTCCATTTTTCTATTCCACTGGGAAAATTTGACAAAGGGAAATTCATCAATACTGAAACACACGCAAATGCCTTGGGCAGCAGTTTCAAAAATCGATGAAAGCATGTCATTGTGTTCTTTCAATTTACCCTGGCTGCGGATAAGCTCTTTTTCTGCACGATCTCGCTTTTTGACCTCCCTGCCCAATCGTCTATTCCAGAACAAAATCATCCCAATGAAAACAACCGCAATGAGTAAAAGCCCCATAAACCATTTAACAACCATGGGTTTGGAAAAACCCACATCACTCTTCACAGCCAGCCATCGTCTTTGAATCTCCATGCGTTGCTGGGATGACATTGAGCCCATGACTTTATTGAGAATGGAAACCAGTTGGGGCCAATCTTTACGAACCCCCATATATAAATGATATTTTTCCGAAAATATGGGGGCCGCAATCTTCAAATTGCTCAGTCCATTTTTCTGAATCAAATAAGTTGCTGCGGCCAAATTGTCAATGCATGCATAGGCCCGGCCAAAAGAAACTGCCTGCAATGCCCCAAGAGGTGTTTTTACAAAATGGGAAATCAGGGGAATATTTTCCCGAGAGACCCATTCAAAGGGGGCAGTCCCCTTCACAAAGGCCACTTCTTTCCCACTCAAATCCTGAATCCCTGACATGAATGATGTATCGGTTCTGGCAATGATCACCAGGGGAAAGGAAAGATAGGGATTTGTAAAGGCCAGATACGTCTCACGATCAATGGTTTTTGCAGAGCAGAAGATTAAATCAATCTGTCGATCCTCTGCCCCTTTGAGTATCTCGGGCCAGGGAAGATTACTTTGAATCTCCACCTGCAAGTCAAGTCGGTCAAAAACAAATGAGATATAATCCCCAGCCATGCCCTTTAAAGTGCCATCTGCTTCATAATAACTAAATGGGGGAAAGGCCCTGGGACCTGCCACTCGGATGATGGGGTGCTGCGATAGCCATTCTTTCTCCTGGGGGGTCAATAATTTCTGGACATCAGGAGGGGCATGCTTATCAGACACGACTTCCCCGGCAAAAACAGGTAACTGGAAAAGATGAATCAAAAGGCAAATGGCAACGGTAACGGCAACCATGGGGTAACACGAAATATTTTTAAATAGAGTCTTTTTGAACATATTTTTCACCACTTTGGTTTTATTAGAAAAGAAAGCTTCCGGGCAACCTCAGCAGAGCCCCCCCGATGGGCAATAGGAACCGGCCAATTGGGCCGTCTACGGTTCCGGGCCGGATCCATTGCCCGTCGGGGGGCGGCGGCATAATGCCATTTGGCTCCGCGTCTACGACCCAATATTCGTTGTGTCCAGCAGGACATGCCCGTTAAGTACCCACACATATGTTTTCCGGTATTTCACAGCCATATATCATTGATATTTATGGATTTTATTTTGGAGAATATATGCCCGGGTACTTATATACAAACCAACGGCACCTGGCACCTGGATTCAGACCCTTTGCGTCAACAAAAATTCTTTTCCAGCAATAACCTTATTCTGAGGTGTCCAAAAACCCACTTTTCTTTCTATTTTTTTTGCTCGGTTTTAAGATCTGACAATATTGATTGAAATGTCAGCTTTTAAGCTCTTTTTAACAATCATAGCAGGTTTCAGAAACCAAGCAAGAGAAGTGGCGGATTTAAACACCCCCGCCTTATTCCAATCTCGTCAGTTGTAAGTTCTCATAACCTATTGAATTTATTAGTAGTGAAAAAATCAGAATAAAAATTCCAGTTCTAATTATTTCAGTAAGTTATACAATAATGGCTTAGCAAACTCAGAGAACTTACAACTCACGAGTTCCAATTTTAATCTAATTTTAATCTGGGGTAGCTCATTATCTAAATCCTCATAGCCCAAGTCCTTTAGGCTTGGGTTACTAACTTCAGTGTTGCCACTTTAGATTTGTGTTTTTTTAAAAGTATCACCAAATAGATTAAAAAGACAACACTTCCCGGTCAAATCCAGGAGAACTATTTAAAATTATTGATATTTATGTTTTGGACTTCACAAAATCGCCTTGGTAAATATCAAATAATATCAAGATGTTAAATAATGACTTCGTAAGTTCTCAATAAATCCGGGCATTCAGGAAATTCTTTTGAATAGCACCCGGCGTTTAACGAGTAAGTAGACTTTATGACCCTGGGTTATTGATAAGTTACATAACTTGGAATTGCTGCTAAAAATACAGGGGGTGCATTCCCATTTTCCCGGCCCATCATATAACCCATTGATTTCATTAAGCCGCCATCCATTGATGCAAAATAAAATTTCTTTATAAATCAAAGAGTTGAATCTCCAACCGGGAAAATGGGAATGCGCCCAATACAGGTATCCTTCATATGAGCCCAAAAGTATTTTACAGTCTTTTGATAAAGAAATTTTTGAAATTGGGAAACACACTAAAAATCATACTATCAGGAAACACTTCTCCATGGAAAACCAAACAATAGTTAGTATAAGTAATTAAAAGAAATTTATATATATGAATGGTTATTTATTGTTATTTTATTCAAGACATCATTGACAATGAAGTTTTTGATATCTAATATAGACCAAAATCAACTCATATTATGCAATCAATGCACATTATAAATAAAGGTTCTATCAATAAAAATTGGGCTGATACGGTTGGGGGCATGAACAGCAATATGAAATTTCAAAGTAATAAGGGAGTTCATAACAAATAATCCACCTGTTTTCACTTATGATATGCCGCAAATAGCGGGCATCAGGTTTGAAAATGAGTGGTTTTATTCTTATGTGAAGTCCCTAAAAGGGAGCTGGAAGCAGTGTATCCACAAATCATTACCATAAATGGCAGACCCTGCACGTTTGAATCGGGAGAAACCATTCTTGATGTTGCAACCCGGAACGGAATAGAAATTCCAACCATTTGTTATTTAAAAGGAACCACCCCCACAGGAAACTGTGGAATTTGCGTGGTGGAAATTGAAGGACATCTGGAACTTGCACTTTCATGTTCCACATTGGCCAAAGCCAAAATGGGTGTACAAACCAATTCTCCCAAGGTTATTTGTCAGAGAAAAATAGTCCTGGAACAAATGCTGTCCTCGGGGAATCATAACTGCACCATTGGTTCTTCCGGAGACGACGCCTGGACACAGTTTCAGATGGAAGTTGAGTCCAATGATGATTACGAAACCCTCTGCCCGGCCTGGGGAGAATGTAAACTCCAGGAACTGGCGTATAAGTACCAAGTTCAGGGCAAACACACCGCTACCCCTGCCAGAAAGATTCCCCTGGAAATGGATAACCCCATGATCATACGGGATACGTCCCGGTGCATTTTGTGCGGCAGATGTGTGGCTGCCTGCAATCAGGTTCAGGTCAACCGGGCCATTGCCTTTGGTAAAAACGGTGATGAAACGAAAATCATTGCCGGCCAGGATGATTCTCTTATGACATCTGATTGTGTCTTTTGCGGGGAATGTGTCCAGGTGTGTCCTGTGGGTGCATTGGTCGAAAAAAAAGCTCTGAATGCCATCCGGCCCTGGGAAACAACAAAAATCAGAACCACCTGCCCCTATTGCGGCGTGGGGTGCCAGCAGTGGCTTCATGTGAAAAAGGGCAAAATCATTAAAGTCACCGGTGTGGAGGAAGGAAAACCCAACCAGGGCCGTCTGTGCGTCAAGGGTCGATTCGGGTACGATTTTATTTACTCCAAGGAGAGAATCAGAACACCCCTGATCCGGGAAAACGGTGAGCTTCGCAGTGCCACCTGGGATGAAGCTCTGGATCTTGTGGCAAAAAAATTTACCCAAATTATTAAAGAAGATGGACCCGATGCCCTGGCAGGTGTGAGTTGTGCCCGGAGCATTAACGAAGATTCCTACCAGATGCAAAAGCTGTTCCGATCGGTGTTTAAAACAAACAATATAGATCATTGTGCCCGTACCTGACATGCTCCCACCGTTGCCGGGCTGGCAACATCATTTGGTTCAGGTGCCATGACCAACTCCTTTGGGGAGTTTTCCAAGGCAAAAATGTTTCTTGTTATTGGGTCCAACATGACCGAGGCCCATCCTGTGGCTGCCACCTTTTTGAAAAATGCCGTAGAAAAAGGGGCTCGTCTCATTGTTATTGATCCCAGACGTCATAAGCTGGTGGATTTTGCAGAACTGCACCTTCCTTTGAAAGTGGGGAGCGACATTGCCCTTATCAACGCCATCATGCATGTGTTAATTGAGGAAGAACTCTATGATAAGACATTTGTCTCCTCCTGTTGTGTGGGATTTGAAGAATTAAAAGAGAACGTACAAAAATATCCCCCGGAAAAGGCCGCTGAGATATCGGGTATTGATGCGGACACCATCCGGAAAACAGCTCGAATACTGGCATCTGTAAAACCTGTTATGCTGTGCTACACCTTGGGAATCACCGAGCACACCTGCGGCAAGAACAATGTCATGGATACGGCTAATCTCCAGATGCTCTTGGGAAATATGGGCAAAGAATGTGGGGGCGTTAATCCCTTGAGGGGTCAAAACAACGTCCAGGGAGCCTGCGATTGCGGTGCCCTTCCCAATGTATTTCCCGGCTACCAGGCTGTGACGGACAGTTTTGCCAGAAAGAAATTTGAAACATTCTGGGGGGTGAAAAATCTTCCCTCTAAAAACGGCTTAATGATTCCCCAGATGATGGATGGTCTTGTGGATGGTCGAGTAAGGGCTTTTTATGTTTTTGGGGAAAATCTTGCCAACACGGAACCGGACATAAAAAAGGTGGAACATGAATTGGCATCGGCTGAGTTTCTTGTCTGCCAGGATATCTTTGAAACCGAAACCACCCGTTTTGCCCATGTGGTATTTCCCGCTGCAGCCTGGAGCGAAACCGACGGCACGTTCACCAACAGTGAAAGACGGGTGAGCCGGGTACGTACGGCCAGCCTTCCACCTGGTTATGCAAAACCCGATTGGTGGATTTTTAAACAAATTGCCAAACGCATGGGACATGACTGGAAATCCAACAGTGCCAGAGAAATTTGGGACAATGAAATTTCTGTGGTGGCTCCCAATTTGGGAGGCATTAAATATAATCGCATTAAAAACGACGGTCTCCAGTGGCCCTGTCCTGATACGGCCCATCCCGGAACCTGCGTGCTTCACCAGCATGGTGAATTTACCTGTGGTCTTGGCGTGTTCAATCCCGTGGAGTGGACTCCCCCCGCTGAGATACCCGATGAGACCTATCCCTTTGTGCTCAGCACAGGCCGACGGCTTTATCACTACCATACCCGAACCCAGACAGGCAGATGTCAAGGCTTGAATGAGCTTCTGGGGGAGGAAACTGCAGATATTTCAGTGGAAGACGCACAGAAAATGGGCATTGCATTCAATGATCTTGTCCGGGTTAAATCCCGACGGGGGGAGGTATGCGTCAAGGCCAGGGTGACTCATGAGGTTCCCCAGGGAATGGTGTGGATGGCCTTTCACTTTCGAGAGGGCAATGCCAACTGGTTGACCAACCCGGCCTTTGATCCAGAGACCTTGACCGCCGAATATAAAGCCTGTGCTGTGGCTTTGGAAAAAGTTTAATCCCCGCCCAGTTTTTACTCTAATTTCTCCCCGATTTATAACTCCCTCCCACTTCCCGGAGAGTCTTCATGGCTCTCCGGGCTTCTTTTGTGCGGTGAACATCCAGCGATGCCTGAAGGTCGTATGGGGTCAGGCTTGTAAAAACTCTCTAAGCATCCGGCTTCGTTTTTACATGAAAGAGTAGACATACCTAACATTCTTTCATGCTTCGTTGTGGGTAGGCCGGGGTCAGAATACGGTCTGCCCGTGACAGTTATTAGAAAATAAAACTTCCGAGCACCTCAGCAGAGCCCCCCCCGATGGGTAATAGGAACCGGCCAATTGGGCCGTCTACGGTTCCGGCCGGGCCCATTGCCCGTCGGGGGGGGCGGCATAATGCCATTTGGCTCCGCGTCTACGACCCAATTTTCGTTGTGCCCGATAGGGCATGGGTGTTTTATATGAAAGTCTCAACAACATGCTGAAATTAAAAGACTTTCTTTTTTTCGTTGTGGCTGTTCTTACAGCCATGTATGTTTATACGGACTAAATATACAGAATGTTAATATAGGTTATTATTAGTCAGCTTATAGCCAAAAATGGTTTTTCAATAATAACATTGACAAGCAAATGCTCAAATGGTACCCCCTGAATTCTTTTAATTAAATGCTCAAAACTTTACTCGTGAGTTGTAAGTTCTATGAGTTTGCCAGACCATTACTTTGTAACTCATTGAAATAATTAGAACTGAAATTTTTGTTCTTATTTTTTCACTAATAATAAATTCAAGAAGTTATGAGAACTTACAACCCACGAGAACATTATTAATTTGGAGGAATCCCCATGAAATTTTTTTATATTCTCATCAGCCTGTTGATTGCCATGCCCTGTTGGGCCGGGCCCGATTTAACCATATATGCCGGTGCCGGTTTAATGAAACCCATGGAGGCATTAAGGAGTGACTTTGAAAAGGAAAATAATATAACAATTAAAGTCCATTATGGGGGGTCTGGGGAGCTTTTTGGCATGCTCGGTACCGGTCGTTGTTGTGATGTGTTTGTTCCAGGGGCTGAAAAATACACCAACGATGCAAAAAAGAATGGGTGGATAAAACCTGACACCGATGAAAAAATTGTCAAACACATCCCTGTGATTGTCGTCCCCAAGGGAAACCCTGGAAATATCCATTCACTTTCGGATCTGGGACGAGAAGATGTAAAAATATCCCTTGGAGACCCCAAGTCATGTGCCATTGGAAAAATTTCAAAAAAACTGCTTCAAAAAAATAATTTGTATGACCAGGTGAAAAAACAGGTGGTGGTTTCTGGCCCAACAGTAAATCAATTACTGATATATGTGGCCATGAACCGGGTTCAGGCGGCCATCATCTGGGAAGATGTGGTGGCATGGGCAGAAGGAAAAGGGAAAGTGGAGGTCATTCGCATACCAGAAAAAGATAATATTATCAAAATCGTCCCCTGTTCTGTTACAAACTGCTCAAAAAATCCCGCACTTGCCCAGAAATTTACCCAATATATTGCATCGGAAAAAGCCATGGACATCTGGGAACAATGGGGGTTTAAAAGATGCAGCAAATAAACTGGTTCAGGGGAATATTAATTATACTTCCCATTGCCCTGACCCTTATATTACTGACTGCTATTTTTTCCCTTATTTTAGTCCCGACACCGGCAGAAATCTGGGAGTCCCTGTTAAGCGAGGAGATGCTTTTTTCACTCAAATTAACCATATGGACAAGTCTTTTATCCACCTTCCTGGTGTTTATAGTTTCAGTTCCCACCGGGTATTCCCTTTCACGCATTGATTTTTGGGGTAAAAGCATCGTAAAGACCATCATTGATCTTCCCATTGCATTCCCCGAATTGGTTCTTGGGCTATGCCTGCTTTTGCTATTTGGTAATCCTGCTTTACAAAAAATACTGGGAACCTTGGGCTTTGACTTTGTGTTTACCAAACAGGGCATTGTCCTGGCACAATTTTTCACCGCCCTGCCCTACTCGGTGAGAATCATAAAATCAACCTTTGATTATATTAATCCCCGCTTGGAATTCGTATCCAGAAGTCTGGGATACTCGATGTTTGAAACATTTTTAAAGGTGTCACTGCCCCTGGCAAAAAGCGGATTGCTTGCGGCCACCATCATTGCATTTGCACGGAGTATCGGCACCTTTGGAACCGTTCTCATCCTTGCGGGCGGGTCCTACATGCAAACAGAGGTTCTTCCCATTACCCTGTACCTCAATATCTCATACGGTAACATGCCCATGGCAATTACATCGGGGATTATTCTTGTCTTTGTTTCTTTTATCGCCATATTGTTTTTTGAAAAATCCGAGGCATCCATATGAGTTATTTGAGCATTGAAAACCTGAGCATCAACCTTGGAGAATTTTCATTAAAGTCACTTAATCTTGAACTTGACCAGGGTGATTATGCGGTGATAATAGGCCCCACAGGATCTGGAAAAAGTATCCTGCTTGAATGTATTATTGGTTTTTTCAAACCGGATAACGGAAAGATTCTTTTGGAGGGCAGAAACATTGTAAATGATCTGCCGGAGAAAAGGGGTATTGGCATTGTGTACCAGGATTATGCCCTGTTACCCCATTTAACGGTATTTCAAAATATAGCCTATGGATTAAGAAAGGTAGACAAAGAAATTGTCAAACATAAAGTTAAAGAGATGGCTGCAAGCCTGAAAATAGACCACCTTTTAAATCGAAAACCAGATACCCTTTCCGGTGGTGAACAGCAACGTACCGCATTATCCCGATCCCTGGTGGTTAACCCGAGACTGCTGCTCATGGATGAACCCTTTTCCGCCCTTGATCCCGGGACAAGAAGAGAAATCCGTCAACTCCTGTGTGATGTTATTGATAAAACATGCACCACGGTGATCCATGTAACCCATGACATGAAAGATCTCTGGGTACTTGCCGATAAAACTGCCGTCCTTCGCAAAGGGCGAATTATCCAGTTTGGCAAGGTCAGAGATATTTTCGAACGACCTGCCAATAAAATTGTGGCTGACTTTGTGGGAGCATCGTTCTTTGAGGCAAGCGTTGAGTCAAAGACTGAGCATGAAACCTGTCTTAAAGTAGATGGGTTCAATATTCTTTCCAGGGATGATGCAGATGTGGGAGAAAATGTTCAAATAGCTGTCCGGCCGGAAGAGATCATGCTTTATGATACCCCCCCGGAAAAAATAAACGGGGACAATTTGTTTAAAATCAAGGTAAAAAATATAAAATGCGAGGGAGAACTCTGGGCGTTGAATGTTAATATTGGAAACACCCTGCTCAGTGTTAATTCCACACGCAATATGATGGCAGACCTTTATCCCAAACCCGGCGATACCCTCTATGCCAGAATCGGCACCGACCGGGTTAGAATCGTCCGGGAAGCCTGAACAGCTTCCCCCTATCCTCCAAAACGATAAAAGTGGGCCGTGGCATGATCATCGTCTGATCAAGTGAGAAGCGGCCCCATGTATTCAAACATGCCAAGCCCGCTGTCATGCTCCCTTTTATTATCCATGTCTGAAATTTTATCAAAATTATCCCTGATCTCTTCAACGGAGATGGGGCGCTTTGCATCACCAAGGCAAACCCCATCACCGGAGACAATGGCGGTGCGGCCATACCAACCGGCCCCCGTTGCATAGATATTTCCAGACACCTTATTCTCTTGGGAACACAGGTAAAGAACCATAGGTTCGTTGAACTGGGGGCTCATTTTTTTTTCAAATTCCGGGGGGAAAACATCGGCTGTCATGCGGGACCAGGCATTGGGGGCAATGGTGTTGACCTTTATGTCATATTTAGACACCTCAAGTTTCAAAGAATTCATGATTCCCACCAGTCCAAGTTTGGCAGCTCCATAATTGGTTTGACCAAAGTTACCATAAAGACCGGATATGGATGCGGTAAAAACAACCCTGCCATAATTATTTGCCTTCATGATTTTAACCGCTGGCTGGGTAACGCAAAAAGCCCCTTTGAGATGAACCCCCATTACCAGATCCCACTCCTCTTCCGTCATTTTCATAAAGGATTTATCCCTGAGAATACCGGCGTTGTTAATCAAAATATCCAGTTTCCCATAGGTATCCATGGCCGTTTTTACAATGCTTGCTCCTCCGGCCATGGTGGCAACGGAATCATGGTTGGCAACGGCCTTTCCCCCAGCTACAACAATTTCTTCAACCACTTTGTCGGCGGCAGAGGTGTCAGCACCTGATCCATCCCGGGTGACACCAAGATCATTAACAACCACCCGGGCTCCCCTGCGGGCAAGCTCCAGGGCATACATCCTGCCAATTCCCTGCCCTGCCCCGGTCACGATTGCCACCCTGCCATCAAAATTTACATTTTCCATTCTATTCTCCATACGTCATCAAGCTGATTGAGTTATTTTTAAAAGTGGTGCCGTCAAGTACTTAGTAATAAATTTCAGTTGTTTAACTATTGCTATATGATGCGTGCTGTCAAAAGTAGCCGAGCTTAAAACAAAGCCCCCAAAATGGTATTATGTCATCGGAATTATTTTCATATTTCGGCATCCTTCAAAAGTCCTTTACACTTTTCTTTAATCATTCCACATTTGCAGGAACTCTTTCCAAAAGAAAGATGCCCATATTTTGCATAAATCCTCCACTATATTTTTTGTTGCTTCAATCATAGAGTCAGAATCCTTTTTATCCGCTTTTGCAGGATCTTCATATCTTTTATGCTCATTCCACATCATTACAATTGACCAATATGGAAGCCGTTTGATTCTAACTTCGTCACCCGTAAGTGCTACAAGAAGATCAAGATCATGAACCTTAAGGAAAGGGACAGGCAAGGCACAGGGGAAGAAACTGGTTGAGATCCTCCACAATGCACACATCGGCAATGTTCATCATGGGGGCCGTGGCATCTTTGTTAATGGACACCACAAATTCTGACTGTTCCATGCCAGCAATGTGCTGGGAAGCGCCTGAAATTCCCCAGGCCATGTAGAGTTTTGGGGCCACCACAGCTCCGGTGAGCCCCACCTGCTGACCATAGCCAAGCTGGCCCCTGTCACACACAATTCGGGAGCCTCCCACGGCGGACTTATGAAAAAAACTGGCCATTTCATGGATCATGTCAAGATTTTCATCGGAACCAATGCCATTGCCCACAGCGATGATGGCCTCGGCCTCCCCCAGGCCTTTGAGATCCGTATGGGGGTGGTTTACGCCCTTGAATCGAACGTATTTTGTGCCACCCCCATTGTTTCTGGAAACAGTATCCGTGATCTTCCGGCACCCCTCCATATGGTGAACAAACAGCGACCCCATCCTACCAGAATCAAGGGGCAAGGGTTTACAAACACCGGGCCGGAGGCTTACCACCACCCGGTCTGTCACCGGAGTGATCCATGCCATTTGTTTTCCGTTATCCATGGCCCGAAGAAAATTAAGCGTTCCATTCTCCATTTCAAACCCCTGGACTCCACTGATATGGGCGGCCTTAAGTTGAACGGCAAGTCCCGGAGAATAATCCATGCCCTGGGCCGTATGAGCCGTGCAGATCAGGGCCGGTTCATGGGTGGCAAAAAAATTAGACAAAACCTGTTTGTAGATGCCTCCGTGGTAATGGGTAAGCCCTGGAACCTCAATAAGAATAACCGACCCCCCCCAGTCAACCAACTCCCCGGCCAAGGAAGACAAGTTCTCCCCCATTATGATAAGGGTTACAGAAAAGGACAAAGCCTTTTCCACCTGCCCGGCAAAGGCAAGAAGTTCATGGGTCACCAAAGAAATTTGTTCACCGTCGTGCTGGGCAATGACATATATTTTTTTCGCCATATAATTTTCCTTATCAAGCTTCTGTGTGGAGGTACATGATATTCACGCCCTTAAAAAGCCCTTTTCCTTGAGTATCTGAGCCAATTTTAGTGCTTTTTCCTCTGATGTGCCGTCAAGAACCTGGGCATTACGCTTTTTCTGTGGAACAGACATACGGCTGATGATCTGTCGTATGGCAGGGGGATTCAGAGTTTCGGCTTGAAAACAGGTGGCTGGATTCCGAGCCGCTTTCAGCATACCCGAAAGGGATGGGTATCTTGGCGTATTGATACCGGACTGCACCGTCAACACACAGGGCAGCGGAAATTCCCAGGATTCCCGGGCACCCCCTTCAAGTTCTCGTTCCAGGTCAATCCCTTCCCGGGACAGGTGGGCAGATATCACCGATGTGGCACAAGGAATAGAAAGCAATTCTGCCACCATGGGTCCCACCTGGCCCTGCATGAGATCCTCGGACATAACCCCTGTTAAAATCAGATCATAAGCCTTGCCCCTGGCATGGGCTGCGATCAAAGATGCCGTATAAAATGGATCATAAAGGGGGGGCGCTTCTGAATTAATATGTATGGCCTGATCCGCACCCATGCCAAGGGCCCGGGTTAAAATCTCCGATGCCTTATCCGTGCCCACACAAATCACATCAACTATGCTTTCTTTCAACGCATCTCGAAACAAAAGCGCCTGTTCCAGGGCAAACCCATCAAAAAGATTCATGCGGGTTTCATCTAAATGGATTGCCCCCTGATTTTCATTTATGGCTTTGATGGACACAAGTATCTTCAATAAAAACGCTCCTTAAATATTCAACAAATAATTTTTTTTACAGCATCATGGATTCCCACAATTCAGTATTGAATGATGATTTTTTTTATTCAGGATGTCAATAAAAAAATGAACGTTCGTTATATTTTTTCTTGACACATTCATCTATTCACGTGTATTCCTTTCATCAGGTTGTTAATTTTTATAAGAAAAGGCAACATCTGAGTACCGACAGTAGAGCCCCCGGTAGCTGGCCTGACCGGAACATTGGGAACCAAAGGGGGAGGATTTTTGCCCTTCCAGGCGTTAAGAAGCACAGACTCTGTTTGAGGACGGTGCCCGCGGCAATAGTGGTTTAGCCTGGAAGGGCAAAAATACCCCCCGACGTTCCCGTTCCGGTCAGGCCAGCTATCGGGGGCGGCATAGTACCATTTTTCATTTTTTGCTGTGCCGCTAAACCGAGATGGCCATCATATAAAGGGACACTGAAAACAAAGAGAAATATCAGGCTTTGCGCCATTGCGCTTTTGCTGAAGATACCCATTTAATAAAGGAGAAGATCCATGGATTTTGCCATATCAGAAAAAATGCAGATCATCATCAAAATGATTGATGAATTTGTGGAAAAGGAACTCATTCCCCTGGAACCGGAGTTCCTCAGTCGTCCCACCAGCGAACTATTGCCCCGGCTCAAGGAAAAACAGAACCTGGTAAAGCAGATGGAACTCTGGGCACCCTGTCACCCCAAAAAATATGGCGGCATGGGACTCAATCTCATGGAACATGCCCTGGTGTGTGAAGCATTGGGCCGAAGCCCCCTTGGGCACTTCGTCTTCTGGTGCCAGGCCCCGGATGTGGGAAACATTGAAATCCTGGATTTATTTGCCACCCAGGTCCAGAAGGATCGGTATCTGCTCCCCCTGGTGCAGGGGGATATCAGAAGCTGTTTTTCCATGACCGAAGTCAGCCAGGCCGGTTCCAATCCCCTGCTCATGGACACCACCGCCGTTATTGACGGAGACGATTATGTCATCAATGGCCAGAAATGGTACACCACAGCGGCAGATGGGTCCACCTTTGCCATTGTCATGGCCAAAACCAACCCCGAAGCAGATGCCTACCACCAGGCCAGCATGATTCTGGTACCCTGCAACACCCCGGGCTTTAATCTGGTGCGCAATATTCCCGTCATGGGTCACACCGGAGACGATTATTTCAGCCATGCAGAGATTCTCTATCAAAATTGCCGAGTCCCCCGGGAAAACCTCCTTGGCAAAGAGGGCCACGGATTTGTCATTGCCCAGGAAAGACTGGGGCCGGGACGTATCCACCACTGCATGCGATGGATCGGCATCTGCAACCGGGCCTTTGATCTCATGTGCGCCCGGGCCCGGGACAGGGTCATCTCCCCCCATGGCCATACCCTGGCCACCCGGCAGATTATCCAGTCCTGGATTGCCGAGTGTGCCGCAGAGATAGAGGGTGCAAGGCTCATGGTGCTCCATGCGGCGTGGAAAATTGAAAACGGCGGACCCAAGGCGGCAAGAAAAGAGATCTCCTTAATCAAGTTCAAGGTGGCCAATGTCATGCAAAAGGTTCTGGACACAGCGTTGCAGATATATGGGGGTCTTGGCATGACAGATGACACCATCCTTGCCTTTTTCTTTCGGCATGAACGGGCCGCCCGGATATATGATGGGGCAGATGAAGTCCATAAGGTCTCCGTGGCAAAACAGATTTTAAAGGAGTATCAGGGCCGAACGGTCAAATAACAGCGGGCCATGGCCAGAGGCAAGACCTTTGCTCAAGGGGGCCGAAGTTATAAGCAGCTCTTTTAAACCATCTGCACACCCGGGCAACTATGTTGACGCAACCACAAACGCCCCCGTTGCCATACCTATTATTCAAAAATAACCGGTGATGTGATTCCACCGGAAAAAAGGAACAGACACCCATGGATTGCACAGACCAGCCCACAGACATCCGCTCCGGTGAAGACCTTGACCAGGAACGCCTTGAAACCTGGCTTAAAGATACCCTTCCCGGGCTTGACGGGCCGTTAACCCTTCAGCAATTTCCCAGCGGCCATTCCAACCTGACCTATCTCATCCGGGTGGGAAAACAAGAGATGGTGCTGCGCCGCCCCCCCTTTGGCACCAAGCCCAAAAACTCCCATGACATGACCCGGGAATACAACATTTTAAAGGCCCTTAAGCCGGTTTTCCCTTATGTGCCAGAACCCCTTGCCCACTGCGACGACCATGAAGTCATGGGATGCCCCTTTTATGTCATGGAACGGTTGCAGGGCATTATTCTGCGGCGGGAAATCCCCCCCCAATTAAATCTTTCTCCGGATCAGATCCGCCGCTTGTTTGAGAAACATGTGGAGATTCAATATGAACTCCATGGCCTGGATTATGAAAAAATCGGCATGGGTGAAATGGGCAGGCCCACAGGCTACGTCCAACGCCAGATAAGCGGATGGAGCAAACGCTACCGCAATGCAAGAACCCCAGATGCCCCGAAGTATGAACAGATCATGGCATGGCTGGATGCCCACATGCCCGAAGATTCGCCCAATTCCGGAATCATCCACAATGACTTTAAATTTGACAATATAGTACTGGACGCTAAAGATCCATTGACCATCAAAGGGGTGCTGGACTGGGAAATGACCACCATTGGCGATCCCCTGATGGATTTGGGATGCACCCTTGGCTATTGGGTGGAAAAAAATGATCCCCCGGAATACCAGGTCATACGAACTCTGCCCACCCATGTGGACGGCGCACTGACCCGTAAACAAATGGTGGCCCATTATGAAAAAATTTCAGGACGCACCATTGAAAACATGGCGTTCTACCATTGCTTTGGCTTGTTCCGCCTGGCCGTCATTGCCCAGCAGATCTATTATCGCTTTTACCATGGTCAAACCCAAGACCCAAGATTCAAAAACCTTATCCATGCGGTAAGAATTCTGGAAAAAGCGGCAGAAAAGGCAATGAACTAAATACCCAATCCCTGCTTTTTCATATTCCATTGGGCGCGTTCCCATTTTCCCGGCACTGTCTATAACTTATTGATTATATTAAACTGGTTGAAATTGGCTCAAAAATTATATCTTTACAAATCAAAGAGTTAGAACTCCGACTGGGAAAATGGGAATGCGCCCTATTCCATTTACCTATAAATGAGCCTGTTGATTAAGTCGCTTTTTGCAAAATGAGCACACAGCATATTGATATTGGGTGATTTAATATTCAACACATTGTATCTATAATCCAGAGATCTGTACTAAATAAACAGGGTCATAAATCCGGCCTAATATTTTACCACTATCCAGATCAAAACTTTCAATCCCCTGATTTTCTAAAAGGGTAACGTAACCCAAGGTAACTGAAAGAGCTATGAATTATACTGATTTTCAAAAGCAGATTAAGATTACCCGAAAAAGCATCTGCCGTGATTATTTTCATCATCACCAGGATGCCATACGCATTAAAAAAGAGGAAACCGTTGTCCGAAATTTGGAAAAAATTTTTAATGCCGCGTTAAAGATAAGCAATACCAAGGGGTTTCAGGCCATGACTATGCGAGACCTGGCCAAGGAAACAGGCTTAAGCACCGGGGCGCTGTATGCCTATTTTTCCAGCAAAAATGATCTCCTAAACAAGATGCAATCCCATCGCCGTAACACCGTGATGCAGATAATGGAAACCTATATCAATCCCGAACCAGACGCACTTGAGCAGTTAAACACCATGATAAAGGTTCATCTTTATTTAAGTGAAGCCATGCAGCCCTGGTTTTATTTTTCTTACATGGAAAGCAAAAACATGTCCCGGGGACAGCGGGAAAAACTGGTTGAAGGAAGCCTTGCCACGGAAAAAATCATTGCGGACATCATTCGTCGGGGGCAGGAAAAAGAGATCTTTAAAAATCACGATGCGGACATGAGTGCTGGCATGATTAAAGCCCTGCTCCAAGATTGGTATCTAAAACATAAGAAACATGCCCGCCGAAAAATAACAGTGGATCAGTATGCAAATTTTATTCAACAGATCATGATTCCGTTTTTAGAAAAGAATAGGGATTAATCGTGGCCTGCGATTAATCCCCAGGAATGAAAATCTTATTTAGCAACTACCATGCCATGGCCTGGGCCACCTCGTCATCGGTGATGTCTATGACTTCACCGGTTTCCAGCTGCTTTTCCCCATAAAATGTTTCAGGAAAGCGGTGATCTTTAGCCGTGATCCCGGCATCCAAATTGAACTGATGCTCAAGTTTAAGGGTTTCTTTCACAAAATCATCAAATTCTGTTGCCGTGATGGTAACCCCATGCAATGCCTGCATCAGATCCAACAGGGGCGTCATATCATCCCGCACCGAGTACCGCACAAAGTTACACATACCCATGGCATCCATGCGTGAACCAATCACCTGGAATTTTTTGGACAATGCCACCTTTCCGGCCTTGTCTGTGGGCACATCCTCGTCCCGAAGGGTAAACCCAAAGGTATGGTCTGCCCCCATGGGGGAAGACAGATAGGTCATGGCCATGCCTTTGGAACCCCGTGGTTCATAGGCCGGAAGGGCCTGTCCCAAAACATGGGGGGCGTGGCGAACCCCCAAGACCTTGGCCGCAATTTTGCATCCCGAAGCCAAAATACGGCCAAGAGGAGTAAGATTTCGGATCTCTTTCATCATTTTAATGGCCGCCTCTCCATCCCCAAACTCGGCAAGCCCGGCCTCCATGGCCACCCCAATGGCAGCCCCGCAATCCAAGGTATCCACCCCGGCATCATTGGCAATTCTGTTCATGGTGGCAATGACGTCAAGGTTGTCCACACACAGATTGGATCCCATGAGTGCCATGGTTTCGTACTCAATGGGGGAACACAGCAAGCTTCCATCTTTGTTGGGATAGGCGTTGGAGCACTGGATGGCACAGGGCTGCATGCAGGCATGCTGGGTCAAGCCCTCCCCTCCCCTTTCTTTGATGGTATCGTACATGGCCTGGGCATTAATTTTTTCCGCCCCCTCCATGGTGCCCTGGGTAAAATTTTTCGTTGGAAGGACATTCAATGCCTGGCAGATGTCCACCATGGCAGCGGTGCCATATTTGGTGAACTGGGAAGAGACCGGATTTTCTTTTAAAAGCTGAACGATTTTTTTAGATCCGGCTTTAAACATCTCCTTGTCCACAAAATCAGGCTTGACATCGCCATCATTTAAAATTACCAGTGCAATGATCCGTTTGGAAGCCATCACCGCCCCCAGCCCTCCCCGCCCCGCATACCGGGAACAGACGCCGTGGGGATCGGAACAGGCAATGCCCGTGGCCAGAAGCATTTTTTCCCCTGCCGGGCCAATGGTCATGCACCCTGCTTTTTTACCAAATTTTTCACACAGGATATCTGATTTTTCATACACCCCTTTTCCCACCAGAAAAGCGCCATCCACCAATTCGCATTTGTCTTTTCCAATTACAATGATCTGCCAGGGAGCATCCGCAGCCGGGGCATCTTCAATGATAATGGCCCGCAATCCCTGGGTTGCCATGCGAGTGCCCACAATGCCACCGGCATTGCTCTCTTTGGCACCTCCGGTGAGGGGGCTTTTAGACCCAATACTCAAGCGGTTGCAGCTGGAAACGGTGGTACCACTTAACGCACCATTGCACAAAAACAATTTATTTTTTTTACCAAGGGCATCACAATCCGCAGGAATTTCCCGACTGATCAGGCGGGACGACAAGGTTCGTCCCCCCAGCAGGTACTCTTTTGTGTTTTGTTGTTCCCGTTTAATTTCACCAGTTGCCGTGTTGATTCTTAGTATTGAAAACATTTTCCCCCCTTAATCGTTATTAGATTTGGACTTGGCTCTAATTTCGTCCCCAGTTAATTGGTGGTACCACTGGTTATATTTTATATTATTACCCCATCAATAAAACCCCATACAATCCTAAAATACCCAATGATAACGCCAACAAAGCAAGCCCGACGTCAGCCATACCGTGGTCAAAATTCAATTCAAGCCCGAAATTTTTATTGCTTTATTACCTGTTTTAGGCAATATACATTGTATGCTATTTTGGAATAAAATGATTGTATTTGTCGCTTAATATTCTGTCAAGCCTTTTTACCCCAACCCAGCAATTCTAATTTTGGCTGTCAAATTGCTGATATGTCTTACTGGGAATAATGGATAACCGTAAAATCATGAAAAAAATGAATAAAACCAATATAATGGAACCACTAAGGGGAACCTCCGAAGAGGCCGTTTATGAAAAAATCAAAAATGCCATTAAAAAACGCTACATAAAGCAAGGAAGCCAATTGGTGGAGGGAAGTCTTGCCCAAAACCTCGGGGTGAGCAGAACCCCTGTGCGCATTGCCATCAAACGGCTGGAATCCGAAGGACTGGTTAACACCATCCCCAACCGGGGGGCCTTTGTAATCACCCCCACCCTCCAGGAAATTCAAGAGACATTCCAGGTACGCACACAGTTGGAAGAGATGGCGGCAAAACTAACGGCCCAGGTAATTACCCCGGAACAGATAGACGAGTTGAACCAGCTCATTGAACTGGAAAAAAACGTGTTTAACAACGGCGACCTGGGAACCTACTACGAGGTAAATGAAACTTTTCATCTTAAAATTGCAGAATTCTCGGGCAATAAGGTACTCACCTCCTATGTCCGGGAACTCATCGACAGAACCAGCATTTTTTTGATTCTTTTTGATCCCTTTGCCAAACTGGCCATGAGCCCCTCCCTGATCTCCCACCAGGAGATTGTCGATGCCCTGGCCCTGCACAATCCAGCAATTTCCGCAGCAGCCATTGCAAGCCACATCCAGAGTTCCGTGGAAGATCTGGAGCATGCGGATCTGATGCCGGAGGATTATCTGGCCATTTGATTTCAAAAGCCTTAAGACTCAATCTTAAATAACTGCCACGAGCAGACCTTATTCTGACCTCGGTCTGCCCACAACGAAGCATGAAAGAATATGAGATGCGTCTACTCTTTCATATAAAAAAAATAAAATCAAATTCATACCGGAAACTTACAAAAGGAATATCATAAATGAAAATTTCACCATGGATCATAGGCGTTATGGGAATCCTAATCTTTTGCATGGGATGCAAGGCCCCGGAAATCGGACTCACACCGGCAGGATTACTCCCCTGTCCAGACAGCCCCAACTGCGTGAGCAGCCAAACAAAGACTGTCAAACAGGCCGTCCGCCCATTAACCTATTCCACAGACAAAGCAACCGCATATGCAAAAATCAAACAAATAGTGTCAAATCAGGGGAATGCAACCATTGTGACGGAAACCACAGATTACTTCCATGCGGAATTCAGATCCAAATTCATTGGGTTTGTGGATGACATGGAATTCTGGTTTCCCGAAGATCAAAAGGTGATCCATCTTCGATCGGCATCCCGGATGGGATATTCCGACTTTGGCGTTAACAGAAAACGAGCGCAACACATCCGGGTTCTTTTCACAAAATAAGTTGCTATCCTTCAGGCCAATCCAAAAAGACTTTACACTTTTGGGGGTTAATCATAAGATGAGTCTCTGTACAGTGGGGGCGCATTCCCATTTTCCCGGCCCATCATATAACCCATTGATTTCATAGACCCCATGGGCCAGGTATTTGGGGTATTTACTATATACCCACTGGTGATGGGTTTTAATGGTATGTCCATACCCGATAAAATAGCCTCCGGGCAAAAGCAGGTGATACATCTGAAGAAAATGAAGATTGAGCCGTCGGATGTCGTTAACCTTGCACAGATTCAGATACAGCCTTACAAGGGATCTGTCGGCATCGACATCAATGGGATCACAGCACCGCTCAACAGATGTTTCCATGCAGCGCATGTCATCTATGTCAATGTGCTGATCAATAAAATCAAACAATTTTGGGCATCCTTCAAAAGTGCTTTACACTTTTTTAGAGCATTCCTCATTGCAAGGACTTTTTCCCAAAATACTGTAAAGTACTTTTGGACTCATATGAAGGATGCCGTGGTTTCCATGTCTTCACCTTCTTTGTTTAAATATTTTTATAATCATTACCGGAAAAATGCCCAAGGTATTTGCCAGGATGTCGTAAAGGTTAAAGGTGCGGGTGGGGATTGTAAGTACCCGAGTATATATTCCTCAAAATAAAATCCATAAATATCAACGGCATATCTCTGTGGAATACCAAAAAACATATGCATGGGTACTTATATTGAATCAATTCAAGGCCGATCCCCAAACAGAGAATCCCGGAAAGGCAGGCCCAGGTTCGCCTTTTGGGAAACGCATGGCAGGCGACGGCACTTAACAGGAGATAGCCCAGCGCATGCTGAATATAGCCGGATGCCATCCATGGGGATTTGTATGGTGAAACAAAACGGGAGGTGTGGGGGATAACTGATAAAACGATGATCACGAATAGCAGAGAGAAAAAGAGATTTTTTTCAAGGTAAGTGACACCCAATCAAAGTCGCCAGAAGTTGATGCCGGTTTTCTGGACTTCCTGGGCATCCAGCATGGATTTCACATCCACTATGCAGCCCTTTTTATTGAGGCAGAATGATGAAGTTAAAAACCTGGCCCGGAGGGCAAGGTTTTTAACAAGTGAATAATCCCGATGCTGATCTGCGTGGCGGTGTCCAGCCCAGCACCCTGTTCTGGCGCGGAGCGCCGGGACAAGGTGCTGATGCAGTCAGTACCGCGATTCACGGTGGCGCACGTACAAAAAGGAGATACTTTACCCCCAGGGACGACAACAACGCAGGCCTGACCCCACTATGCCCTTGCTTAAAAGCCCCTTTTTGGCACCAAAAAGTACACTCTAAGCCCTTATTTGCCCATAATTATGATGATATTTCGGCCTGGTTCAAATCAGGGTAACAGTTTCTAATGCCTTTCAGTCGCTTTTGCCGGGTCTAACACCACAATTTGATTGAAAGAGCGGGCAAAAGTGTTACCCGGATATGTGCTCTTTTGAACTAGGCCGATATTTCTTATAAAAACAAAAAGTTATCGGGGTCAGACCCCGCTAATTAGGCTAATTAGGGGTCTGACTCCGCTAATCTTTAGTAGTTACTTGACAACATATACAAAATTTTGTATATATAACATATGAAGAATACAAAACCTATCGAGTTTTTGGGTAGTGCCCTTGATGACCTCCGTGCCTTTCCTGTTCTATCACGACGAGAAGCTGGTTATCAACTCGATCAGGTACAACGCGGCCTTGAACCTGATGATTGGAAACCGATGACAATAATTGGACAAGGGGTTCGAGAAATTCGGATACGAGATGCTGCTGGTGCATTTCGGATCATCTATGTTGCGAAGTTTGCTGACGCTATTTATGTATTGCATTGCTTTCAGAAAAAGACTCAAAAAACCAGCAAGGTAGACTTAAATAAAGCCGAAAAACGTTATCACGATTTAACGAAGGAGTTGAACCAATGAAAAACGAACAATTTAACAGCGTATGGGATGCTATCGAAGACACACCCGAGGAGGCCGAGAACATGAAGATTCGCTCTCAACTACTGATAGCTTTAAAAGAGCATATCACCCGTGCTGACTTGAGCCAGGCACAAGCTGCAAAATTATTCGGTATTACTCAACCGCGAGTTTCTGACCTCATGCGTGGCAAAATAAACTTGTTCGGAATAGATGCACTGGTTAATATGGTAGCGGCAGCTGGCTTACATGTCGAAATGCGTATATCGGTAGCTGCGTAGAGGCTGTTTCTGGGTACGATAGTCGGCGAAAAGCTGTTTATCAAGTATCTGCTAATTTTCTCAATCTGCTTTGTTTTTAAATTAGCGCCCTTTGGGCGGACTTTTTACAACCCGCTGATTTAACAGTTCATAAAATGGAAATTCCTATACTATCAAGGTATTACAAACTAATTAAGGCGTTTGAGGTAACCTGAAATTGCAATTTTGTCCTAAAAAGCGCATTACAGATCTTTCAGGCGCCCGTCACATCGCCTTTCTGAACACATTCAAAGAAGCTGTCCAGATCATTGGAAACCGTCGGGCGATGTATCCAACCAGGGCCATAGAGGTAACGACACTTCGGGTTGACTATTACACTGAATCATAAATTCCTCGGGATTATTCATGAAAAAACCCTTTGAATATCAGGTGGTTTCAGTTTCGGTTATCCCCCGATAGATTTAAGATTTGGTGTACTATAAAGTTTGTGCCTATATTGCTCCGCCAGAGAGGTCAGTGCATTGAGCGCACTTTTCCTGACAAATTTACGCCCCTTCTTTGATCTGGCCAGAGACCACGTGTATGTTTCTCCAAAATCAAATGCCGTCACTTCCAGAAATGCGCCGATACTTTACCCCCCAGGGACGACAACAACGCAGGCCTGAGACCCCACTATGCCCTTGCTTAAAAGCCCCTTTTTGGCATCAAAAAGTACGTTCTAAGCCCTTTCTTGCCCATATTTTTGACAACATTACACATAAAAACAACAACTTATCGGGGTCAGACCCTGAGGGAGAACATTACACATAAAAACAACAACTTATCGGGGTCAGACCCTGAGGGAGACCCTGAGGGAGGAGATGGGATTTATTGTCTGGAAAGGGATGTGACGGGATTTACTATCCGAAAATCCAATGGATCGTACATAACAGCAGAAGAGAGAAACCTATGCCCCATCTTGAGAAGCCGATGAAAACTTGAAGCGGAATCTGCCTCCCGGGCCTGGCTGTACAACGCCTTTCCCATTGCAATATCCAGGCGAAATCGATCCGGGGCCGCTAATGCCCGCACCAGGGGAAAATCAAGCATCCCCATGGCGTTGTCAAAGCATCCCATGGCCGGACCGTACTTCCCGGTCTTATACAACCGGACCCCCTTCTGATAAGTGAATCTTGAAGAAAACAGCAGGAGTAGCCAGGCTGTCAAGACAAAAAAACCGAACAATGTTGACAATAATTTTACTTTTTTCATTGCAGTGACAAAAAATTCCCCTATAGCGCTTGCGGACTCATTCCTCGCTTGGGGGACAAATTTTTAAATCTGTCCCCCCCTCGAAACGAAATGGAAAAATTATTTCGGACTCATTCCTAAACAAACGCTTAAAGATGGATAAATCCCAAAGGATCATTAAAAAATTATTTTAACCGCTAAGAAATCCCTTATGACTCGGTCGTGACTTTGGGAATTCTCTGATGAGACTCACCTGAATTTACACTAATGTAGTTCTCCAGCGCAATTGTCTGCTCAGAGGAAATATCCTCAAACATTACCCGGACACTTCTCATATCAAGTAAACTGAAAGTTACTTCCTGCTGAATAGGAGACTCTTCAATCACATGGAATTTCAATCCCTTGACAATAACCCCATTGCCGACCAAAGCCATGTTGCCATCACACACATGCGCATCCTGTTGCGAATTCAAGTTTGCGTATTCAAGTAAAAGTCCTTTCCAGCTGATATCAACAATACGCCCCATCACTGTCTGGTCACCCACGGCAGCACAACTGCCTGGTTGCAAAGCCACGCGACGGACATTTCGCCTTTCTCCCACATTATTCATGCTGCTTCCCCCCCTTAGATTTCTGGCATCCTTATCATTTGTGGTCACTCCCTATCGTCATGCATGTTAAGTACCTAAACAAAATTAATCCGGTATTTTCACCAGACGAGTTTTCATATTTCATCTTACCCACAGGTACTATATGGTGAATAAAAGCTGTCAGCGATTTATGATGATCATTTCTTGTCGGGTACTTACATGGATCTATCTTTACTTTGTGGTTCTCTCCAACCGCCAACAATAACACCCAGAATCACGGAGAACAGAACCACATTGGCTGGAACATGGAGATTGAAATCAGAAAAACTGTGTATAAGAATCGCTACAACAGCGGCCATGCCCCCCAGAGAGATCCCCATGGTCTGGCGACTACGGCTTTTTATTTTTTTAAAACCCATCCTGAAAAAAAGAAACAGCAGCCAGAGCATCAGTGGAAAAAACAACACCCCTGTCTCTGCGGCAAACTGGAGATAATCGTTGTGGGCAAACATCGGCAGTGTGGACAATCCCGGCCCCACGTAGGCTGGGAACACCCGGGTAAAAGTACCCGGACCTGTGCCGGTGAGGAGGTTATCTTTAATGAGATTCCAAGTGCTGTCCCAATAAATAAGCCGGCCGGTGAGATTATCCGTGGCATCCTGCTGGGTCAATGTTATTAGACGATCCACCACCGACGTACTGGTCAGGATAATGCCCACCACCACCAGGGCACCTACGACAATGGAAACAAGGAGGGGCTTATGGTAAAAATTCTTTTTAAAAAGCAGCACCACCGTCATGAACGCCAGTGCTCCTGTGGTGGCGGCCCATCCCCCCCGGGAGAGTGTCAAAATCTGGGTAAACACCAGAAACAGCAGTAGAGCAATCATGGCCAGACGCTGTTCAACGGGCCGTGACCGGGTAAGAAACATCCCTGACAGCATGGGGATGGCCATCTCCAGAAACCCGGCCATGTGATTGCGATTACCATATACGCCGGACACGGAAAGTGCTCCGTGTTTTTTGCCCAGTTCCGGTGTATAATCCCACCAGGGAAAGATCATCACATCAAACCGTTTAAGGATGCCAATAATGGAGAGAAGCAGGGCCGTGGCTACAATCACTCCTACCAGTATCCGCTGCTGCTGCCGTGTCCGCACGGATTCAACGGTAAGATAAAACAGGGCCAGGTAGGTGAACAGCATGATCAGGCCCTCCATGGCAAGGAGGTGATGCCGGGACCCCACCGTGGCCCATGTCCCCAGCACCATGCAAGGAAGTATAACGAAGCGAAATAAGGTCTTTGTCGGCATTATGGAATCTTTCTGATCCTGACCAATGCCGGTATTACGCTTTGATGAATTTGAAGTGCTGGCAACTCCTTCCCGAGCCCTGATTCTGTCCAATCTGATAAACAACAGGCCAGTCAGCACCAGCACCTGGATTAAGCTCTGTGCCCACTGATGTACCGATCCCCGGAACAATGGGGTCACCCCCACAAGAAGACAGACAATAAAAAAAACGAATTTTCTAAAATCCAATGTTTTATCCCCGGTTTTCATAAAAGCAAGCCTGACTCCAAATCAAAAATCTGCCACACAAAAGACGTGATACACCATTGCTTAAAAGCACCTTTTTGCCATCAAAAAGTACACTCTAAGCCCTTCTTCACCCACATTTATGGCAATATTATCTTTAAAAACAAAAACTTAACGGGGTCAGACCCCGCTTAATGTATTAACAATGGTTTGCTGATCTTCCAAGGAGAGGCGGGGGTGCATGGGCAGACTGATCACCCGTTTTGCCAAGCTTTCGGCCACGGGGAAGGAATTTTTAAGATCCTCAAAGGCAGGCTGCATGTGAAGGGGCACAGGGTAATGAACTGCTGTGGGTATATCTTTTTCCTTTAATTTTGCCTGGACTGCTTCCCGGTCTGCCACCTGGATGGTGTACTGGGCATAAACCGAGGTGTTAAACGATTCGATGAAGGGGATTACCACATCGGCACCGGCATCTGTCAAAAGTGCAGAATATCGATTTCCTACCTCTGTCCGCAACGCTACCTCTTCCTCAAAGATATCCATTTTAGCCAGCAAAATAGCTGCCTGTAAAGTATCCAGTCGCCCATTGATCCCCACCCGGGGATGGTGATACCGACGATCCTGTCCATGAACCCGGATCTCCCGCATGGCCTTGGCAAGATCCTCATCATCGGTGAAACATGCCCCGCCATCGCCATACACACCCAACGGTTTTGAAGGAAAAAAAGAGGTGCAGCCAATGGTGGATAATGCACAAGATTTGCGCCCCTTGTAAGTGGCTCCAAAACTCTGGGCTCCATCTTCAATAACCGGTAAACCGTGGCGTACACCAATTTCATTGATCTCATCAAAATCCGCACACTGCCCATAAAGACTTACTGGGATGATGGCCTTTGTTTTCGGGGTAATGACATCTTCAATCAATTCCGGCACTATATTTAATGTGTCGGGCCGGACATCCACAAAAACCGGCTTTGCCCCCAGCAGGGCAATGGTCTCTGCCGTGGCCACAAAGGTAAAGGGCGTGGTGATCACCTCGTCCCCTGCCCCCACCCCCACGGCCATCATGGCCACCAATAACGCATCTGTGCCACTGGCCACTCCGATGCAGTGTTTGTCACCCACATATTGGGCCAACCGCGCCTCAAGCTCGGCGACTTCCGGCCCCATGATGAATCGCCCATGCTCCAGAACCGTTTTAATCCGCTGATTCACATTCTCTTCAATACTTCTATATTGTGCTTTCAAATCAATAAACTGCATCACACGCTCTTCAACAACGCCCATAAGCCAAGCTTGACCCCATAAATTGTCGTCTTATCCATCAATTTTTTATTTGCAGCTGACCGTCTTTAAGTTGATACCGCTCTCCAGTGTGCTCACATATTGCCTCGCCATCCCCTTCCAGGGGAAGATCCAGCTGTTCTCCAAATCGGCTCATCCACCCTGCCTGGCGGGCAGGCAGCCCCACCATCAAGGCAAAGGGTTTCACATCCCGATTCACCACAGCTCCGGCTCCTATAAAGGCGTATTCCCCGATAAGGTTGCCGCATACAATGGTACAATTGGCCCCAAGGGTCGCCCCTTTTCTGACTATGGTGCACCGATACTCTTCCTTGCGGGAGATGGCTGACCGGGGATTATACACATTGGTAAACACCATGGACGGTCCGCAGAACACATCATCTTCCAAGGTCACATTGTTCTGCACCTTCACATTGTTGCCGATGATCACCCGGTTGCCCACAAACACATTCTGGCCAAAAGAGCAGTCGGCACCAATGACGGCCCCGCCGCAGATATGCACCCAATGCCACACCCGGGTGCCCTCTCCAATGACCGCACCCTCATCCACAATGGCGGTCTCATGCACAAAAGTCATATCACCCCAACTAATGGATGCAGGCATTCTTTTTTGAGGACGATATCGGCATTTCGGATCTGATGAACCAGTTCGATGCTGGGACGGGCTTTTTTCAGGCCGAATCCGTTGCCGTCCAATATGCCTTGATAACTCAGGGTGTGAAGGTCTGTAAATCCCTTGCTGAACTCAATTTCTTTGCCGTTCACGGTGATGGAGCAATAGGTTTTCTGGCCCATTTCTTTGATGTTCTGGGGCAATTTATTTTCATCCACACTTAAAAACCACCGAACCCTGGCGTTTTCAAGCTCTATGAACCCGGCTGCACTCTGGGGGGTGCGCAGATGGACAGTGCTGAGCTGAACCTTGCCAAATATCCACATGAGCATGTCATAGAAATGGATGCCGATGTTGGTGGCAATGCCGCCTGATTTTGTTTCATCACCCTTCCAGGAAGTAAAATACCAGTTGCCCCTGGAGGTGATGTAGGTGAGATCAATGTCATATTTTTTATCTACATTTTGCGATGCAATCTCTTTTTTCAGGGTGATCAGGGAGGGATGAAGCCTTAGCTGCAGGATATTGTACACTCGTTTACCGGTGTCTGCTTCCATCTCCTCCAGGCCGTCCAGGTTCCAGGGATTTAACACCAGGGGTTTTTCGCAGATGACGTCGGCGTCGTTTCGCAGGGCAAACCGGATATGGGCATCGTGGAGATAGTTGGGTGAGCAAACTCCCACATAATCGATGCCCTCCCCTTTTCTTCTTTCCTTATCAATGTGCCGGTCAAACCGTTCAAACTCAGTAAAAAAGTCGGCCTTGGGAAAATAGCTGTCAATCATGCCCACACTGTCATTGGGGTCCATTGCCGCCACAACGCAGTTGCCTGTGTCCTTGACCGCCCGCATATGTCTTGGGGCCACATATCCGGCAATACCAATCATTGCGAATTTCTTCATTACGTACTCCTCAAATTGTAAGTATTCGGCTTTGTAAATGTTTGACCAGTGCCCCATATTCGCTTAGTTTGGTCTGCGTAGCATACTATTGCTATGTGAGCAGGCCCAAATGAGTGAAGATGGGGTGCTGGCCGAATATTTACCTCAAATTGGGGTCTAACCCCGTCAAGTGTCTGCTTAAAATCTCCTTTTTAGCATCAAAAAGTGCATTCTAAGCCCTTATTTGTCCACATTTTGAATAATATTATGGATAAAAACGAATACTTACTTGGATCAGACCCACTAACTCCACTAACTCTGGGAAAACACCAATATGCCAATATTGAACCCACTATCCTTGACAACACAACCTTTTTTTGATATACATAAAATATATTTTTTTATTGACTTTGTGTCCACCTGGAGAGTTATGAAAAAAACTGAGGCTTTTACTGTTCTTCGTTGCTGGGATAAAAAAGAACGGTATGTGTTTACTAAGCGGGATTTGTCCAAGCTTTTTTTTAAAGATAATTCCAAAACATTTACTGAGGGTATCAATCGTCTGGTCCATGAAGGCTGGCTTATCCGTGCCTGTCGTGGAATTTATATCAACCCCCACGCACATTCCTTTGACGGTTATGTGATCGAGAGAATAGCCGTTGCCTTGCGTCGTGGTGAGTATAATTATATCAGTCTTGAATCAATGCTGTCGGAATATGGAATAATCTCACAGATTCCCATAGACAGATTGACAGTGATGACAACCGGGCGTAAGGGGACATTTAACACGCACTATGGTGTTATCGAATTCACCCACACAAAACAATCTGTATCTGATATTCTTTCATTTATACAAAGGATTAAAGGAAGACCTTTGCCTGTGGCTACCAGGGAGACTGCCTGGAGGGATCTCAAGAGGGTGGGCAGAAATATTCAAATGGTAAATGAGGCTGAGTTATATGTTTCATAAAAAAAAGACCCTGACAAAACTCGTTGATCAAGCTATGAAAATGAACGGGCATACACATATGCGGCCTGTCATTGAAAAAGAATTATTACACTATGATATCCTGTTTGTTTTGGACAAGGAAAAATTGCTTGACAAACTGACCTTTCAGGGTGGGACATCACTTCGATTGTGCTATGGGGCTGTCAGGTTCAGTGAAGATTTGGATTTTGTTGGAGGACGTAGTTTTACTACAACTCATCTAACAGAAATGAAATCCTGTATTGAACATTACATTGGATTAAAATACGAGCTGGACGTCATAGTTAAAGAGCCCAAAGAGATGGCTCAGGAACAGCAATGCGGGGAGATCCATGTTGATAAATGGCAAATTACAGTGATCACTGAACCTGGTCGCCGCCATTTACCCAGACAAAAGATAAAAATCGAGGTGGCTAATATTCCTGCATATTCAAAGGTCCCCCGTTCTTTGCAACAAAATTATGAATTCTTACCGGGTGGATATGCAGATACCCTTGTCATGGTGGAATCTTTGGAAGAAATCATGGCAGACAAATTGATTTCGTTGGTAAACTGCCAGGCTTATATCCGTCACCGTGATATTTGGGACTTGAGATGGCTCAAACAGCAAGGTGTGCAGATTAACGTTAAATTTATCAAAGCCAAGCTTTTGGATTACAAGGTTGTTGATTACTTTAAAAAACTTGAAAAAATGCGGTTAAGATTACCTGAGATCGTTCATGGAAAAAATTTTCGGGATCAGATGTCCAGGTTTATTCCTTTGGATGTCCAAGAGCGTACATTATTCAAGGAGAAGTTCTATGTTTTTTTGACAAATGAAACAGATCTATTATTTCAAGAGCTTGACCAGCTTTTAAACAAGAAAGATAAAAAAGAATGTGGTGATGATTTTTTGATCTGAATTCTATGTTCTGAGGGTTAGTTGACCCGTATTTACCATTGATGGCCATAATGTTATTATCCGATGATAACTCTTTGATGAGATCGAGCCAATTGGAATGATGAAGTTAAAAACCTTGCCCTTCGGGCCAGGTTTTTAACTGCTGAATAATTGTGGTCCTGACCATTGCCATACGCTTATAAACCTTACGTAGTCTGATTAATCGGCGTTCGACGTTCGATCCAGCACCCTGTTTAGGCGCGGAGCGCCGGGACAAGGTGCTGGACGAAGTCAGAACCGAGAGTCACGGTGGCGCAGCCACCGTACAAAAAGGAGATACTTTACCCCCCTGAGACGACAACAACGCAGGCCTGACCCCAATGCCCTTGCTTAAAAGCCCCTTTTTAGCATCAAAAAGTACATCCTAAGCCCTTTTTTACCCATATATTCGATAACATTATATATAAAAACAACTACTTGTCGGGGTCAGACCCCGCGAATACACCCCGCGAATACTTCCCTGCTATCTGCTATTTGCTGCGGGCGCCTTTAATGGCGATGTTGATGAAAGCTCGGTAGAAATAATAGAATTGGGTTTTTATGGGGTGGGTGAGATAGGATTGGATGTATCTTTTTTCTGAATCACAGATTTGTTCAAAGGTGTCCGGGAGGTCGGCGTAGTAGGGGGGGATTAGACCGGGTCTTACCTTTTTTCTCAACTCCTTGAGTTCGTCATCGTACAGGTTTAGATAATGGAAACTTAAGGGACGGACCCCCACAATTTGTAGATCCCCTCTCAGCCAGTTGTAGAGCATGGGCAGTTCATCCAGCCACAGCTTTCGCATGAGTTTGCCCCAAGTGGTCATGCGAAAATCCTCTTTTAGCTTGCCCCCCTTTTGCAGCCCCTGCTGATCATACACGTATTGTTGAAGGTATTCCGAATAGGGATGCATGGTTCTGAATTTATAGGTATTCACCACGGTATTGTTCATGCCGGAGCGCTTGAGTTTCACAAAGGGGCCATAGGTGGGACTGGTATCCAGGGATGCGGTTTTGACCTTCCGGGCGATGACGTACAAGCGTTTATCAATGACCTTTTCCGCCACGATCTCAAACCCGCAAAAACAGAGACGGCCCAGGAACTCAGCCCGGGAAATCACCCGATTTTTGCCATTTGTCATGGCGAAACAGATCTTCTGGAGACAGGGAAGTTTAGGCATGATCCGCTTGAAACAAAAATCCAGCCCATAGACCACATGGGCCAGGTATTTGGGAAATTTACTATATATCCACTGGTGATGGGTTTTAATGGTATGTCCATACCCGACAAAATAGCCTCCGGGCAGGATCAGGTGATACATCTGGAGAAAATGAAGATTGAGCCACCGGATGTCGTTAACCTTGCACAAATTTAGATACAGCCTTACAAGGGCTCTGTCGGCATCGACATCAATGGGGTCACAGCACCGCTCAACAGATGTTTCCATGCAGAACATGTCATCTATGTCAACGTGCTGATCAATGAGGTCAAACAATTTTGAACACCCCGGCAACAGCCTTTTTTCCAATTTGTACCGGGCAGGCCTCATCTGCCTCTGCCGAATGGTGGCCAAATCCACATCCAGAGGCAGGGCCTCCTGCTGAAGTAGTTTCTTCACCAAATCATCGGAAACACGGTCCTGGTCGATTTGTGTGTCTTTCCGGCCCCGAAAGTAGAAGCAGACAAAGCACCCCTCCAGTGCAGTGAGCAGCACCACCGTCCCCAGTGCCTGGAATCTGGAATACTCAAAGAGCCGAAAGGCAAAAATCACAACGGTGGTCACGGCCAGCATCACAATACCGGCCTTTAACCACTGCCAGATATGAAAATAAATGTTTCTGTATTCTTTCACCACAAATTTCCCGGTCCCAAGGGAAACTGCAAACCATATTCCCAACAGAACCAGCAACAGCGCATCGTACCCCGGCAGCAGACTTAAGTGTCCTCTTTTAATCAGCTGAACAGAATAAAAGGAGATCAGAACCAACATGACATCCACAACCAAAAGTGAATAGGAAATATCCATTTCAAGCCGGAGATAATCCACGATTCCTGCCACTGAGAGTCTATCTGTAAGCCTTTTGTTAATGGTTTTGTGATACAGGGACCATGCAACCGTTTCCAGAAAAAAAAGCAGCAGGCAGGTACTGAAAATATGTTCTCTTGAATAACCGGACAAGTCAAACACCACCACCAGGAATGCGACGGTGTAGGTGAGATAAAGCGCCGCCCTGAAAGAGATAACAACACCGGTGCTGTACATGGAGAAGGAGACAGACCGGAACTTTTTTACCATGATGGATGTAATGAACCAGCACAGGTAAAAGAGCAGCAACAGCCCAGTGTACTCCCGGGACAAAACAGGGGTGCCTCTTTTCAAATAATTGATCAAAAGAAATGAAAAGGTAAGCAGCGAAAAATCAACCCCTGCGATCCATGCCGGAGACAAAAGACCATTGTTCTCAGATGATCTGTGATCATAATCAAACTTTGCATTCAAGACATAGTCTTGCTTTGTGGTTTCCATGTCTTCACCTCCTTATGCGCTTAGGGGACAGATTTTTAAATCTGTCCTCGCCTCCGCATTTTCCTTAGTTTAAATATTTTTATAATCATTACCGGAAAAATGCCCAAGGCATTTGCCAGGATGTCGTAAAGGTTAAAGGTACGGGTGGGTATTGTATATTGAATCAATTAAAGGACGATCCCCAAACAGAGAATCCCGGCAAGGCAGGCCCAGGTTCACCTTTTGGGATCCAGTATGGATTTTACATCGACCAGGCACCCCTTTGCATTGAGGCAGGAGATGAAATCAGACACGGCCATTTCCCGATATTGTTGATGGAGCACAGCGATGCAATGCCCACCCACGGTTCTGGAGGCCCCTTCCACCGGCCCCAGATCCGGGCGTCTGGCACGATCAATCGGAGTGGGAACGGCCACCACAATGTAATCGGCATCAGAAAGCATGGCAGGATCGCAGGTGGCCGTGAACCGAACTGCCCGTTCAAACTCCTCCTGACTCACTTCGCCGGTGGGATCTTTCATCTCCCCACAATTTTTGACAATGCTCGCCTTGAGATCAAACCCCACCGTGTCAAATTTTTCACCAAAATGAATTGCCAGGGGTAGCCCGACATAACCGAGCCCGACAACAGCTATCTTAGATTGATCATTCATCAATTTTACCTTTTTAAATCAGAATTCAATTGGAGTCAGATTTGGCTTAAACGCCCCTTTCTGGCATCAAAAAGTACGCTCTAAGGCCGTTTGACCATATTTCAGCAAATATTTCCTATAAATCCAGAAAGTTAGCGGGGTCAGACCCAGCTATCAACCAGCTATAAAGTGAATTACTTATTGACAATATCCCTGATGCTGGTAAACTTGATCTCAAATTGAGAGCTTATATAAAAATACAAATCAATATATGGAGCGTCATGCACATAATCAGTTTTAAAACGCTAAGAGTTTTTTTCGGAAAATATCCTTCAGCGGAAGCTCCCTTGAAAAAGTGGTTTAAAGTTATCACAGCAAACGATTTTAAAAATTTTGCCGAGTTAAAACAACTCTTCCCCAGTGCAGACCACGTTAAAAGATTTGTTGTGTTTAATATAGGTGGGAATAAATATAGATTAATTACATTCGTGGCATATGACGCAAACAGACTTTATGTCAGGAACGTTTTGACGCATAAAGAATATGACAAGGATAAATGGAAGGAGGACTCATGGTTCAATTCCAACAAATAATCACCGGATGGAGGGAAATGCCTAATTTTTTTTCTCCGCCTGTAGATGACAAACAACTGGACTTGTTAGTCGAATTTTCAAACTACTTGATGGATAAAATAATGGAAGAGGAGGAGGAGGACCCCAAATTAGAAGCATTGCTGCATTTGGTTGGCACCTATATTTCTGAATACGAAAAAATAAATATTCCAGAACCAATTGGTTCACCGATTGAAGCGCTTGAATACTTAATGGAAGAGCATGGGTTAACTCGAAAGGATCTCTCGGAAATCGGTAGTCGTGGGGTTCTGTCTGAAATATTTAATGGAAAGCGCCAACTTAACAAACGACAGATTATCGCTTTAAGTAAAAAATTTAAGTGCAATCCCCTTACCTTTATGTAATTAAACTTTACAACAGAACTGGCTAAAACAAAAACTTATATCCCAAATCTGAAGGATTGGGTTTTATGGCCTAAGGGCTACGAACGCCAATAGTATAATTCCTGTGCTAATCGGCGTGAGGTGTCCAGCCCAGCACCCTGTTCAGGCGCGGAGCGCCGGGACAAGGTGCTGACGCAGTCAGTACCGAGATTCACGGTGGTGTAGCCGCCGTACAAAAAGGAGATACTTTACCCCCCAAAAACACCAATAAGCCAAGCCTGCCCCACTACGCCAAAAATACACTCTAAGGTCTTATTTGCCCATATTTTAGATAACATTACGCATAAAAACAGGAATTTACCGGGGGCAGACCCGGCTAATAATCCCCATCAACCCCTATTAATCTTAATTGGAAAGAGTGTCATCGCTCTATCAATACTGGCTAACGGGAGATTTTCCAATTTGGATTGGGCTGCCAGCATCCGGTCAAAGGGATCTCGATGGGGAATATCCCAGGCTCCTGACAGTTGAGCGTGTTCAGGAGTAATATCCAAAGATTGAAATCCTGCTTTTATAATCCATTTAGGAACATCTGTTGCCACTGAAGCAGCTTCAGGCAATTTTCCCAAACGATATTTTGTAGCAATTTCCCAGACCGATGCTGAGCTTACATATATTGTATGATTAATATTTTGCATGTACTTTTTAATTTTAACCGGTAACCGGAGGTCATCAAAAAGCCACCAAAGAAAAATATGGGTATCAATTATCATTAAATTTTATTCCCACTTTTGGAGTTCTTTTTCAGGCAAAGGTTCAAGAAATACATCTGTTACCTTACCTTTGGCAATACCCGATACTCTTCTGGTGATTTGTTTTAAAGGAACCAATTTTGCATAAGGCTTTCCAGCCTTTGCAATAATAATTTCTTCCCCGCAATGTACCCGGAGCAACAATTTTGAAAAATGTGTTTTTGCATAATGAATATTTAATATTTCCATAATACCCCTCCCCTGATTTTAAACTTAGTCTACTCTATTTAGTCTATACGATAAATCAGAAGGAGTCAACAACAACCCAAACCCCGTCCTTGCTTTGCTCTTAAATCTTAAATCCCCCTTTTCACCCCCAAAAAGCACATTCCAAGACCTTTTTTACTCCTTTTTTAAGCACTATTATATGTAAAACCAATTACTTGCCGGGTCGCGATAGGAATGTGGTGATGATTTTTTGATCTAAAAGGGTCATGGGATCAAGCCCAACACCGTGGTGTAACAATGGAAATCAATACAACAAAAAAGGCCCGTCTCATGGCATATCCCCAAGCCTGGCCTCAATTATAACTTTTATGATAGTGCTTGTCGCACGGTACCCTGTTCAGGCGCGAAGCGCCGGGGAAGGTTCTGGACGAAGTCTGCAGCGCATTTCAAGACGGCGCAGCCGCCGTACAAAAAGGAGAGACTTCCCCCCCAGGGTCGACAACAACGCAGGCCTGGCCCCGCTTCGCCCGTGCTTAAAAACTCCTTTTGGGCATCAAAAAGTACCCGCTAAGCCGTTTTTTGCCCGTATTTTCGATAACATTACACATAAAAACAAAAACTTATTGGGGTCAGACCCTAAGGGATCTGAGGGATTATCGGGGTCTGACCCTGAGGGAGACCCTGAGGGAGGGAGGGAAGGGCCTGAGGGCTTGGGAAAAATTATGGGATTTATTGTCTGGAAAGAGATGTGATGGGATTTACTATCTGGGGAGGGGGGTGATGGGGGGAAAGAAGGATATGGTGCGAGGATTTTATTACGTGGATGCTTTTAAAACCGAGTTGCGTTTAGTCCTAACTCATTGTATTGCCGAAATATATTTTCTCCAGTAAGCTTACCTAAAACCTTGAGCCCCTTGGACATAGTGGGAGTTCTCCGTTTGAAGGAATGGGCATCAGATCCAACAAAATGCACCATACCCATCTTGGCATAATGCGCTGCACACTTCTTCACATCCCGACCAAACATCCCGGTAAAGCTACCAGCCGTTATCTGAAATAAAGCCCCTGAATATACCAGGTTTTTAGCCAAATCCATGTGCTTCATGAGTACCGGATTACGCTCTGGATGGGCAATAACCGGTACCAGATTCCGGGATCGTATACTCTGAATTATGTCGGTTATGTAATTGGGCAGCACGTGCATTGGCAATTCAATAAGAATATATTCACTGCGGTTAAGCGTGAGTACCCTGTCTGCATCAATATTTTCCAGAAGTTCAGGCGTAAGACGGACTTCTTGCCCTGGAAAAATTTCGACCTGTGCGGGTATCAATTATTTGTAGTGTTTGGCAAGGCAAATAGATCAAATTTAGCCGTCAATTTGTATTGTTAGATTACAAATAGCACGGGAATGCTGCTTCAAACAGTGTCAGCAAAATGCTACCCGCACAGCTTGAAAATTTGCATCAAATTGAGGTCAGGCTTGGCCCATGGGCGTTATTTTCATAAAACCCAATAAACCCATTGCAACAAACGGCCTTCACCTTGCCAAGAACCCAGTACCAAGTACCCAGTACCCAGTACCCAGTACCCAGTACCCAGTACCCAGCACCCAGCACCCAGCACCCAACACCCAACACCCAACACCAATTTTCCAAATACTGTCATCTTATCCATCAGGTTTCTATTTGCAGCCAACCGCATTTAAGCAAATACCGCTCTCCGGTGTGCTCACATATTGCCTCGCCATCCCCTTCCAGGGGCAAATCCAGCTGCTCTCCGAACCGGCTCATCCACCCTGCCTGGCGGGCAGGCACCCCCACCATCAAGGCAAAGGGTTTCACATCCCGATTCACCAGGGCACCGGCCCCGATAAAGGCATATTCCCCAATAAGATTGCCACATACAATGGTGCAATTGGCTCCCAGGCTGGCTCCTTTTTTGACTATGGTACAGCGATATTCATCCTTTCGGGAAACCGCCGACCGGGGATTATACACATTGGTAAACACCATGGACGGCCCACAGAACACATCGTCTTCCAGGGTCACATTGTCATATACCGACACATTGTTCTGCACCTTCACATTATTACCGATGGTCACCCGGTTGCCCACAAACACATTCTGGCCAAAAGAGCAGCCGGAACCAATGACGGCCCCGCCGCAGATATGCACCCAGTGCCACACACGGGTTCCCTCTCCAATAACCGCACCATCATCCACAATGGCGGTCTCATGCACAAAAGTCATATTCCATTTCCTTTTTCTCGTTCTCTGACAACAAATCATTGACGATATACTTTTTCTGATATATTTATAAAGATATGAATGGGAAGGAAATAATAAAAATATTAGAGCAAAACAACTGGCAGATTGTTCGGGTACGAGGTAGTCACCATTTATTATCTAATGGCCTAAAAACGGTTTCTGTACCAGTCCATGGCAAGAAAGACGCAGGAATTGGCCTTTTAAAGGCAATCGAAAAACAGACAGGAGTAAAATTGAAATGAAAATCGAATACCCGGTACAGATAACTAAAGAAAAAGACGGTATCTTCTTTGTTTCTTTTCCCGACATAGAAGAGGCAATGACCCAAGGAGAAACTATAGAGGAAGCACTTTTTAACGCTTCTGAAGTTCTCACTCTCACCATGGAGTACCGCCTTGACGAAGAACAGGAAATTCCAGAACCTTTCAACATAACCGGCAAAAATATTTATTTAATTTCTCCCGACGTGAAGGTGCAGGCGGCTCTACTTGTTCGTAGAGCGCGGGAGGGCAAATCGCTGGCAGAGTTGGCCCGCGCCCTTGAGACTTCATGGCCTTCGGTCAAGCGCCTTGAAAATCCCCACAATTCACCAACTCTGAAAATGATTGATAAGGCTGCTGCTGCCCTTGGTAAAAGGCTTGTGTTAAGTTTTGAATAAACACTGCACCCAATTAATTCATGGCACCACGTAAATGGGGATGCAGGCACTCTTTTTTGAGAACGATGTCGGCATTTCGGATCTGGTGAACCAGTTCGATGCTGGGACGGGCCTCTTTCAGGCCGAATCCGTTGCCGTCCAATATGCCTTGATAACTCAGGGTGTGAAGGTCGGTGAATCCCTTGCTGAACTCAATCTCTTTGCCGTTTACGGTGATGGAACGATAGGTTTTCTGGCCGAGTTCTTTAATGTTTGAGGGCAATTTATTTTCATCCACACTTAAAAACCACCGAACCCTGGCATTTTCAAGCTCTATGAACCCGGCTGCACTCTGGGGGGTGCGCAGATGGACAGTGCTGAGCTGGACCTTGCCAAATATCCACATGAGCATGTCATAGAAATGGATGCCGATGTTGGTGGCAATGCCGCCTGATTTTGTTTCATCACCCTTCCAGAAAGTAAAATACCAGTTGCCCCTGGAGGTGATGTAGGTGAGATCAATGTCATATTTTTTATCTACATTTTGCAATTCAATCTCTTTTTTCAGAGCGATCAGGGAAGGGTGAAGCCTTAGCTGCAGGATATTGTACACCCGTTTACCGGTGTCTGCTTCCATCTCCTCCAGGCCGTCCAGGTTCCAGGGATTTAACACCAGATGAAGGCTCGGTAGAAATAATAGAATTGGGTTTTTATGGGGTGGGTGAGATAGGATTTGATGTATCTTTTTTCTGAATCACAGATTTATTCAAAGGTGTCCGGGAGGTCTGCGTAGTAGGGGGGGGGATTAGACCGGGTCTTACCTTTTTTCTCAACTCCTTGAGTTCGTCATCGGACAGGTCTAAATAATGGAAACTTAAGGGACGGATCCCCACAATTTGGAGTTCACCCCTTAGCCAATTGTAGAGCATGGGCAGTTCATCCAGCCACAGCTTTCGCATGAGTTTACCCCAAGTGGTCATGCGAAAATCCTCTTTTAGCTTGCCCCCCTTTTGCAGCCCCTGCTGATCATACACGTATTGTTGAAGGTATTCCGAATAGGGATGCATGGTATCCTATTTAAATTCCAGGGTGGATTTTGATGATATCAATGAGTGATTTTTTGATCCTGGTCGATTTGTGTGTCTTTCCGGCCCCGAAAGTAAAAGCAGACAAAGCCCCCCTCCAGTGCAGTGAGCAGCACCACCGTCCCCAGGGCCTGGAATCTGGAATACTCAAACAGCCGAAAGGCAAAAATCACAACGGTGGTCACGGCCAGCATCACAATACCGGCCTTTAACCACTGCCAGAAATTCATCAAAAGAAATGAAAAGGTAAGCAGCGAAAAATCAACCCCTGCGATCCATGCTGGAGACAAAAAGCCATTGTTTTCAGATGATCTGTGATCATAATCAAACTTTGCATTCAAGACATAGTCTTGCTTCGTGGTTTCCATGTCTTCACCTTTTTAGTTTAAATATTTTTATAATCATTACTGTAAAAATGCCCAAGGCATTTGCCAGGATGTCGTAAAGGTTAAAGGTTAAAGGTGCGGGTGGGGATTGTATATTGAATCAATTCAAGGACTATCCCAAAACAGAGAATCCCGGCAAGGCAGGCCCAGGTTCGCCTTTTGGGAAATGCATGGCAGGCGACGGCACTTAGCAGGAAATAACCCAGCGCATGCTGAATATAGCCTGATGCCATCCATGGGGATTTGTATGGTGAAACAAAGAGATCAAACCCCACCGTGGCAAACTTTTCACCAAAATGAATTGCCAGGGGTAGCCCTACATAACCGAGCCCGACAACAGCTATCTTAGATTGATCATTCATCAATTTTACCTTTTTAAATCAGAATTCAATTGGAGTCAGATTTGGCTTAAACGCCCCTTTTTAACATCAGAAAGTATACGCTAAGCCCTTACTTACCCATATCTTTGTAAATATTCGGTCAGCACCCCATCTTCACTTAGTTGGGCCTGCTCACATAGCAATAGTATGCTACGCAGTCCCAACTAAGCGAATATGGGGCACTGCCCAAACATTTACTGAGCAAGCCGAATATTTACATATCTTTTGCAATATAACCTATAAAAACAAAAGCTTAACTGGGTCAGATTCCACTATATATTGACTCCATTATTATCGCTTGATTATATCCCATTTGGGATATATAAGTACCCAAGCATAAGTTCTTCAATATTAATCTCAAATTCCGCAAATATTATCATTTAAATTAATGTTTTTCTAATTGAAATTAATTTGATATTTTGAGCCTACTGTACTCAAAATTTTTTCGAGTTCTTTTATTAAATTTCCATGAGAAAGATATGCACTAAAGGGCAACCAATGATATTTGATAAATCTCCAAAGTATTTCGATAAGGTTTAGTTCGGGAGAATATGCTGGAAGTCTTTTAATAACAA
>Ga0208900_1000103_pt1 | contig 51046 bp, 38 predicted proteins | sample AntAceMetag02UKK_FD_184763 | JGI IMG/M metagenome (GOLD analysis project Ga0208900, IMG submission 184763) | Saline lake microbial communities from Ace Lake, Antarctica - Antarctic Ace Lake Metagenome 02UKK (SPAdes) (version 2) | ecosystem: Environmental > Aquatic > Non-marine Saline and... | reverse complement strand
AGTATCGTTTTTACATCCCTGAAATTTATCGCATAGGCCTGGGATTTAAATTTAAACGGGGTGCCCGGCCAAAGGTGCTCAGCATTAAACGCAAAGCAATTGGAAAAGGCCTTATCTCTATTCAGAGCATCAGGCATTGAGTATAGCTGCCACGGCCAGACCGTATTCTGGCCTCGGCCTGCCCACAACGAAAAACGAAAGTCCTTTAATTTTAGCATGTTGCTGAGGCTTTCATATAAACGGGCATGTCCTGCTGGACACAACTAATATTGGGTCGTAGACGCGGAGCCAAATGGCATTATGCCGCCCCCCCCCGACGGGCAATGGGCCCGGCCCGGAACCGTAGACGGCCCAATTGGCCGGTTCCTATTACCCATCGGGGGGGGGCTCTGCTGAGGCTACTTGATCAGCCCTCAAAGGACAACACATGATCAATTTCAGTCAGTCAGAAACAGACATCATCATCGTGGATGACGAACAATCGGAGCTGGACGCATACAGCTTTCTGCTACAGGCCATGGGGGTCAAGCATATCAAAACGGTGAAAGACAGCAGAGTGCTCATGGATGTCATGGCGGTGAGTTCCCATGCTGTTGTTTTCCTGGATTTAAACATGCCCCATAAATCCGGAGAAGAAGTGCTGGCTGAAATAAAGGAAGTATATCCCCATGTGCCGGTGATTATCTGCACCGCAAATTCAGACATTTCCATGGCCGTGAAATGCCTGAAGCTGGGAGCCCATGACTACCTGGTCAAACCCATCAATATGAACAGCTTTGGCTCTGCCCTGAGAAATGCCCTGGAAATTGGTTCCCTGAGAAATGAGATCATGACGCTCAAGGGAATTCCCAACGCAGCCCAATTAAAATTTTCCCATTGTTTTTCTTCCATCATCACCTGTGATGCGGTGATGCACGGGATTTTTCACTACATTGAATCCATTGCAGGAAGTGGGCAGCCGGTGCTGGTGCTGGGGGAGACCGGTTCGGGAAAGGAACTCATTGCAAGGGCCATACACGATGTCAGCCAGGTAGCGGGCGAATTTGTGGCGGTGGATGTCGCAGGCCTTGACGATACCCTGTTTTCCGATACCCTGTTTGGTCATGAAAAAGGCGCATTTACCGGCGCTGAAACCCATCGCTCCGGCTTGATTGAACGGGCGGCCCATGGCACCATTTTTCTGGACGAGATCGGTGATCTAAGCCGGGTGTCCCAGATAAAGCTGTTGAGATTGCTCCAGGAGGGAATTTATTATCCCCTGGGATGTGATACCCCCCGGCAATGCCAGGCCCGCATCATCACCGCCGCCAACAGAGAATTGAATCAGTTTGCGGTTAAAAACGATGAATTTCGCATGGACCTTTATTACCGGTTGAGTACACATTTGATCCGTATTCCGCCGTTAAGAGATCGCAAGGGAGATATCCCATTACTGGCGGATCATTTGAAAAACCAGGCAGCCAAAAGTATGGGAAAAGAGATTTTAATCGTGGAAAAAAAGTTGCTGACCCTGCTTGAAAATCATCCCTTCCCCGGAAATGTAAGGGAACTGAAAACCTATGTGTATGATGCCGTTGCCCAGTGTCACACCGGGCAATTGACCGAAGATGCGGTGAAAGAACGGCTTTCAAGTGAAAGAGGGGGGGAGGTCACAACGTCCTCTCCCGCCAGCCATGACGGATTTACGTTGGCCTCGTTTTTTGGACATTTTCCAACTCTGGCCGAATTAACCGAATATGCCATTGACAGTGCCCTTGAAACCGCCACTTACAATCAGAGTAAAGCTGCCAGCCTGCTGGGAATTTCCAAACAGGCATTGAGCAAGCGGCTTCAGAAGCGAAAAAACCGTTCAGTACCCCCTCCTTCATTTTAGTGACAGTGCTGTCATGCCGCTTTGAGTTTTTTCTTCTTCATACTTGAATGGCAGCACGCCTTGTGTCATAGTTTGTTTCACCCCGTTGATGATAGTTTTTTGGTCGCACAAATACGCTATCGGATTGAGGCATCAAGCGCAACGGGGGTTTTATTTTTGTTGATGATGATGGATTGAGGGCGTGTTAGTAGCGTTTGACTAAATCAAATTATGAGATTAATATACACGGTCAATATTCATTCGTTTATTAAACCCGGGAGATTAAAATGACGTTATTTAAAAAAATATTTATTGCCCTGCTATTTTTAAGTGTATTGTTTTTAGATTTTTCCTGCGGGCCTTCTAAAAAGGATCAGGAACTGGAAAAAGCTGCCCAGGAGCTTAAACAAATTGCAGATCATATCAACAATGATTTTTCCCTGATTCGTAAAGAAAATAAAATCTTGGCAGACCAGATCACCCAGCTATATCAAAAAGATAATATAGAAAAACAATTAAATACCGTAGATCGGTCAAAATACAGGCTCCATGAAAACGGTGTCTTTTACAAGCATGAAGATGATGGAAGTTCTGCCGTGTTCGTATCCGGGCATATTCCCGTCAATCAGAAAATAAAGGAAATCGTCTATTTTACAGAGCCGTTGGATCTAATTTTTATACAGATCATTAAAGAATTTCCGGAAATTGTTCAGCTCTACTATAACGATAAACATTCTTACAACAGGATATATCCTTATTTTGATGTATTGACCCAGTACGAACCCAAAATGAATATTCCGGCATTTAATTTTTATTACCTTGCAGACAAACAACATAATCCTCAAAAAAAAGCGGTCTGGGTTAAAGAGCCTTATGTTGATCCGGCAGGAAGAGGATGGATGGTTTCCGCCATTGCCCCTGTTTATATCAATGACTCACTGGAAGGGGTTCTTGGCTTTGACGTTACAATAAACGCTATCACAAGCCGTTATCTTCAACAAAAACATAATAATTTGATGATACTGGACGCAAACGGAATGATTGTTTCCATCCAGGAATACCTGGCAAATCTGTTTTCACTGCCGACCTTGAAAGATCACAAATACCTTGAAACCATAAAATTGGACACCTATCTCCCAGAGGACTTCAATCTTTTATACAGCAAGTCCAAGATGGTCAGGGAGATGGCAACCCTTATTTTTAAAGACAACCAGGGCAGAGTTGAATTCAAAAGAGGAGCAGAAAGCTTTATTGTCATAGTAGAGAACATACCAGAACTGGATTGGAAAATATTAAAAGTCATTGCTGAATAACTGCCACGGGCAGACCGTATTCTGGCCTCGGTCTGCCCACAACGAATATTGGGTCGTAGACGCGGAGCCAAATGGTACTATGCCGCCCCCCCCGACGGGTAATGGGCCCGGCCCGGAACCGTAGACGGCCCAATTGGCCGGTTCCTATTACCCATCGGGGGGGGCTCTGCTGAGGGTACTTGGACACTTCATTTTCATATAAACACCACATGTCCTCGCGGACACAACGAATATTGGGTCGTAGACGCGGAGCCAAATGCTATCATGCCGCCCCCCGAGGTACTTATGACCGCCCTAATCAATATCATGTGCCCATTGTTGTATTTGGGTCATTCCACCCTGGAGTAATTTTGAAAATAAAGTATATCATATCGTTGTTTTTTACGTTGATGCTGATCCTGCTTGTGAGTTACCAACTTCATAGTATTTTAAGTACCCAAAAAAACCACGCCTTTGAAATGTTATTAAAACAGACAGAGATCAGCGGCAGGAATCTACAGAACCGAACAATAGAATTTGAAGACGAGGTTAAATACACGACCACAATCACCCCTTTTTACAAGCTGCTGTCGCAGGAAAAAATTGACAGGACGTTATTCAATCAAATCAGGCGATTTTATTCTAAGTATCAAGATATCATCTCCTCCATAAAAATATATAATGAACATCATTATCGAACACTTCTTAAAACAGATGATAATTATTTTTCAATCTCTGAGATCATACCCAACACCGCCCCGGAACCACTGGTTTTGCAGTCTGGAATCCAAGAAAAAAACAATCACCAGTATTATATTGGAACCATCCGGCAGGAGGGTGAAATTGTCGCAAATATTGAAATCCAATTAAAACTTTCCGAAACCATAACCAATGAATTGCAAAACCATTTTACCGGTAGAAAATCCTGGTATTGGTGTATTGATGAAAACGGGGAGATCATCTCTTTTACAGATGCCAAGAAAAATATTAACAACTTGGACTTAAAGGTCAACGGGCTGACTGAAATCTCTGATGCCATTAATGATAATTTTCAGGGTATTATTGAGCATTCCCTGTTTATTGATAAAGAAACAGAGGTTTTTTCTGCCTATTATCCCATAAGTATTTTTGAAAAAAATTATGGCATTATATTGTCCATGGATCAAAATGACTGGTTTGGCCATATAAAATCAAACACCTTGATTATAATTTTCAGTTTTTTGTTGATGATTGCATGTATCATTGTGATCTTCTCCTATCTCCTTAAGCAGAGCAGTGACGCCCAAAAAAAGGTGTTTAAAATAAATGAATACCTCAAAAAGCAGACCGCATTGGCCAAAAATCTGGCTGCCCAGGCGGAATCGGCAAACAGGGCCAAGAGTGATTTTTTAGCCAGTATGAGCCATGAGATAAGAACGCCCATGAATGGTGTTATCGGGTTTAACAACCTGCTTGCAAAAACTCAGATGACTCCCCAGCAGATGGATTATGTCCATAAGGCAGGAAGTTCTGCACAAAATTTACTTGGAATCATCAATGATATTCTTGATTTTTCAAAGATTGAGGCCAATGAATTTGAATTGGATAACGTTGAATTCAACCTGGATGGGGTGCTGGAAAAAATTTCAAATATTGTGGCCATCAAGGCCTTTGAAAAAGGGGTGGAATTTATATTATCAAAATCAGATGGTACGCCGGTCAACCTGATAGGAGACCCCTTGAGACTGGAACAGATTCTATTAAATTTCACAAATAATGCGGTGAAGTTTACGGCAAAAGGGGAAATTGTGGTAAGGGTCTCTTTAAAAGAAACCGATGCCCAAAAGGCCCGTATAAGTTTTGAAGTCATTGACACAGGCATCGGCCTGACCCAGGAACAGATCCAGAAAATGTTTAAACCATTTACCCAGGCAGATGCCTCCACAACCCGAGAATATGGGGGAACAGGCCTTGGGTTGAGTATTTCAAAACACCTGGTGGAAATGATGAACGGCAAGGTTGGTGTGGAAAGTGACTACGGCCGGGGCAGTAATTTTCATTTTAATGCGCTTTTTGACATAAACCCCACCCCCAGTAACGACATCCCTGCCCAAATAATCCCGGAAATTCTGAAAAACATAAAAATAATGGTGGTTGATGATCATGAGGCCACCATAGAGGTGATGAATAATTACCTGGAAAGTTACGGCCTTTCATTTAAAATTATCACCGCCAGCTCAGGAGATCAGGCCATAAGCGCCTACAACAGATCGATACAGGACGGGGAAACAATAGATCTGATCTTAATGGATTGGAAAATGCCGGGCATGAACGGCATAGAAACCTGGAAAAAGATTAAGGAAATCAATGGGCAATCCAAACTGCCTAAAATTATAATCCTTACAGCCTACGTTATGGAAAATGGGCTGAACAGGGCAAAGAATGACGGCATACAAGACATCCTTATGAAGCCTGTAAGCCAGTCCGTCCTGTTTGATGCAATCCTCAATGTATTTGCCCATGGCCCCAGGCATGAAGCCCCGACACTCACAAAAAAAATTGATGGTCTGGGTGGGGCAAAGATTCTTGTTGTTGAAGATAATAAATTTAATCAGGCACTCCTAAAAGGAATTCTTGAGCAGGGTAATTTTCAAGTTGAGATGGCAAATGACGGCGTCCAGGCCATCGAAAAACTAACTGCAGATCAAAGCTATGATCTGGTGCTCATGGATCTTCAAATGCCGAACCTTGATGGATACAAGGCAACAAAAAAATTACGAGAAAATCCGGCATTTGCAAGCCTTCCTATTATTGCACTTAGTGCGGATGCCATGAAGGGAACCCGGGAACAGGTTCTACAGGCGGGCATGAATGATTATATGACAAAACCCATTGACACGGAAAAGCTGTTCAGTTTAATTGACAAATGGGTCCCAAAATGAGGACAGACCCCCATTAAATTTCAGGAAAAACAAGGAAAATTTTTGGCATCCTTCATATGACTTCAAAGGTACTTTACAGTCTTTTGTGAAAAGCCCCTGGAAATGGAGAATGATCAAAAAAAGTGTAAAGCATTTTTGAAGGATGCCAAAAATACATCAAGATTAAGACGCGCCAAGGCGATCGTCGTCAATTAAGGTGGACATGGTCAATAAATGTTGACGCAATGCGTTGACGTTGCCTGGCAAAATAGCACACCGCTTTTCGTTTGCTGGTTTTTTTCTGTCAGCCGCCAACCCTCCAATTGGTGCCCCCCCCTCACTTTTAACAATACCTTCGCCAAGTTCAAAATCGATTTGAAATTTGGTAATCAAAATACCATATGTTGTGTCAATGTGGTAATGAAATTACAACATGTAGATTGATATTCAAGCTAAAATAAAATTGGCGAAGGTATTGTTAAAAACCGCCTGTTTTAAATCAAAATTAGATCCTGCCCCTCTCCATGGTATGAACTTTGCTACTCTTAACCCCGAATCATGGCATTCAATGTACATTAATCGCGACAAAGGACTTTCGGATACAACATCAGTGCCTGTGGAATTTATTTTTCAGTTTGAATTCCATGGTTTTTGTGTACCTCCCCAGGCACATTCGGTGTTAAGAAACGGGCTTGATTCCGCTTTGGCTGACTGAAACTTGAAGCTAAGAGGGGATGAAAACCCAAACACTTTTACTCAAATGGAGAAATGGTTCATGGACAAAAAAATGTTTTTGAAGAGATGTGTGGGCACAATGGCTCTGGCCGTCGGCATGATATGTTTAGGTTCCGGGCCGTCAGCCATTGCATCGGATCAGGTGGTGAAAATAGGAAATATTATTCCCCTGTCTGGACCCTCTGCCACTGTGGGTGAACAGGGAAAAAATGCAAGGGAAATGGCGGTGGCCGAGATCAATGCCGCTGGCGGTATTGCCTCCCTTGGCGGTGCAAAGCTCGAATTGATTTATGCAGATTCAGAATCCAAACCTGAAAAAGGGGTGGGAGAAGCAGAACGCCTCATCAACACCGAAAAGGTCAATGTGTTAACCGGATGCTGGAACTCATCGGTGACCTATCCCACCTCTGCCGTGGCAGAACGCTATGGCGTTCCCTTTCTGGTACCGGTATCTGTTGCCGATAAAATCACCGAACAAGGCTTTAAAAATGTGTTTCGCATTGCTGCCAAAGATTCTTGGTGGACAAGGGATCAGTTTTCTTTTATCAAAGAGATGTCTGCGGAGTTCAACACAGAAATCAAAAAACTGGCATTTGTTTACGAAAATGGTGACTGGGGCCAGGGCATTGCCGGTAACTGGGTGAAACTTGCAAAAGAAGCCGGATATGATGTGGTACTCAATGAACCCTATCCCTCAACCACAACGGATTTAAGCCCTGTTGTTCAGAAAATTAAACGCGCACGGCCCGATGTGCTGATGCTGGTTTCCAATGCTGCAGATGCCATTTTGATCACCAATACCCTGGCGGAATATCGAGTGAAGTTAAAAGCCATTATCTCCACCGGTGGTGGCCATGCCGATCCTTCTTTTATCAAGGCTACTGCGAAAAGTTCCCAGTATTTATTTGATATCGTTGAGTGGGAAACCGATGTGAATAAACCCGGTGCCAAAGAAACCAATGAAAAATATAAAAAACAATATGGTCAGAATCTCACCGGAGAGGCAGTGGATGCCTATCTGGCCATGTACGTCATTAAAGATGCCCTGGAACGGGCCGCCAGTCTGGACCCTGAAAAAATCAGACAGGCCATGGCAACCACTCAGTTAACGGATGGACCGGGCATGATCGTGGGATATGACAAGGTGGCGTTTGACGAAAAAGGTCAGAATAAAGAGGCCTCTCTGGTCATGGTGCAGATAAACGATATGGGTAAGGGTCTGGAGCGCATCACCGTGTGGCCCAAATCCGCCCGACGTGCCGGATATACCCCGGTATTCCCCAAACCCTGATCCCATCTTACTCAATGATCCCGTGTTCCCCCGGTGATTTTCAACAACGGTGTCAGGCTTGTGTCGCATTAATCACGCAAGCCTGACACCACCAGGGAATGGTCACAACAAAAACAGGATCATTAATCAATACCTTTGCCAAATTTTTAAATGTGCTTTGGATTAACGGATTGAATCCTAATATACTGTGCTTTAAAATACCATATACTACATCATATGGGACACGATTTGATCAAAAGTAAAATTGGCGAAGGTATTGTTAATCATTACCATTTTGTCCGGGATTTGTGATACATGTCCCGGATTCATCTCTCCCTTAGGGTTTCGGAGGCAAATAATTACATCAATATAGCGCTGAATTTCAGTTAATATTCAAGGCGCACCAATGGGAACATAGTGAGTTTTATGTACCATTGGAGCAACCCAGGAGACGAGCTGAAAGGCAAGAAAGATTGGCGTAATTATTTATTTCCGATCTCCTTAATGCCTGTCTGGAGGCCTTAAATGCTCTATTTTATCGAAGACACCATCAACGGCATTCTCATGGGGTCCATCTATGGATTGACCGCCATGGGACTGACCATTATTTTTGGTGTGCTTAAAGTAATCAATTTTGCCCATGGATCATTGCTGATGGTGGGGATGTATGTGGCTTACTGGGCGATTACACTTTCCGGTTTGCATCCCTACCTGGCCTTGGTGGTGGTCATTCCGGTCATGTTCCTTTTTGGATATCTGCTCCAGGATATCATTATCAAGCCGATTTTCAAGGCGGAAAAAGAGGTTCGGGAACCCATTACGGTGATCATCGTCACCACGGGCATCTGGTATATTCTGGACAACCTTGCCCTTCTTTTTTTTGGTCCCCAATACCGCACCATTGAGAACAATCCCCTGCGGGGTAAAATGTTTGAACTGGGGGACATGCTGATTTCTGCTCCCAAGTTCTGGGGATTTGTTATTGCCATCGTAACGGCGGGGGCGGTGTACTATTTCTTTCAATATACCCGCTTGGGCCGGGCCATCCGGGCCACCAGTCTGGACAGGGATGCCGCAAGCCTTGCCGGCATCAATCAATACAAAATTTATAACATCGCCTTTGGTATTGGTACGGCTGTTTCCGGGATCGCTGCCATTACATTGATTCCCTTTTATAACACCTTTCCCACGGTGGGGGTGGCCTTTGACATCAAAGGATTCATCATTGTGGTGCTGGGGGGGCTTGGCAGTATTGGCGGTGCCATTGTGGGCGGCATTATTGTCGGGTTGATCGAGTCGGTGGGGCCGCAGTACATGACGGCCACCTGGACAGAAGCCATTGTTTATGGGCTGTTTCTGCTCGTATTGTTTGTTAAACCTTCAGGACTGTTTGGAGAAAAAAATGACTGGTAACGAAAGCCTTGCTCCTTCGGATAACCCCTCCGGTGGAAGTGCCGGACATTCAAGCGTATCGGGCAGTAACACGGGTCACCAAGGGGTATCCCCCCGGAAAAAGATTGAAGTATTCTCTTTGCTGGGTGTCGTGCTCATCGCCTTTGGGTTGCCCCTGATCATGACAAGCCCCACCTATCTTCATATTGTGATTCTTATCTTTTTTTATGCCTATCTAACCACTTCCTGGAACATGGTGGGCGGCTTTGCTGGGGTACTGCCCCTGGGACATGCCGTTTTCGTGGGCATCGGTGCTTACACCTCCACCATTCTTTCGCTGCAATATGGCATTTCTCCCTGGCTGGGGATGATTGTCGGCGGTGTTATTGCCATGGGTACCGGTGTGTTAATCGGATTGCCCACCTTTAAAATGCGGGGGGCCTATTTTGCCCTTGCCACCATTGCCTTTGCCGAAGGCGTGCGGGTGATGGTGGAAAACTTAAATTTTCTGGGACCCTTTAACTTAAATGGCCCCCGGGGGCTTCAGATTCCGCCGGTTAATTTTGGGTTTGCCAATTTCATGTTCCAGGGAAAGGAACCCTATTATTATATTATCCTGATCATGCTCATCGGGGTGATTTTGCTGACCTGGTTCATCTCCCGGTCTAAACTGGGATACTATCTCAATGCCGGTGGTGAAGAGCCCGAGGCTGCCATGGCACTGGGGGTCAACGTTGCCCGGGCAAAACTCATTGCCATGGCCATGAGTTCTTTTTTAACGGCCCTGGCCGGTACCTTTTATGCCCAGTTTTCCCTTTTTATTCATCCCAAGAGCATCATTTCCCTGGATCTTTCCTTTGAGATTGCATTTATTGCCCTCATTGGCGGGCGGGGCTCCATTGCAGGGCCTCTGCTGGGGGCACTGTTGCTTCGGCCGGTGAGTGATTTTTCCCGCATCTATTTTGGTGATGTGTTTCCCGGACTTCACCTGGTGATCTTTGGAGTGGTACTGATTCTGGTGATGATCTACCAGCCCCGGGGAATCCAGGAACCGCTGACCCGGGTTTACAACAGACTCATCAACCGGTTGACCAAAGAAGGGCAGGCAAAGGAGGCGTCATGAAGATATTGGAAGTAGAAAAAATGGTGATGCGTTTCGGGGGACTCACTGCGGTGGACACCCTTAATCTCAATATTGATCAAGGCGAAATATTGGGATTGATCGGGCCCAACGGGGCGGGTAAATCAACGGCATTCAACTGCATTGCCGGGGTTCATCCCCCAACGGAAGGAACCATTAAATTCAACGGGGAAAATACCAATCAACAAAAACCCTGGGATCTGTGTAAAAAGGGGCTTGCCCGTACCTTTCAAATTGTTAAACCCTTTGCCTCTAAAAGCGTTCTTTACAATGTCACGGTGGGAGCCTTTGCCACCACGGACAAAAGAGCTGATGCTGAAGATAAAGCCCTTGCCGTGCTGCAAACCCTGAATTTTGAAGATAAAAAAGAGTTAAAATCCGGTTCGTTGACCATTGCGGATCGGAAACGTCTGGAGATCGCCCGGGCCCTGGCAACGGAACCGAAACTGTTGCTGCTGGACGAGGTCATGGCTGGGCTTAGACCCGGCGAGGTGGACGAGATGGTGGGTATCATCCAGGGGCTTCGGGATTCTGGTATTACCATTTTTGTTATTGAGCATATCATGCGGGCCATCATGGCACTTTCTGACAGAATTGTGGTGATTCAGTTTGGCAAAAAAATAGCCGAAGGCACCCCCGGTGAAATCGCTTCCAATGAAAATGTTATCAAAGCGTATTTAGGAGAAGAGTATGGCACTGCTTGAAGTGAATGATATTGATGTGTTCTACGGTGACGTGCAGGTGATCTTTGGTCTCTCCCTTAAAATCAACGAAGGGGAAGTGGTCAGCATCATCGGGGGAAATGGTGCCGGAAAATCCACGCTTTTAAGAACCATTTCAGGTCTGCTCCAGCCGGCAAAGGGCAAGATCACCTTTGACGGCCATGAGGTCCAGGCGCTGCCCCCGGAAGAGATAGTCAACCATGGCATTATCCAAGTGCCCGAGGGCAGACGTCTGTTTTCGTTGATGAACATAAAGGATAACCTGATTGTGGGAGCCTATAACCCCAGGGCTCGTCAAGACGAGACAAAAACCCTTGAATATGTGTATGATCTTCTGCCGCGTCTGAAAGAGCGTTCCGCCCAGATTGCCATGACCCTGTCTGGTGGAGAGCAGCAGATGGTGGCCATTGGCAGGGGATTAATGGGCCTGCCAAAAATATTGATGCTGGATGAACCCTCCCTTGGGCTTGCACCGGTACTGATCAAGGAAATTTTTGAAACCGTTCGTGAAATCGCAAATCAGGGCACCACGGTGTTGATGGTGGAACAGGATGTGAATCATTCATTGAGCATGAGTGACCGGGGGTATGTGCTGGAACATGGCCGGGTGGCCATGGAGGGCCCGGCCCGGGAACTTTTGGGAGATCCCCACATTAAAGAGGCGTATCTTGGCATTTAAGACATTGTGATCAGGATATTAAAAGGTGCTGGAATTTATATTTCAGCACCTTTTTTGTTTGTTTTTGCATGACCGGTTATGGCGTTTTATGCTAAGTAACAGCTAAAAAAGTGTTTTAAAGTATAAAATTCCATGGAGATATTAACAATGAAAGATGATCTTAAGGTTTTTTCCGGTAATTCCAACACACCCCTTGCCCGGGAAATATGTGAGGCCATGGGCATTCCCTTGGGGCACCTTGCCATATCCAAGTTCTCCAACGATAATATGCATGTACAGGTTCAGGACAATGTTCGGGAAAGGGATGTGTTTGTCATTCAGTCCTTTACCCATCCGGTGAGTGACCATATCATGGAACTGCTGGTGACCCTGGATGCCCTTCGGAGTGCATCGGCAAGACGGGTAACCGCTGTGATTCCCTATTATTCCTATGCAAGGTCTGACAAAAAAGATGCCTCCCGCATTTCCATTGTGGGACGACTCATGGCGGATTTGTTGAAAACCGCCGGGGCTGACCGGGTATTGACCATAGATCTCCATGCCCCTGCAGTGCATGGGTTTTTCAGTGTGCCCGTGGATCATCTCACGGCCACTCCCCTGATCATGGATTATTTCAGAAAGAATCTTGACCTTGACAATGTGGTGGCCGTGGCAACAGATGCCGGTGGTGCCAAACGGGTGGGAAGCTTTGCAACCCAGCTCAAGGTTCCCATGGCCATCATCGACAAACGCCGGGTAAGTGACACCCAGGTCAAGCAGGGGCTGGTGGTGGGAAATGTGGTGGGAAAGGATGTGATCATTTATGACGATGAGATTTCCACAGGGGGCACCCTCTTGGCCACCGTTGATACCCTTAAAGAGGCCGGGGTGGGAAATATTTATGTGGGGGCCACCCACCCGGTGCTGTGCGGAAATGCCGTTGAGAACCTTGGCAAATCATCCATTAAAGAGGTGGTGGTGACAAACACCGTTGAGATTCCTGAAGAAAAGCGAATAGATACCATCTCCTGTATCTCTGTGGCACCGATTCTCGCCGAGGCCATCCGGCGTATTCACACGGGTGAAAGTATTGGAGAACTCTTTGCCGACTAATCCCCTGTCCCGGCATGCAGGGATGGATAACTCTGGAGGTTAAATAGATGCCCACTACAAATAACGGTGGCAATACCAATGATAATCTAAGAATGCTATCTCCCTATATGCTGGGCGGTTGTTTGCTTTTGTTTCTGTTCATCATCAGTAGATATAATTATCTTGTATTTCATACCCTGGCTGAATTCTTTTCCATATCCGTTGCGTTCAGTGTGTTTTTAATTGTTTGGAACACCCATGAAACCATTAAAAATGATGCCCTTGTTTTTTTAGGGATTGCCTATTTGTTTGTTGGTTTTTTGGATCTATTTCATACCATCAGCTATAAGGGAATAGGCATTATTGGCGCAGGGGATGACGCCAACCCTGCCACCCAGTTGTGGATAGCGGCAAGGTACATTGAAAGTGTTTCATTGCTGCTGTTTTCTCTTTTAGCTGGTAAGAAACTAAAAAATTATTACGCATTGGCCGGGTATTCGATTGTCACGGGCCTGATATTGTTTGCCGTATTTTTCTGGAGAATTTTTCCCGTCTGTTTTGTTGAGGGAGAGGGATTGACTCTGTTCAAAAAAAGCAGTGAATATTTAATCTGTACGCTGCTCATAACAACACTTTCTATTTTGTTTAAAAATAAACATCAGCTACACCAAGTGGTTTATAAATATCTTTTTCTATCCATCATGTTTACAATTTTAGGGGAGCTGACGTTTACACTGTATGTAGATGTGTATGGCATATTAAACCTGATTGGTCATTTCTTTAAGATCATCTCCTTTTATCTAATTTATAAGGCCATCATACATAAGGGATTAAAAGAACCGTATAGCCTTATATTTAAAAAAATAGCTGACAATGAAAGGCGTTACCGGCAAGTGTTTGAAACAAACAAAGCCGTCAAACTGATCATTGATCCCTTAAATGGTTCCATTGTTGAAGCAAATAACGCCGCTTGCAAATTTTATGGATATACCAAAGACTATTTGGAATCCCTTAAAATTTCGGATATTAATTCGTTGGAAACGGATGCCGTCAGTGAAAAAATGAAAAAGGCGGTGGCAAAAAAAGAGACTGTTTTTAATTTTCCCCACCGGTTGGCATCTGGCGAAATAAGGGATGTAGAGGTCTATTCCGGCCCCATTGAATATGATAATCACACCTACCTTTATTCCATAATCCATGATGTTACTGAACAAAAATTGGCGCAGGACACGCTCAAACAAAAAGAAAAAACGGCCCAGGCACTATTAAACGCTTCAAAAGAATCCATTTTTCTCATTGATCCAGATGGCATTGTTTTATCTGCAAATAAAGTGTCTGCATCCAGGCTGGGAAAAACGGAAGAGAGCATAAAGGGAGAATCTGTTTACGATTTAATGCCTTTGGAACTTGTGAAATCCAGAAAAGAAAAAATAGATTCCGTCGTTCAAACAGGCAAATCCATTGATTTTGTGGATGAAAGAGCGGGGATGATCCTGGATAATTCGCTTCATCCGGTATTTGATGCCCAGGGCAATGTTGTTTTTGTGGCTGTCTTTTCTCATGATATCACCAAAGAAAAAGCAGCAGATGCCGCACTCACAGAAAGTGAATCAAAATTTAAAAAAATGTTTGAACGGGCCCCGTTGAGCTACCAGTCTCTGGATGAAGAAGGTAATTTCATTGAGGTTAATGCCACATGGTTGGACCTGATGGGGTACAAAAAGCATGAAGTGCTGGGAAAAAATTTCAGTGAGTTTCTGCACCCGGACTGGAAAAATCACTTTAAAGAAAATTTCCCCCGTTTCAAGACCGTGGGCGAGGTGCTTGGTGTTGAATTTCAAATGGTAAAAAAAGATGGAGCATTGATCCTGGTCTCCTTTCACGGTAAAATTGGAAAAAATGAGAAAGGGATGTTCCAGCAGACCCATTGCATCTTTCAGGACATTACAACCAATCGGATGATCCAGGAAGAATCCGAGAGAAATAAAACAATTTTACTGGAAGCTGAAAAATTGGCAGGGTGTGGCGGATGGTATTGGGAAATTGGAACAGATACATGGATAATGTCAGAAACCTGGTTGAATATCCATGGCCTTTCAACGCCCTATATGAAAACGGATGCGTTGTTGAAGATTGTCCACCCCGAAGATCTCCCCAGGGTTCAAAAGGCCTTTGATGATGTCGTGAATAAACAAGCCAATTATGATATTGAGCATCGAATCATTGATCAAAGGTCAGGTGAAATAAAACATATCCATGCCATGGGAGAGGCGAGGTTCAATGAGGGGGGCCAGGTGTCAAAGGTCTATGGTGCGGCCCAGGATATTACACAACGGAAAAAGTTGGAAAAGAGTGTACTTCAGGCTCAGAAAATGGAATCCATCGGCAACCTGGCCGGGGGAATAGCCCATGATTTTAATAATATTTTGTTTCCCATTATGGGGTTGTCTGAAATGCTCATGGCGGATTTTCCCCGGGAGAGCAATGAACATGGAAATGCCCGGGAAATTTTCATCGCCGGTAAGCGGGGCAGTGAACTGGTCAAACAGATTCTCTCCTTCAGTCGTCAAAATGAGCATGAAGTTCTTCCTGTAAAATTTCAAAAGGTGTTAAAAGAAGCAGTTAAATTGCTGCGTGCCACCATTCCTGTAAATATCGACATCCGTGACTCAATCCAGCTTGATTGTGGCTTAATATCCGCTGATCCAACACAACTGCACCAGGTGGCAATGAACTTGATCACCAATGCATATCATGCGGTGGACGATGCCGATGGTAAGATAGAGATTGCCCTTGAGGAAGTAGATCTGGAAAAGAATTATCGCGAGAATGGACCGCTCGCCCCCGGACGATATGCCCTTTTTACCGTTTCAGATAATGGAAAAGGGATTCCTCCAGACCTTATTGACAAGGTCTTTGAGCCTTATTTCACCACAAAAGAGAAGGGCAGGGGAACAGGTTTGGGGCTGGCCGTTGTTTTTGGAATCATAAAAGAGCATATGGGGGATATTGATGTTAGGAGTGAAGTGGGTAAAGGTACCCGGTTCCGTGTCTATCTGCCCTTGATGAAAGAGCCAGAATATAGATCATCGGTAAATGAAACCAAAGAATTACACAGGGGCAGTGAACGGATTTTGGTGGTTGATGATGACAAGGCAGTTGTCCAGCTCGAAGCCCAGATGCTGTCACGTCTGGGGTATCAAGTGACATTTCAGGTGGATGGATTCCAGGCTTTAAAAATGTTTCAAGAAAGTCCCAATGCCTATGATCTTGTTATCACGGATATGACCATGCCGAATATGACCGGCGATGTGCTTGCACAAAAGCTATTGGCGGTGCGATCAGATATTCCCATAATTATTTGTACGGGTTTCAGTGAGCGGATGAACAAAGAGCAGGCAGAAAATGCTGGGATCAAAGGGTTTTTAATGAAACCGGTGAGCATGTCCCAATTATCTCTGACGGTAAGAAAAATTCTTGATGATTATTGTAATCACCACGGGCGGACCGGTATTTAAAACCCGGGTCGTCCACAACGAATCAAGAAGGTAAGGGAAGTTCATGACAAATAATCTACCCGTCTTCACTTAAAATATGCTGTAAATACTGAGCATTAAATTTGAAAGTGGGTAGTTTTATTATATGAAGTCCCTAATGTCAGACCTACCGGTACTTTCTTTTAAACCAAACCACGCGGGGGGAACAATGGATAAAGATGTGTTGAAAAAATACCGATATTTTTTAAAGGACAGTATCAGAAAAAAAATTAATTTCCGGCTGACAGACCAAAATCAGCATGTTCCGCCACCGCCCATTCAAACCACCTGTCCGGCCGATGCCCGTCGCATTGATCTTCCCGGGCCAAAAGAATGGAAACACATAGCCACCACCGACCTTACAAAAGCCATTGCCAACCGGAAGAGCCATCGAAAATACCTGGGGCAAAGCCTTTCAAAAGAGGAATTGGCCTATCTGCTATGGGCCACCCAGGGGCTTCGCGAAACTCCGGCCCATGGTCATGCATACCGCACAGTGCCCTCTGCCGGGTGCCGTCATGCCTTTGAAACCTACCTTGCCATTTTCGATGTGGAGGATATGACACCTGGTGTCTATCGATATCTTCCCCTGGATCACCAGCTGGTGTTTGAATTTTCTGATGAGATGCTTTCAGAAAAAATGATTCATGCCTCCCTGGGCCAGACCTATCCGGGTCGGTGTGCGGTCACCTTTATCTGGGTGGCCATTCCCCATCGAATGGAATGGCGCTATGGGCTTGCCGCCCATAAGGTGATGGCCCTGGATGCCGGGCATATTTGCCAGAACCTGTATCTGGCCTGTGAAGCCATTGATGCGGGGACCTGTGCCATTGCGGCTTACGACCAGGAAGAGCTGGACGAGTTTCTGGGGCTGGATGGTGACAATGAATTTGCCATGTACCTGGCACCGGTTGGAAAAATATGATTTGAGGTAAAAAATTTAAAGCAAATTTCCTATTTTTATAAAATAACTTAAATTATACTTTAAGATATTTCTATATTTTAATTCATATGTTAAATTAGAGTTTAAATATGGAGAGAATATGCTTAATTACTTTAGAAACAAACAGGCAAGAATCGTTCAGCCCGTATCCAATGCGTTTATTAGAAAAAAACAAATGGAGATGCTGCTCTCCCCCAATCGATTGGTGGGAATTATTGGACCCCGGGGCGTTGGCAAAACCACATTGCTGCTGCAGTACCTGAAGATTCATTTTCAAATTAGCGAATTTTTGTATTTCAGTGCCGATGATATTTATATTGCAGACACGAAACTCTATGATATTGCCGATGAGTTTGCCCGGTTTGGTGGTAAGGTGCTTGTGATAGATGAAATCCACAAGTACAATAATTGGGCCCAGGAAATAAAAAATATTTACGATTCATTTCCTGACATGTCTATCCGCTTTAGTGGGTCATCCATGCTGAATATCTTGTATGAAAAATATGACCTGAGTAGACGGTGTGTCACTGTGGATATGGGAACATTAAATTTTTCCGAATATCTTGAGTTGAGTAAGAAAAAGGTGCTGCCAGATCTCTCATTGGATGAAATTGTAGCCCGTGGATCACAGATCAGCATGGATTTGGCGTTTTCACATTCCGGTATTTTGAATGACTTTCAGGAGTATTTGAAGTTCGGGGCCTACCCTTTTTTCGTGGAAGATAGGAATACGTTTAAAAATAAACTTTTCAATGCGCTTCAGAAAATAATCAACGAGGACATTCCCTCTTGCAACAAAATTCATTACGAACAAATTTCTGTTTTTAAAAAACTGATTGCAAAGCTGGTGGAATCAAGGGTGCCGTATAAGGTTAATATGGCAAAACTGTCCATGGAGCTGGGCATCTCCCATCCAACCCTGTCCATCTACCTGGACATTCTCAAGACGTCCAAGGTATTTCATCCCATAAAAAAATATTCAACAAAGGTGTCAAAAAAACCGGAAAAGCTTCTATTTGAAAATACCAATATCCTCCATGCCTATGCCGATGAATTCGGAGTGGAAATCAACACAGGAACGGAGAGAGAAACCTTCTTTGCCAGTTGTTTCAGTGAAGTTTTCTATTCAGATATTGGTGATTTCAGAGTGAAAAATAAAATTTTTGAGATTGGTGGCCGCAACAAAACCTTTAAGCAGATCAAAGATATTGAGGACAGTTACCTTGTTATTGATACGGACTATACAACAGAGAATCGTAAAATTCCCCTTTGGCTTTTTGGGTTGGCCCCAAGATGAACCTCAGTAGTGCCCTAACGCCTGTTCTGGACCACAATATCGCCAACCACACATTCTGCTTTTTGGGCCACCACAGGGCATTTAGCTTTAAATAGAAAATAGATGCGATCATCATCATGGGGAAGGGTTTCATAATTGCCCTGGCCCTTTGAAATAATTAAATCAGCATTGTCATAGGCTTTCAGAAATTTTTCTGAACACCGTTCCAGCACTGTACCTGGAATGGCGGTTCCGTTATCAATCACCGTCACCATCTGGGAAATACCGGTTTCATCAGCATCTTCCCGGGTGGCATCATTGATGACCGGTGCCCCCCTTACGGCAAATATCACCTGGGTTCTGTCCAGCAAATCCAATACCAGGCGGTCACATACAATTTCACCGGCATTGTCAGCCAGCCAGAGAATGGATCGGGCCTTGCCCATGGCATGAACCAATGCCCCAAGGTCGCCATGGACATCCTGGGTTAATGCATGATTCAAGGTTTCCATCACCGTTGCATCGTCCAGTGTGGAAAGTGCTCCAAAATCAATGATATTCCCGGCAATGGAGAGTCTAAGGGCTGTTTCAAGGGGTGTTGCTGAATCTGTAACTTTCTTTTTTAGTTCAGGATACAGCTCCAGGGCAAATCCATTGTACTTTTTCTTTAAGGCGTTATAAGGATCTGCCTCACCTGTCACTTGTCGGATGGTTTGTTGGATGTACTCCGCCATGATGGGTGGTGACTGATCCAGATCCATCTCAGTCAGGCGATTAAGGGTGGCCTTGAGCACCCGTTGGTGCATTCGTTCATCATTTCCTGCAAGCCTTGCAGCATCCAGAGACTGGCGCACAAGGCAGGGGATGCAATCATTGTATATTTTCATCTGAGAATATTATCTCCTCTATATTTTTTATGGCTACCATGCCTTGATGGCACAGCAAAATTAAAACTCTCATGATTCCAAATTGCTGTAAGGACAACCATGACAACGTCGTTTGATAGCATATTAATGTTTTTTTGTCAGCCTGGTGTTATTTTTTTGGATATTTTATTTTTAGGCGATTGGCGGAAAAAACATAGACTTTGACTAAAAAAGCATATACTCAGAACACTGGTTTTTTATTGGGCGCATTCCAGCCGGGCGTTTTCGTGCATAATGGTTCTATGTACGGAAAAATTAACAGCAGAAGAGAGATGAAAAGGCAAGCAGGCGGATTACTCTTTGACAGAAAGTGCCTTAGAATTAGGAGCAATGTATGGGAAAAAGTGAGAATAAATTTCAATTTCGTCAAATTGTGATTATTTCCGGAGGACATTTCTGCCATGATATTTTCGGAAGTTTCCTTGCCGTGTGCCTTCCTCTTTTGATAAGCAAATTTTCTTTGACCATGGCACTTGCCGGGTTGTTTACTGTTTTTTTTCGTGCCCCCAGTCTGTTGAATCCCGTATTAGGGCTTCTTTCCGATCGCATCAATCTTTTTCGTCTGGCCATCTGGGCTCCGGCGGCAACGGCAGCTGCTATGGGGTTGCTGGGAGTTGCGCCATCCTATGGGGTTGTTTGCATATTACTCTTTTTTGCCGGAATCAGTTCGGCTATATTCCATGTTGCAGGACCGGTTATGATCGCCAAAGTGGCCGGTGAGCATCAGGGACGGGCCATGAGTTTCTGGATGACCGGCGGTGAAATTGCGCGGACTCTGGGGCCCATACTGGGGGTATGGATGATCTCCCAATGGGGGTTTGAAAATACCTATCCCATGGTGGGAGTGGGGTTAATGGCATCTTTGTTTTTGTATTTTCAATTGAAGGAAACCCAGGTGGTTCCCGTTGACAATGGCACACAGAGTAGTTTTTTGGAAGTGCTGACCCGCATGCGCCAGGTGTTGCTGCCGCTGGTGGGAATCATGACGGCCTGTAGCTTTATGATGTCCACACTCATGGCCTTTTTACCCACCTTTATGGTTCAATCCGGTAAAAGTCTCTGGCTGGGCGGGGCCGCTTTGGCGGTTCTGGAGGCCTTCGGTACCATGGGAACCTTTTTTGGTGGCACATTGAGTGATCGCATGGGAAGACGCCGTCTGCTACTATGCATTCTTCCTCTGTCTGCGGTGGTGATGGCGGCCTTTGTTTACGCGCCGGACTGGCTGGCCGTACCGTTGCTGGCGTTGCTGGGGGCCACTTTGTTTGCCAGTGCCCCCATTGAACTTGCCATTGTCCAGGATCATAGTGCAGCCCACCGGGGGACTGCCAACGGCGTGTTCATGGGGGTAAGTTTTATGCTCATGGCCGGGGTGACGTTTTTGGTGGGGTGGCTGTCGGATCATATTGGAATGGATCGGGCCTTTCTTATCAGCAGCTTCATCGGACTTTTGGGTACCCCCTTTGTATTTTTTCTGCCCAGGCGAGATCGGGACGTAAAATCGTGATTAAATCATCCCCTGTCCCTTTGCCGTGAGCCGGTATTTTTGCGTTGGACTCTTGGGAGAATCCGGCTGTGTCATTTCTACCAAATTTGTTTGTAATGCAGGTTGAAGATAGGTGTACAAAAAAGTGGGGCGGTGATTCAGTTTCAGGAACTGCATGGCTTCTTTCGTGCTCAGTGGCTCTTTTGCAAGGCTCTCAAGAAGCTTTGTTACTTGTTCGGTTACTTGTTCGGTTACTTGTTCTGTTGCCGGATGGATCTGAATACGTACCTGCTCGGCCAGATGTACAATGAACCTAACTCTCATGCCTAATTCCATAATCTGAGGTTCCGGCAGTCCCAGTTCTTGTGCCTGTTTGAACATCCGAGGCACACCGGTTCCCCATTGCTCAATCAAATTCATCTCTCGAAAAAAACGGGCAATAACCGGATTTCTGATTTTTGATATACCTTCTTTCATATCTTTGATGGTCATTCCGGGTAGAAGAATTCCGGGATTTTCAATTTCAATACGATCATCAAAAAAGGCAATCCGGATGGGAGCTCCCTGCTGGGAGTAGTCTGCATGAACCAACGCATTAATAACAGCTTCACGCAGAATACCAAGAGGAATGCTCCAGACATCTTTACGCCTGATCTCTGAAAAGTCGGCCCCGCGCATGGCATGTTTTTTCAGAAACAGCATGATGCTGTCAACAGCTTGGGGAAGATGGTCGTAAATCTCAATGTGGTCAAAGATATCTGCCTTGTCTTTACCGGTAAAACGTCCGCACTGCACCCATGCATCAGAAAAGTAATATCTGCGATCCCTTCCATACAAAATGATGGCCCCCTTTGAAGGAACCAGTCTTCCCTGGTGGGGTACAAGCAACTTGAGTGTTCTGAGTTCTCTCTCACCTATGGGAGATTTTTCACGGGCACTTTGGTCAATGGCCTGGGTATCTATATCATCAATGGAAAGCTCAGCCATTGGCATCTCATCAAATGCCACACCCTCCACTGACCGGCGAAGCTCTGCAATCAACTCACGATCCGCCTGACGGTTGGTTGAACCAAGTCGCACATAAACGCCGGTTTCCCCACCTTCGGAACGTAAAAAATGGGGTCGGGAACTGCTCAGAAAAACTTCGGCAATTAAAAGCGTTTTATCCTCAATTGTTATCATTTCAATGTTTGGCACAAGGCGGGGGGCAATGGAATCGGCAATCATGCTGCACAGTCTTTCCTCCTGTGACAGCGGATCTTCAACACCCAGTACCTGCCGGTCGTCACTGACACCGATAATCAGCCGTCCACCGGCAGTATTGGCAAATGCCACAAGTACTTTCATTATTGGTTTGGAAGAAGATAAATCTCTTTTGAACTCAATTGTTTTACCTTCAGGTTGTTCCAAAAGCCTATGAAAAAAATTGCTCAATGCATTGCCTCCCTGAACCTTTTGGATTTTGTAGATTCAACACAACCGACAACTGATCTGTTGAATCTATGGGCGAGCAATTTATAGCGTACACCATTTAGTATGATATGTTTTGTTGAATAAATATTAGCCATGCCACCTCCAATTATTTAGTTTAATTAAAGGTAGCATCTATCCACAAAAAAGGTCAAAAATAATTTTACACTTAAAAACAAAAAGAGCGAGATCTTTATGGAAGTGAAAACCGACACCACTCCTCAAATCATTGCCAATGTAGTTGAAGATATTGATAAAATTGTCAGAGCAACCCGCTTTGAGGGATGACAGAGCAGTCTCACCGGCCAGAAAGAAATTCAAAAGGTACTCCGGCAGACGCTGTTTAAATACCAATTGCATAAAGAACAGAAACTGTTTGATAAGGCCTATGATTATATCCGGGAACACTATTAAAAAATAGTTCGTCAGATTCCAATCCTGTTAGGTGGTTTGATTATTTCGGACTCATTATTTATAAAAACCAGGAAACGCAGACAGCGCCAAAGGAATGACTGTCAGGCTGCCCTTCAAATCTGCGGGTTCGTAACACTTGGGTCAGCGTGATCATAAATTTACTGTAGTTAAATGCCAGACCAAAGGCAAAATCACCCACAAAGGGTTTTTTATCCACGCTGTGGCTGTCTGTGAAGGTGTTACCATCCAGGAAAATATCCCTTGCCACCCAGTGTCCATCCACGGCACCCAGGAGATAGACCCCGGGATGCTGACTCTGATTCATTCGGGTGCTTCCCCCGGGCCGTATGAGGGACACCCCAAAGGTTTTGGGGATGTTCCATCCCAATCGGAACTCCACCCCCCCATTGACATAGGTGGACACATTACCAAGGGTGAACCCGGAATGGAAAATTGTATCCCATCCAAATCCCTGCGCTACGGGATGGTAGAGCCATTTTCTTTCCCAGGCCATGACCACACCGGGTTCGTTGGATAGCTGATGATCCCAGCCATAGGGCATATCGAGATCCCGCATTCTATGGATGAACTTCTGGCTCTCTTCTGCAAGGGAAGCGGGACCTATAATACCCAGTTGAAGCTCAACGGTGTCCATGACGGAGCGTTGGGGTGAAAGATCACTTTTATGGTGATAGGCCGTGGCAAAATAGGTCCATCCGGCATAGGGTCTATCATTTTCAATGAGCTCATGGACGCTGATATCTGCTGGCGTGTACATGTTCTGTCCCAAGGCGAATTCCACCTTGTGGGAGGTCTGGGCAGGGGTGTTCCGGATAAAGGGAATTTTATGGATATAACCCAACACTTTTCTGGGAATGTTGCCCATTTCTTTTGCCTTGGGGGATAAATCCGGAGAGATCAGAACGTATTTCACCCCATTGGTGTAATTACTGTCGGTTCCCGTGAAGAGATCATTTTCAAAATAAAGGCTGTGGGACCATGGGTTGGCCTCCTCCCCCCATGCCGTTCCGGGAGGTTGGCACAGGACGCAAAATAACAGCGTTGCAAAAAATATAATTTTAAAGATGTGCCGGGGGACAGATGGATGTGAAATTTTTTGGGTATGGGACATTGTTATTGGTTTCCTCAATCTATGTTTTTTAAAATTACCCTGATCTTGTCCACAAAGTGGGCTATCAAGATGCAACGCTTATTATTTTATGCTATATAGCTGATTTATCTTTATGGGTTGATCATAAGATGGGCCACTATACGAGAATCGAATATATATTGTTGACAAATATTTACAGAACCAACCCGAATATTTACATATAAGCCGTTAGATATTAATAAGTCATGTTTTTGTCAACGACTAAATACCCAAGCATATATGCCTCAAAATAAAATTTATAACTCGATAGTATAGGATTTTTCATTTTATGAATTGTTAATTTTCGCTATGCAAGTATAGCGGGAGGAATATAATATGCAGAATATAAAAAAACGAACATTTTGTGGACGAACCTTTACCAACAAAGAGTTTTCATTAATAAAGGAGATAATTGGCACCTGTGGCGGTATCAGTCGACGTGAGTTGGCCCATACCGTATGTGAATTACTGGAATGGACACGCCCCAATGGAAAACTCAAAGCCCGGGAATGCGTTGAGTTTCTGGAACTTCTGGATGCCGAGGGGGTGCTGACGCTTCCTGAAAAAAGGAAATGCCAAAGAATATCTCATAAAATTATTGTTGAGACACCATGCAGACAGCCCAGTATTCTCAAGGGCAGTGTGGAAGCGTTTGCTCCCCTTGAAATACAACGGGTTCAGGATAAAGAACAAAGAGATCTGTTTAAGATGCTTTTGGGCAAACACCACTATCTGGGATATGCCATGCCCTTTGGGGCACGCCTACAGTATTTGGTCTATGTAAACAAGCCGGATCGTGAGGTGGTTGGATGCGTTCAATTTTCAAGCCCTGCCTGGCGGATGCGTCCCAGGGATGAATGGATCGGGTGGACAGAGGAAAGGCGGAAAATCGCATTGCAACACATAGTTAATAATAGCCGGTTTTTAGTGCTTGCACCCATCAAGAACCTGGCGAGTATGATGCTTTCCTGCACCCTGGGGAAACTCCAAAATGATTGGGAGCGGCAATATGGCCTTAAGCCGCTTCTGGTGGAAACGCTGGTGGATCGTCAACGGTTTCAGGGGGGGTGCTATCGCGCTGCCAACTGGATAGAATTGGGAGAAACAACGGGTCGTGGAAGGATGGATAAAACCAATACCCCCAATAAAGCCCTTGCAAAGACCATTTTTGTATATCCATTGGTGAAAAATGCCATACACCTGCTTAAAGAAGGCGGGGAATAGATGTTAACAACTCCTGGGCTAAATACCCAGGGGCTGTAAATATTCGGCCAGCACCCTATCTTCACTCATTTAGAAATAGTATTCTACGCAGTCCCAACTAAGCGAATATGGGGAATTGGCCAAATATTTACAGAAGCAATCCGAATATTTACCAGGGACTTGCAAGAAAATTTGTAAGTCCGGGTGATTAGCCTGAGCCACATAAAAGGATTTTTTTATATGAAAGTGATATTATTATTATTTGCCCTGGTGGCCGGGATGCTGGTGCCGGTTCAGGCTGTGCTGAACACGAAAATGGGACGGGCCTTGGGAGATCCTGTGTTTGCGGCGTTAATCTCCTTTTCCGTTGGCACCGTTTCTCTGTTCATCTATGCACTTGTGGTCCAGATTGATCTGTGCAGTATCCGGCAGGCATCGGGCCTTCCCTGGATGGTCTGGGCCGCGGGGTGTCTGGGGGCTGTTTTTGTGGCCGCCACCATTATCCTGACCCCCAGGCTGGGGGCAGCGCTGACCTTTTCTCTGGTGGTGGCCGGGCAGTTGTTAATGGCGGTTCTCATGGATCATTTCGGGGCGTTCGGCATCCAGACCCAGCCGATGTCCTGGATGCGCCTGGCCGGTATTGGTCTGATCACCGCTGGGGTGGTGTTAATACAAAAATTTTAATGTGTAGTTTTTTTGGTAGAAATAAACATGGTCTATATAAAAAAATGGAGCCCCATGGATATTAAAAAAGCAGGATTATGGATCATGGCAGCAGCATGTCTGCTCGTGGGAAGCGGGTGTGCCACCATGAGTGCATCGGAATGTCAAAATGCCGATTGGGAAACTATTGGGTTTGAAGATGGGTCAAAAGGCAGATTGCCATCCCATGTGGGCAAGCACCGCAAGGCATGCGCAAAACACAATATCATCCCAAATTTGGGATTTTATTTAAAAGGCCATGCCCAAGGAGTTAAAATTTTTTGTACGGAATCCAATGGATTCATCATCGGGAAGAAGGGAAGTTCATACAACGGTGTGTGCCCGGCAGAAATTTCGGAGAGGTTTATAAACGGCTACCATATCGGTAAACAGTTTTATGCGGTATCCCATTCCATTGATCAACTGAAATCATCTATCCAATCAGATAAAAAATACCTGGAAGAGTTGCAAGAGAGATTGAAAAAAAATGAGGCCTTACTTGTCCATGAAAATTCAAGCAAAGATGAACGTAGGTGCCTTTTGAAAACGATTAAATACGATCAAAAAGAGATGAATCGGTTGGAAAGAAAAATTCGCCGCAGCAGACGACATATCTCTGATAAAAATGATGAATATGAAGAGCTTCAACTTACATACCGTTTGTTTCTGACGGATTAGAGTTAGGGACTTGGATGAAAATAAACTACCAATTTAAATTTTTTTATCATGCAATATCAATATACTAAACTGGGTATATTGGTAGTTTATACTTGGGCAAGTCCCTTTATAAAATTGAACTCCTGACCCGGTTTGCCGGAAACCTTGATATATATCATTTTAAATCCGTTACGGAGAAAGTTGTCTTTGCTTGGTCAAGGAACCCCTTCCCAATTTCTGATTGAGGGGTAGGTGACTCTTAGACCAACCTTTTTAAATTTGTGGTTAACAAATCCTTTGCCACTATCAACGGGCCGTCATAGGTCAGGTGACACTGGGTCTTGATGTTTACACCATCGCAAAAATTGTTTGTCAAATTAAACCTTAAGGAACCAGCCTCAAATAAATTACCATTTTTAAAACACGCCACAGTTGAAAGATAGTGTTCCCAGTTTTTTAAAAGCGTATGTTATTTCGGACTCATTCCTAAATGTTTTGATTCAAGAATGAAGGTTGCACTAAACGTGGCAGCCAGATGGTATATTCTAAAAAAATAGAATAAGTGGGAGTTGAGATGAAATTATTTATCGATTTTGACAAAATGACCCAGGTGTTTGCCGCAGCAGCAAGTGAAGGGCGGTTCCAGTTATTTGAATATGAGACATATGAAGTGTTAAGTGCGCTGGGCTCAGAATCGGTTCCCAAGCATCATCTACTTGCCCGCAATCATCGCCTGACATCTGAGTTGCTCGCTCATTTCATTGAAGAAAAAGTGGTTCTCAAGATTGTCAGTCCGGATATTGTCCATAAATCCGATGTGGGGGGCGTAAAGGTGGTACCCCGGATTTTGGGAAAGGTCAGAAGTGAAAGCCGACGCATGGTGGATACGGTGTGTAAAAAATTCGCAGCGTTTTTGGAAAAGAATGGAGATCAAGACCCGTCATTACAGGAATATTCGGCATTTTCCGGGGATGAATTGTGCAACGCCATTAACAAGAAGATTAAAGGGGTTTTGATCACCCAGTTTTTACCCCCGGAGTCAGATTCTCTGGGCAATGAGTTGTTGGTCAGTCTCAGGTGGACCCGGGAGTTTGGGATGGTCATCACCGCAGGGCTTGGCGGAACAGATACTGAACTCTATGCAGAACGATTCCACCAGGGGCAAGCCGTGGTTTCGGCTTCCACGGCGGATGTATCTGGGGATGCGTTTTTTGAAATTTTTAAAAAAACCATTGCCTATGAAAAGCTCTCGGGTCAGACCCGGGGGGGAACACGCCTGATTTCCGACGAGCAGCTCATGGAATGTTTCAGTGCTTTTATTGCTGTGGGGAACTACTTTTCTCCGCTAAATGAGAAGGCTCCTTATATCATTGAGGAACTTGAGGTAAACCCCTTCGCCCTGGTGGATTATGAGATGGTGCCCCTGGACGGGTTGTGTAAGTTTTCAGAGGTCTTTCCCCCAAGGGCCTCCCGCAGTATTGAACGCATCAGCAACCTTCTTCATCCTGAAACGGTTTCCCTTATCGGGGTAAGTTCAACTAAAATGAACTTTGGCAGAAATATTCTTCAAAATATGATCAAAGCAGGGTTCCCCAGGGATAAAATCACCATTGTGTCACCAGGGGCGCAAGAGATCGATGGCGTTGCATGTGTCAAAGATATTACCCACATTCATGATTTAGACCTGATCATCCTTGCCGTGGGAGCGAAACAGGTGCCACAGCTCATAGATGAAATCATTGATAATGATCGGGCCAAAAGCGTCATTCTCATTTCTGGTGGTCTGGGAGAAACGGTGGACAGCCAGGAAAAGGCCCGGCAAGTGGTGGAGAAAATTTCAAAGGCCCATTCCCGGGAACAGGGAGGGCCGGTTTTCCTGGGGGGTAATTGTCTGGGGGTTATTTCAAGGCCCGGTAAGTTGGATTCCTTTTTTGCGCCGGAGGCGTGTTCTCCAAAACGACGGGATCAGGATGCCAGCCCGGTGGCCCTGGTCAGCCAGAGCGGCGCCTTTGGCCTGGTGCGTATGACATCCCTTGTGTCCGGTGATCCGGCATACAATATCACCGTTGGAAATCAACTGGATCTCACCATTGGGGATTGTATAACATGGCTGGCTGATGCCCAGGATATCGGTGTGATCTGTGTTTATGTGGAGGGGTTCCAGGATCTTGATGGCCTCCATACCTGTCGGGGGATCAGAAAAGCGGTGCAAAATGGAAAGGAAGTTCTGGTGTACAAGGCAGGTCGCACCCCCGAAGGAAAAAAAGCCACCTCGGGTCATACGGCATCCGTTGCCGGGGACTATATGGTTTGCACCTCTTGCCTCAGACAGGCAGGTGCCCTTGTGGCGGACAGTCTCGAAGAGTTCGACGGCCTTGCCAATATGGCCTTGTCCCTGCATACAAAAAAAATGTCAGGATACAAAGTAGGCGCATTAAGTTCGGCGGGCTTTGAATGTGTGGGAGTGGCAGATGCCCTTGAGTCACGGGATTCCAGTCTGGAGTTGCCTGGGTTTTCCCTTGAAACTCAAGAAATCATTGCCGTTCTTTTCAAGAAATCCGGTCTTGCAAAGATAATGGATATCAAGAATCCCCTGGACATCACCCCGGCAGCGACGGATATCGTTTATGTTGAGGTGATCAAGGCCATGATGCACGATGATGGGATTGATGTCATTGTCACCTCCCTTGGGTCATTGGCTCCGGCAACGTCGGACACCCCTGACTCCAACACCCCGGAAGGGTTTACAACGGATAAAAATAGTCTGGCCTCTTTGTTGCCGGGTCTGATGGCGGATTCTGACAAACCACTGGTGGTTTTTAATGATGCGGGCAGATCACACGAGCCCATCAATAATAGGCTGAGGCAAAGCGGCATACCGGTGTTTAATACCTCTCGTCAGGCCATGAGTCTTTTGGCACGGTATACTGCTTATCGAGATCGAGTTCAAAGTTAATCAAAATATCATAAGCTCCCGGCTTTGGATTGTTCATTTTCTTTCCAAAACGGCACAGTTCCTTCGGATCGAGTTCTGCGTTTTGTTAGTTTTTTAACGCTTGATATTTTTTATCGATATCCAAGATAAAATTGCTGATCAGATTTATACAACAATATAGATCTTGATTTGTAATCATAATCTTATTTCCATTCAGATCAAAGCCATTTCGATGTGCAATATCATGCCGAATTTTTAAAATATTTAATATTCCTGTACTGATGTTAAATTGGATCTCTAACACGTTTTTATAAAAGACATCTACATCGTTGAGTCGATGCCAAACAATGTTTTTCATCGCATTGATAATGTATTCTTCAATATTGTTATGAAGAATAAATGGAATTTTCAGGGAGGTTGCTCTAAATTTGTTTTGTGTGGCGAGTTTTACAAGAGTGCTTCTGTTGGAAGATATCTCAAAAATAAATAGATCGTATAGATATTTCTCCATTAATGATATTACGTTTGAATAATAAAGCCTGTTGTGAAAATTATCGTTACTTTGGGTTTTAATTTTTTCTATTCCTGACTGAAACTCGCCAAAGAATCTACTATAATTGTGTTGATCAGAATTCATTGGCTTTATACTCCACATCAATACGTTGCTTAAATTCTTCTTCACCTTCATTGGCTTCAATATCAACTTTCCAATCAACGCCAACATTAGATGACCAAACTGTGATGCTGAACTCATTTCCTTCATCATCTTCAACTGTATCAAAATTGTCATTCACACTATTTCTATGTCGATCAGCACCTAGAATAGGGGAAGGTACGCTTACTATATGAAACTCTTTTTTATCAATGTTTATGATTAAATATCCACCCGCTAATGGTGGTAAGCAATCATTTCCCTTAATTGTAAAGCTCATTTTCTAACACCTCCTTAATTAAATTTTTTGCATGTTGTGTACGGAAAATTGCTAATGCCTTGAAATTATAGATCTTGTTCCTGAGAACTTGATTGATAGGTCTTAATGATTTCAATGAGTTATGAGAACTTAGGAATCTTGAGGTATCTGGTAAAGCGCCGTTACTAAATATACTAAGCACCCATTACTGCATATTGGAGATAAACCCTCCAGCCCTTAAATCCATATCCCGGCCCCAAAGATATGTCAATGATTTTATAAAAATGTAACAGCAATAGGATACCTGAAATGGAACACAACAAACCAGCCGCAGGAAAAGAAGATTGTCCATTGCCTACTGGCATACCCGACAGGGGAATTTTGATTCAACTTAGTCATATATAAGGTGTTGATAAAATTGTTGATAATGATCTGGCGAAAGGTGTTATTTTTATTTCCGGTGGTTTGGGAAAAACGGTGAATAACCAGGAAAAGGCCCGGCAAGTGGTGGAGAAGATTTCAAAGGCCCATTCCCGGGAACAAGGAGGGCCAGTTTTCCTGGGGAGGAATTGTCTGGGGTTCATTTTAAGGCCCGGTAATTGGATTGTTTTTTTGCACAGGAGGCGTGTTCCCCAAAACGACGATAATAGGATGCCAGCCCGCTTGCCCTGGTGTGCCAGACTTTGTTTTTCCTTGAAATTCAGCAAATCATTTTTGCTCTTTTTGAGAAATTCGGTCTTGGAGAGATCATGCATATCAAGAATCCTCTGGACATCACCCAGGCAGCCAGATATCATTTATGTCGAGGTGATCAAGGCAATGATGCAGAATGATGGGATTGATGTCATTGTCACCCAGCTAATTGAATTGGAGTCTAAATTACAGGAAATGAGATATGATCACAAAAATTATATTTAACAAGTTCACTGCCTTTGATCAATTAGAGGTAGACTGTTCACCCAGTGTTAATATTTTTATCGGGAAGAATGGAACCGGTAAAACGCATATTTTAAAAACGATATATGCTGCCTGTGACATTATCAAGAGTAAAAAAAATTTTGCACAAAAAATCACCGATGTTTTTTTACCTTCAAAAGGATACACGGGACGTTTGGTAAAACGCTCAAATGGCAGTGGTTACGGGACTGTCGAAGTTTTTAGAAAAATAAAGAAAAATGAAGAAATCAAAATTCGTTTGTCCATATCCAATCATCTGAAATCCTATGAAAAAGCAACGGTATCAGGATCAATCAAACGCTGGCTCGAAAGCCCACTTGAATCTGTATACATCCCTGTAAAGGAAATGCTGTCCAATGCGCCGGGTTTTAGATCTCTTTACAACAGTCGCCAAATTGCCTTTGATGAAACCTATGCTGATATCATCGATAGAGCATTACTTCCCTCGCTTAAAGGTCCCACCGATAAGGATCGAAGGAAAATACTTAAAATTCTACAAGATGAAATAGAAGGAAAAATATCCATAGATAGTGAAGAATTTTTTTTACGAAATAAACAAGGGAAAATGGAGTTTTCTCTGCTGGCTGAAGGATTCCGTAAATTGGGTCTGTTATGGATATTAGTCCATAATGGATCACTTTTAAACGGATCTGTGCTGTTCTGGGATGAGCCTGAGGCAAACTTGAATCCTCAGTTATTAAAAACCATTGCTAAAATTTTGTTAGAACTCCAAAGAATGGGAGTCCAGATTTTTATTGCTACCCATGATTATGTATTACTCAAAGAGTTGCATCTTCAGGCATTGAAGTCTGATGAAATATTGTTTCATTCATTATTTATAAATGATCAAATGGAAGAAATTGAAATAAAAAATACCCATAATTATTTGGAAATCCATCCCAACAGCATTGATGACGCCTATGCGGATCTGATTGATGGAGAAATCAGTAAATCCATGGGAGATTTGGGCCAATGATTTTGAGAGAAAGTGGTTTAGAGTTTGATTTTTCAGATGCAATTAATGGGTTTAAGTTTGATGAAACAGATAAATATAGCGAAAATTATCATGGCCTTTCTCATTGTATGAAAGCAGTTGATTTTATTATTGAACTTGAAAATGATTATCTTTTGGTTGAAGTTAAAGATTTCCATGATCCTGGACAGTATAAAGAATCAAAAAGTTTTAAAAACCTTAGAAATAACTTAAAAACAAAGTTCAGAGATACCCTTTTGTATAGATTTGCTGAAGATCAACTCGACAAACCGGTTCGATATTTGTGCTTGATGACACTGGAAGATGCACTGAATAGTCGCTTGATGAAAGAGCTGAAAATAATAGTCCCTGAAGGAATTGCCTCAACAAGATGGAAACACCCATTGGCAAAAAGCTGTATTGTAGCCAATATCGATAGATGGAACAAAAATTTTCCAAAATGGAAGGTGCGTCGTCTCTGACCAGCTTTGCAAAAGAAACCAGAAGCCTTCCATGGTTTACGGTCTGCCCGTGGCAGTTATAGCAATTTTAGTAACTTTTAATTTTACATAGGAAATTTAAATAACAAAAAGATATGGACGAAAAATTTCAACAAATAAGCGTTATTGGCTTTATGAAACACAATGGGGGCTTAGAATTCAGGAAAATCAGCAACTCTGATTACCAGTTTAAAGCCACGGTTCAGGACTTTCATTTAAATCCAGGTGGTATTACCCATGGTGGTTTTCTCATGAGCCTGATGGATTCAGGAATGGGAACAGCCGCACACCGGGTGCTTGGTGCGCAAAAAAGAGCGGCAACAATTTCCTTGGACGTAAAATTTATCTCCGCCTCTACAACTGGAGATATTCTTTTGGGTAGTGCTAAGGTTCTTAAAAAAACCCGTTCTTTGGTCTTTATGCAAGGTGAAATACGATGTGGGGAAAGGCTTATCTCAACTGCTGAAGGGATTTGGAAAGTGCTATAACATGTCCCTGCTGTTCGCTATTTTAATGAACAGGGCAGGAGATGATGGGTTTTTTTATATGAAACTCATTCCAACGCACTGGAATCATGAGAGTTTCATTTTTCATTGTGGGCCGACCCAAGTCATACTATGGTCTGCCCGTGGCAGTTTATATGAAAATGAAGTGTCCAAGTACCCTCAGCAGAGCCCCCCCCCGATGGGTAATAGGAACCGGCCAATTGGGCCGTCTACGGTTCCGGGCCGGGCCCATTGCCCGTCGGGGGGGGGGGCGGCATAACACCATTTTCAATATTAGTTGTGTCCATAAGGACATGGGTGTTTATATGAAAGTCTCAGCAACATGCTAAAATTAAAGGATTTTCGTTTTTCATTGTGGTTGGTGGTTACAGCCATGTATGTTATATGAAAAGCGTCTCACATATGAAACGATATCCGCAAGGCATCAGGCAACATAGTCGTTTGGGGCAAGCTCACCTTTGCTGTTCCAGCCCCGCAGGCGATAATAATCCTGCAGCATCTGCTCCAGTTCTTGTTCTGTCAGGGGATTTTTCGTGTTTTTCAGTTCCTGGTAAAATCCCTTGGGCAGGCGGTCATCTTCGGGCTGCAACCCCTCTCTGAGATTAAATTGACGAACGATGTTAGTAACGGCCTTGGCATTGTTCTGCAATGTGGTTTTGTCCCCGTCAAATCCCGTCAGGGCATGGATGATCTCCCCCAGACCTTCCCAGGTGTAGATATCCCGGTAGAAACGGCATAGGATAAGCGTGTCAAACAAGGTCAGACGATCCTCAAAATCCAGGAACATATCCGCCTTTTCATCGATCTGATCAGCAGGAATCATCCCGGCAAGTTCGGGTTTGTAAAAAGTAGCCCGGAGATGGCAGGCACCCCGATCGGACGTAGCATAGGCAAGCCCCATTCCTTTTAATACCCGGGGATCATACCCAGCGGGTTCCATCCCCTTGGCATGGACGGCAATGTCTTCAAGTCCCCAGGCAGCAGAGACTTTTTTAATACCCTGGGACAGGACATCGCCAATGCCATTTCGCTGGGAAATATCGTTAAGCAGCCGCACTGTACCATCCACATCCCCATAGGTGATGTCGTAATCCACAACTCCCCGTTCCACGGCCTCCATGGTAAAGGCACACAGATTCCCGGCGGTGATGGTGTCCATGCCCAGACGATCACATACATCATTGAGGTGACAGATCTCCTCAATGCTGTCGATCATGCAAAGTCCACCAAATGCGTACAGGGTTTCATATTCCGGGCCTTCGATTTTAAGACCGGCATGACGACCGGATTTCACCGTGGTGAGCCGACCGCAGGCCATGAGGCATTTAGCACAGGCATTGGCCTTGACATCGCATTGGGAGTGCAGGGCTGCGGCATTTATTTTTTCTCTGTGATCGCAGGTGCCCTGGGACCAGTAGCGGGTGGGAAATGCCTTGGCATTGTTGAGCATGTCCACCATCATGGGGGTTCCAAAGCTTTTGTATGCTTTTACGCCCGGGTTTGTTTTACTTTCGGTGGTGATTCTTTTGGTAAGGGTTTTGAGCTCTTCCTTGGAAAAAGGCTCTCGTTTTTCATCCCCGTAAAAGGCAATGCCCTTGATTTTTTTTGAACCTAATATGGTCCCCACGCCGGTGCGTCCAGCGGAGCGCCAATAGTCATTTTCAATGACCCCAAATACCACCAGATTTTCAGCAGCAGGCCCAATGACCACGGCCCCTTTTCGCTTGTATCCGGAAGGGACTGCAAATCGTTCAATCACAGCATCTTCAGCCGCATAGGTTTCCATGCCCCAGACATCTCCGGCATCGTGGAACTTTGCTCCCAATGGTCCAATACCAAGGACTGTGGGGGTATCACAGGCACCCCGGATGACCACGGCGTCAAACCCGGCCGCATCCACAGCTTCCGGGGTTTTACCGCCGGAATAGGATTCTGAATAAAATCCGGTCTGGGGGGATTTGGTAAATACGCCGTACCGGGAAGACCCCCACACGGAACTCTGGGTGATGGGGCCTGTGGCAAAGATAATATGGTTTTCCGGGGCCAGCGGATCAACCCCTCTGGGGTTTAATCGGTACAGCAGCCAGGACGCAAGTCCCTTGCCTCCCAGGTAGGTTTTGTAAATATTTTCCGGGATAGTTTCGATCTCAAATGACCGGCTGTTTAAATCAATGGTTAAAATTTTACCGTAATAGCCGTGCATGGCCTCATCTCCTTACTGATTTGCAATTTTTGGTTGGAAGGCGAGCGCAACGAGTCCTTCCAACGAGTTATTAAGTACCCGGGCATATATTCCTCAAAATAAAATCCATAAATATTAATGATATATGGCTGTGGAATACCGAAAAACATATGTGTGGGTACTTACAACGTGGCTGCCAGTCCCTCTTCCATGATGGATAACCCTTTTTCCAACTGTTCGTCGGTGATCACAAGGGGCATCAATACCCGGATGACATTGCCATGGATACCGCAGGCAAGGATGATGAGCCCTTTCCCGAAGCAGTGTTTAACCAGTTTTCCAGCAGTTTCAGCAGAGGGGTTGCCATGGCTGTCCACCAGTGTAATTCCTGACATGGCACCAATGCCCCGAATTTCACCCACCTGTTTGAACTCTTCCACCCATTTCCCAAAACGTACCATGAGGGTTTCTCCCAGTTTTCGGGATTTTTCCACCAGGTTTTCTTCTTCAAAAATTTCCATGACCGCAAGGCCGGCAGCACAGGCCACCGGGTTGGCCCCATAGGTACCCCCCAGTCCACCAGGGTGAACTGAGTCCATTATTTCAGCTTTTCCCACCACGGCACTTAAGGGCATGCCAGCGGCAAGGCTTTTGGCCACCGTCATCAGATCCGGTTCCACGCCCCAGTGCTCCATGGCAAACATTTTTCCGGTGCGGCCCATGCCACTCTGGATCTCATCGGCAACAAAAAGAATGCCGTGTTCCTTGCAAAGGGCTGCCAGTTCCTGGAAATAGCCATCTGGTGGGGCAATAAATCCGCCTTCGCCCTGGATGGGTTCCGCCACGATGGCGGCAACACTTTCCGGGTCAATGCCAGTGATAAAAAATTGTTTCAAGGCGTCAATATCACCAAAGGGTGCGCGATAGATTTCTGGAGCAAAGGGACCGAATTTCCATTTGTAAGGTTTTACCTTGGCCGTCATGGTCATGGTCAGTGCTGTACGCCCATGGTAGGCGTTGTCAAAAACCACAATGGCTTGACGGCCGGTGTAATACCTGGCTATTTTAACGGCATTTTCCACGGCTTCGGCACCGGAGTTAATGAACAGGGCTTTTTTCGGAAAATCACCGGGGGTGGCTTTACAGAGCTTGTCAGCCAGCAATACGGCACTGTCATAAGGGTTGACCATGAAACAGGTGTGGGTAAATTTTTCAGCCTGAGCTTTGATGGCCGCAACCACTTTGGGGTGGCTGTGACCCACGTTCATCACGGCAATGCCACCGGCAAAGTCAATATACTCGTTGCCTTCGACGTCTTTGATCATGGCACCTTTTGCAGATTCAACATAGCAGGCGGTTCCACTGCTATGTCCATTGGGAATAACGTTAGCTCTAAGGTCTTGAATTTCTTTGTTTGTGTTCATTACGCTCTCCTGTGAAAGTTACATCAGGGAAAATTACCCTGTATGATTAGATGCAAAAAATGCTATTTATGGAAACCCAGTAAGAAAACCCCTGAGTCTTTAGTTCAGGGGGTGTTGACTATCAGGTGCTGAATTAAGGATCAAAAATATTATAACTTGAACGAAATAGGTTGCTTTTTGGCCCACCCATTATGATGACTGGGCGATGTTATGACCTACCCCTTTTGTTTTAATAATTTTAAAGCATATTTCATGCCGATGTGTTTGTTGTATTTCTAAATATTTTTAATATGCTGAAATATAAATATTTATTTTATAATTTTTTTATTAGCACGATGAGGGAATATTTTTTCAGATTCAATATCGAATCTATTTGAATGCTTGGAAAGTTGGATCGGGGTATTTTTGATTTGATTTCGAATCTAATGAGGGAGGGCTGTTGCTGATTGGGATTGAGAAATCAGTGTTCAGTTTATTTTTATACATGATTTGACGGAAAATGGGGCTTTGTATGGATCTTTGGGGTGATTTCCTTTTGAATCACCACTCAGATTTCAGCTCACTTTATAGTACACCAAATCTTAACTCTATCGGGGGATAACGCAACTTAAAAATACCTGATATTCAAAGGTTTTTTTCACGAATAGCCCCGAGGCATTTATGATTCGACGTACTATATTCTTATCTCTTATTTTCGTGTTATTTTGGCAAGAGAATAAGAAACTCTTTTTGGTTCTGGCTTGTCCAGGTTAGGCCTGTGCATTTTTCCAACTCGTCCATCATGAGTTCTCTGCATACTTTCTTTGGATATTCACTAATTTAATTGTATAGGAATTTCCATTTTATGAACTGTTAAATCAGCGGGTTGTAAAAAGTCCGCCTAAAGGGCGCTAATTTAAAAAATTGAAGGGTTCCGATCAAGTGGTCAGACCATGTTTTTTCAGCTTTCTGAATACCTGGGACTGGGTCATGTGAAGTGCTGCTGCAATGGCCCGGGTAGTTTTAAACGTCTTCACTGCCTGGGAGAGCAACTTTTTTTCATAGGAAAGCACTCGCTCATTGAAAACATAGGAACTGCTTTCCTCTTCTAATGTAGCGTAATGGTGGGATATTGAAACGGAATCATCAATTTTTCCCCTGTCAAATTGTTCAATGATGGCGGACTCTCCCATGACAACTGCTTTTTTAATCATGTTTTGCAATTCACGAATGTTGCCGGGAAATGCATGGGCCTGGATGGCATTGAGGCTGTGGGGGGAAAGTTTTCGTTGGAGATTGTATTCCCTGTTATATTTATTAAGGAAAAAATATACCAACTCCGGAATATCCTCCAACCGATCCCGCAGGGGGGGGATGGTGATGGCAAAGGTGTTTAGTCTGAAGTAGAGGTCCTGCCGGAATTTTTGATGTTTTATCCGATCCACAAGCTTAACATTGGTGGCGGTAATCACGGTGCAGTCTATTTTAATGGGTGTCAGACCGCCGATGTGAAGCACTTCCTTATCTTCGATGCATTTTAACAGTTTGGCCTGCATGGGAAGGGTCATCTCTCCAATTTCATCCAGGAACAGGGTCCCCCCCCGGGCCATCTCAAAAAGTCCTATTTTCCCCTTTTCCCCGGCACCGGTAAAGGCGCCTTTTTCATACCCGAAAAGCTCCGCTTCAATGAGAGATTCAGGAAGGGCTGCACAGTTGATCTGTACAAACGGCCCTTTATTTCTACGGGAATGGAAAAATTTAGCCAGCAATCCCTTGCCGGTGCCGGATTCACCCATGATCAGGATATTGGATACTTTCAGGTTGGCAAGTTTTTGGCATGTCAGCAGTATGTGCTGCATCTCCTTGCTTTCCGCCACAATTTCCTGTTCCTTGAGTTCCCTGAGGTTAAGTTGTGTCAGTTCATCTTTTATCTGTCTGCTTTCAAGGCGCACCAGTTTAAGCTCTTCATGGAGATCATTAAGCTGGGTCATATCCCGTTCATTGGTGATGACCATGGAGATGGCGCCATCATCATCAAATACCGGTGTACCGGTGACCAGTAGTCGCTTGTTGACTTTCGCATGTTTCTGGATAATATTGACCTGGCATTTACGATTGATCACTTCCCGGGTGACAGATCTGTCCATCATGCCTTTGTTAACCAGGTCGTCGATTTGTTTGCCGACCACTTCTTCAGGAGATATCCCAAGGAGTTTTTTTGTGGCCTGGTTGATACGAAGTACAACCCCCTGGCCATCACAGATCCAGATACTTTCCGATGATGCATTGAGAATGGTTTCCAATTGTCTGTTGGTTTTTTGAAGATTTTCGGTTTGTTTTTTAAAATTTTCTTCAAGTTCTTTTTCATGGGCCAGGTGTATTATTTGTTCTTTTTTCTTGGCAGAGATGTCCTGTAAAACAGTGACCATGGCAATGACTTGCCTGGCTTCATTTAAAACCGGTGATGAATTCACCAGGGCATGTATTTTTGCGCCACCTGGTTGTTGAACAATGGCCTCAAAATCCTTGGCCACCCCATGGGTTTCGGATTTCAAGTGTGAATAAAACATATGGTCGTAGATGGCTTTTTCATTGGGATAAAAAAATTTTCCACCGGCGTCAAAAAAAAGTTCTTTAAATGAGGCATCTTCCAAAGGGGGGTGTTCCAGGCCCAGAATTCGCGATAATTCACTGTTGATGCACACCACCTGGTTGCCTGGCTGACGGGTGATCAGAACACCCGCCAGCATTTGTTCCATTGCGGTATTAAGAATCTTAAGGGTTTTTATAGAGTTCATGTGTGATGATTTGTCCCCATGGAAGAATGGCAGGTTGTGGAAGCATTTTTACCTCAAAGATATAGTATACATCCCCTTGTTTTGCAAAATATTTAGTTTTGATCATGTTGATAATTTTTTTATAAGTACCCATGTATATGTTTTTCGGTATTTCACAGATATATACCATTGATATTTATGGGTTTTATTTTGAGGAATATATGCTCGGGTACTTAGTGGCCCATCTTATGACCCTTAATGTGTTATCCCTGGGGGAATTGCCGGCAGTATTCATACAACGCCATGTTGGCCGCCGAAGCCGCATTATAACTATGGGGCAGTCCCCATACGGGGATTTCAATGACATCATCCAACTGGTTCAGGATGTCATCTTTGATTCCAAGTCGCTCGTTTCCGACCACAAGGACGGTTCGACGTTCAAATGAAAACTGGTGTATATTGTGGGAGTTGGATGTCTGTTCTATCCCAACGATGCGATAGCCGTTTTGTTTTAATTTTTTAAGCACAGGGGACAAAGATCGGTGGGTGGAGACACAAAGCTCAGACGTTGCATCCCGGGCAATTTTGGAAATCAAGGAGGCGTTTCCGCAGATAATCATTTTTCCCACGGCACAGGCACTGGCCGTGCGGGCGATCTGGGAGATATTGACGTTGCTGCGCATGGGCACGCAGGCAACAATTAACTCCCGGGGCTGGGTTAACCGGGTGGGGAATTTATGCCGTTGGTGGACAAATTCGTTCATGATTAATTTCTGCTCTCCTGGTTTTTTTTGATGGCTGCATCCATGCTGTTTTTATCATAAAACACGGCATCAAGATAAAGCCCCGACGCAGGGGCCGTGCCTGGGGCTGCCTTGCGGTTTTTTGCCTTTATAATACGAGGAATCTCCTTGATTTGTGTTCTTCCCTCTCCCACCTTAACCAGTGCACGAACAATATTTCGGACCATTTTGTATAAAAAACCGTCTGCTATAATTGAAAAACTTAAAACAGCGTCATCTTTTTTGAGATTAAGGGCGTACACCGTTCGTATGGTGGTGGCTCTTTTATAATTGGGAACCTTGGCAAAGGACGCATAATCCATCTTGCCCACGAAAAAAGGACAGGCTTTTTGCATGGCCCGTACATCCAGTTTTTCAGGGATGTACCACACTTTCCCTTCCATTTCAGGGGGTAAATCCAATTGATTCCAGATTTTATAGCGGTAGCACTTGCCCCGGGCAGATTCCCTTGCATGAAAATCATCAGCCACCTTTTGGAAATGGGTAATTTCAATGGGCTTATCAAGGGCATTATTAAGGCCCATCAGGGCTTTTTTTTCATCAATATCCCTTGGCAGATGAATTGTCGCCACCTGGCCCAACGCATGGGTTCCCCGATCGGTACGCCCAGACCCCTCCACATTGCATCGCAACCCAAAGTAGTCTGTCACCGCATTTTCCAATGCCCCCTGAATGGTTGGTTTGTCTTTATGGCGCTGCCATCCGTAGTATTGTTGTCCATCATAACGGACATCCATTCTATAATTGGCAAAGGGTACTTCTTCTGGTGTAGGAATTTGTGAATCTGTCATTAAACGATATCCAAAAATTGAGGCGCTCACGCGCAATCAAATTTATATAATAAAGGTCATTGAAGCCATCATTCAATGCCGGACAAAAGTCTGTCATGCCTTAAGTGGTTAGCTTGTTATTTTTCCAACGGCAATGGTGGCCAGTGCGCATAATTTTTTTTATTTATCTGGATCAAAATAGATTAACTTTACCATAAAACGAGCCTTATTCAAGCATGAAAAATCAAAATATGAATATGTTTTGCAAAGGTAGTCAAAGCATTGTTCAGCGTAATCTGTTTTAGCTTAATTGCCGTTTCTGTGAAGATGGTTCTGTCTCCTTGGTAAAAACAAAGTGTTGTGATCCGTGGATTTATTGTGATATTTCTTTTACATCTATCAGAATGAGAATCAACACCCCTTGAACTAAAGGGCTACCCACTTAAGGCGGGACAGCCTTTAAAATCAAGCGTCTTAGCATCCTTGATTTTAGGGGTTAAAGGCTAATTACCCACATAAAAAGTCTTGAAAATATCCCGCTTTAAGTGGGTAGCCAACTAAAGGATCAGGGAGTTCTTGCTGGTTTTTTATGAACCGCCAGGCAGATAAGGAACAAAAAGGAGATAATATAAATGGATTACAAATCGCCAAGGCGGCATGAAAAAAGCCCTTTGTTTCCCCGTTTTTTCTTTGACACCAGGGATCATGATTTGATTAAAATTGTCAATGATCTTTATGACAGCCCGCTATCTCTGGGGTATACCCAAAAACTTTATTACCCCTTTTTTCATCCCTTGGGAATTAAGGAGTTGGCAGAGTCTAAAGGGCTTCGTATTGCCTACTCCGTGGTGCATTTGCTCAATTCTCTGGAACGGAGAGATGAGGAGAACCGCATCCAGGCATTAAAGGGGTTACGAGCTGAGATCATTGACACCAGCACAGGTCCCATGCCGCTGAACTCTGCCCGGGTGTTGCTACAGTTAATGAAAGAGATGGTAAGGGCCAGGGGGCACTATGGCCGTCAATTGGAACTGGCCCATGATTTTCGGAAAACAGCATCGGGCAAACCCGGCTTGATTCGTCGGCAGCTTCAGAAATATCATCTGCTGGAAATGCCCGAAGAGTGGAATCAGCTCACCTTTGACGACCATGTCCATGATGCCAACAGCAAAGGCCGTAAAACCCCCACACATCTTATTATGGACGCCTGGATCAAAGGTATCCGGAGACTGCGGGTGATCTATTATCAGTATTTGGAGCCACGATTTGTGGCAGAGCTTGTGGAAGCCGCAGAGATCATGGGCATTGAGACGCGCATCGGCATTGAATTCAGTGCCCGGTACAGGGATCGATATGTTTCGTTGATCTGGGTCTCAAGGGGCTTTATGGATTCCCAATCTTTTTTATGTTTTCTGGCCGAACCCCATGTCATGGAATTCATGGAAAAGGGCAGGGAGGTGATGCAATATCAGCAGAAATATGTGTTGCAATTATTGGAGGCATTTAACCTTGACCATCGACAAAGATTTGTGGCGGAAACCGGTATTGAAATATCCCCCCTGGATCGTGATCGTTTTCTGGCATTTGTCTCACCGGGGCAGGCATCCATCCTCCACCTGGGGGAATATGTTTACCATCTTTGCGTAAAGGCGGTTGCCAAACGGTTTTCCCAGGAATCAGTCCCAGCAGGGGAACCCCTGCCTGCACCGGACACCGATGCCATTGAAGAGGGGACAACTTCCTGCCAAGTCATCAACGCCACCACCTCCCAAGTCATAAACGCCACCACCTCTTTGGAACAGCTGGATTCATCCATGAAAAAAGGGGCCATATCTTGTTCCGATGTGCTGGAGAATCTCACCACCACCAGCATTGTGGCTCATTACTTTTCAGCAGAACACTACCCCGACATTCTCTGTCCCTGGATTCCCTGCGATGGAGAAGACGTTCCCGAGCGATTGACCCTTTCTGTGGAACAGTTGATGGCCCAGATTGCAAAGCTTCATTATAGCTTTAAAATTACACTGACCCTTAGCAATCTTAAGGTGGAGGATGTGCTGGAACTGCTCTATGATGGAGGAGGGCTCATCACCCGTTTGGAAATATTAAACCTCAAAGATTATGCAGCGGGGCACCATGATCATATTCCCCCCATCAATGAGCTGCAACAGGCCATTAATGATGGCAGTCTCATTCGTCTTAAGCGAGTGGTTCGGAATGTAATCCATCGCATGGAACAGGAAAATTACAAAGATGAGGCCAACCGCCGGGAGAAGCTTGTTAACATTCTCCATGACCTTGCCACATTTAAAAATCTTTATAAGGGGGTTCCCTTGAAATCACGTATTGGCAGTGATTCCACGGGTCGCTCTTTGCTGGCCTATGGCATGGGCGTTGGTATTGTGGATTCCCTTCCTCTCAGGGCCCGCAGGGAAATTCACAGGAGTGCCTCTTCCCGTCTGATTCTCCCGTTGCACATCAAAACCTATCCCAGTGTGACCTCCATTCCGGTGAGCCATACCAGCGGGGTCACGGCCCGGGTACGGGATCTGTTGAGTGCCCTTCCAGGGCTGGAGTATCTGGGGGCAAAAAAGGTGAAAAGATGGATTTTGGAGGAGTACTCCACCACCATGAAAAGTCCGGGGAATATTGTGACCCTTGGGGGAGGACGTCAACATGTCCAACAGGAACTTGCCCTGGCCCTTTCTTTACCCCTGCATGAAAAACAAGACAAACCCCCCCGAAAATCCTGGGCCAACCTTAACACGGGGGTGAAAAACAGTCTTAAGGTTCTCATTGGATTTATTCCGGCCTTTGCCACTTTTGCTCTGACCAAAGACTGGTGGGTTCTGGCCTATTTTGGCGCTTTTATCTGGTTTGGTATCACCGGGTTGAGAAACATTGTCCAGGCTGTTCTGGGGGGTGGGGGGATCATTCGTTCCCCTTTGTTGCGGTGGAACGATTATGTCAGCTGGGAGCGAATCACGGATTCTTTGCTGTTTACGGGGTTTTCCGTCCCTTTATTGGATTATTTTATTAAGACCTTGTTGTTGGATCATGGGTTTGGGATTACGGTTTCAAGCAATCCCACGGCCCTTTATGCCATCATGGCCACGGCCAACGGTATCTATCTTGCCAGTCATAATGCCTTTAGAGGGTTTCCCCGATCCTCCATCATTGGCAACCTGTTTCGAAGTCTTTTTTCCATTCCCATTGCCATTCTTTTCAGTGCCGTAACGGGGGGTATTCTCAATGGTATGGGAGTGGCCGGTGTTGAAAATATTCTTCAAAAATGGGCTGCGGTTATTTCCAAAGCGGCGTCTGATCTGGTGGCAGCATTGATCGAGGGGCCTGCGGATCGTGTCCAGAACATTGCCCTGCGGACCCGGGATTATCGGCGTAAATTTACTGAAATCCTGGAGGCCTATTCCAGGTTGGAACTGCTTTTTCCTGATGTTGACGAACTTTCTTTGCTGGAGGGGCCTGAAAAATTGCTTAACAGCAAGAATGCTGAAGTGCGGGATCTCATGGCTGTGCTTATTATTAATGCCTTGGATATGCTTTATTTTTGGATGTACCAGCCCCGGGCACGCACCACCCTCAGGGAGATGATGGGCCGGTTCACCCCTGAAGAGCGAAAAATTATTTTGCTGTCCCAGAAATTGTTGGAGCATGAGCAGCATGTGAGCAGAATGTTTGTGGATGGGGTCCTTGGCAGGAAATTTTCTCGGCCCCTGTCTTTTTATCTCATGCGGTATGAGGAGTATCTCCATGATCTGAAAAATCAGGTAAACAAGCATGTCGTTTAACGTCGATTATCAAGCAAAATGTTAGGGTGCTGCATTTTCTTATAACGGGCATGTCCTGTAGGACACAACGAATATTGGGTCGTAGACGCGGAGCCAAATGATATCATGCCGCCCCCCCCGATGGGCAATGGGCCCGGCCGGAACCGTAGACGGCTCAATTGGCCGGTTCCTATTACCCATCGGGGGGGGCTCTGCTGAGGGTGCTCGGAAGTTTTATTTTCTAATATCCGATACATTTACTGTTGGTGATTCAGGACTTATCTGCTGAGGGTGCTCGGAAGTTTTATTTTCTAATAAAACATACATGACTGTAAGCACCAGCCACAAAGAAAAATGAAACTCCAATTATTCCAGAATCTTGACCGGAGTTTCATATAAAAAAAAACAGAGAGATGAACGTAAATGAATATATTAATAATCGGGAATCCCATTGCCAGCGGAGGAGACGGTGAAAAGAGAATCCGTGAGCTTCAATGCATTCTTGAGAACCGGGGACATGTGGTGGAATCCTATCTTACACAATATGCCGGTGATGGGAGAAAGCGTATATCCCAGGTGACTTCGACGGTGGACAGGGTGGTGATCGTGGGGGGGGATGGGACAGTCAACGAAATCATCAATGGGATTCCCCATGGGTTTTCCACCCCTATCCTCCAGGTGCCCACGGGAAATGCAAATCTTTTGGCCCATGATCTTCATTTACCCCAATCGGCCATCAAGGTGGCAGATATCCTGGAAAAGGGCAAGGTGGTGATGGCAGATGTGGCAAAGATGAACACTGCTGCCTTTATCATGGTCGCCGGTGCTGGGTTTGATGCCCGGGTGACTGAAGAGGTTAAAAAAATAAGGCAGGGGAAATTAAGCAACTTAACCTATGTGCTGCCCATTTTTCGGGCCTTGAAAAATCCTGCCCATTCCCTGTTTGATGTGGTGGTGGATGGTACCAAACGTGCCCGGGGAGCCATGGTGCTTGTGTGCAATGTACGCAATTTTGGGGGAATTTGCGAAATTGCCTTTGATGCCAGTGTGGATACCGGACAGCTTGATATTGTTGTGTTTTCCCGCATTAATCTGTTGTCTTTACTCAAATACGGTATTTTTTCAAAATTCAGCCGGGTGACCCGGTTAAAAGGGGTAACATACCTGAAGGGAAAAACGGTTGACATTGATTCAAAAACACCCATACCCGTTGAGCTTGATGGTGATTTTAACGGATGGCATTCCCATGTATCCATCCAGTTGAACCCTGGGTGTGTTCCCCTTATGATCCCTTAAATCGGCATCCTTGATATTACCCCCAAAATAATTTACAGTTTTTGGGGAAAAAGTCCCTGCACATGGGGAATGTTTTAAAAAAGTGTAAAGTGGTTTTGAAGGATACCCATAAATCACTGATTTACAATGGGTAGCCTTTGCCTCTTTTGCCGGGGATGATAATGTACAACCATTATACCGGTAACAATGAGGAAGATGGACATGATTAACGCTGGGGTGAGGGGTTCTCCCAGAAGGCAAACCCCAAAGAAAACTCCGGAGATGGGCATGATAAAAATAAAGGTGTGCATGGCAGTGGCTCCAAATTTTTGGAGCATCAGATTCCAGGAAATAAATCCATATGCTGCTGTGACAAGTGACTGGTAGAGCATGGATAAAAAGATGGATCTATCTATAGTGCCGACCATGGGCGCGTCCCAGAACCATCCTGCCAGAAAAAAGAAGGGAATGGCGAAAAGCATGGGGTAGACTGTGACCTGAACGGCATGAAAATCAGCAATGATTCTTTTGAGATATATTGCATTGCATCCCCAAAAAGAAACCGCGATAAGCACAAAGAGATCTCCTTGGTGAATATCCCCTGAAAGTCCTCCCTGATCCAGAAGGAGGCACAAAACACCACTGAACCCAAAAGCGATGCCAATACTTTTTTTCATGGTTATGCGGTCTCCGGGAATAAAAAAATGGGCGAGAATCAACACAATGAAGGGCAATAGATTGGAAATCAAGGTGCCATGGGATGCGGTTGTTTTGCTCAAACCGATGTAAAAACATGAAATCTGGGTGATGAAAATCAGGGAAAGTCTCCCCATCTGGAATATTTGTTTACGATTTTTCAGTACAAGGGGTTTTTGGGTCAGAGTTGCCCATATAACAAGGGCCGTGACTGCAATGGAAAATCTGAGCCCTGCCACTGTGAAAATACCAAATCCCCCAAGACTTATTTTAATTGCCGTTGCATTGGCACCGAACAGAACACATAAAAATGTTGCGTACAGTGAGGCCCCCAGGGGAAGACTGTTCTCAGACCCTTGGCAGGGGACAATGGTGGTGTTGATTTTCATCTTAAAATTTACTCCCGATGACGCCTTCAGGCAGTTGTCTTTTTTTCTATCATACCCGACGTCTCCGGGTAATGCACCTTATTTTTACCAGCGCGAGTTTGCAATCAACGGAGGGGGAACTTAAAGGAAGGAAATTTTGCAAAATATGATCCTTCAGGAAAAATGATGGAACACTCCTCCTGAAGGCCAATTGATTTTTTTGTATACGTCTTTAACTCAGGAGTGACTGCTTAAAATTTTTCAGTCAATGCCTTTCCGTACTGTTGGCAGGCCTTGGCTCCTTCATCGGTTTCCATCATGCCCTCTGTGAGATTCAAAGCCCCAAGATCCACGGTGTCCATTTTAAACACATATTGCATGGTGTCAAATATCATGGGTGCAGATTCGCCACTGTGGGTATGGGAGCCAAAGGCACCTGCAATTTTTCCAGTGAGATTTGCTTTTTCTGCCAGAAAAAGAAATTGTTTCATGCCCGAGGTCATATCTTTATGATAGGTGGGGCATCCAAAAATAAATCCATCAAAACCGGCCAGTTCTTTTTCGTTTTTAATGGCTGAGGTTTTCATCAGCGTTGCTTCATGGCCAGCAATGCGAATGCCTTCTGCCAGATAGTTAGCCATTTTTTCTGTCACACCGGTTCTGCTCACATAGGCGATTAAAACTTTTTTCATTTTGTCCCCTTTAGTTGAATTGTTACTGGTATAAACATCAGATGAATGAATCTCTTTAAGAGATTCTGCTATTAATTTACTATCATAATAGCAAAAGCTATGCCATCTTTAATATGTTTTAAAAAACATTTAAAAAATGTTTTATTTCAGGGGGAAATGGCGTTGTTGGCATTTTTAAGGTATCGGCGTTCAGAGGGGCATGGGCTTGAACCAACCCCTCTAATAAATTGTTCAAGGTGGCCGAAAGAGCGCATTCCCATTTTGCCGGTTGGAGATTCAACTCTTTGAATTAGCGCCCTTTGGGCGGACTTTTTACAACCCGCTGATTTAACAGTTCATAAAATGGAAATTCCTATACTATTGAATTATTAAGATATTTTATTTTGTATCAATGGATAGTGGCTTAATGAAATCAAGAGGTTAAGTACCCGGGCATATATTCCTCAAAATAAAATCCATAAATATCAATGAAATATGTCTGTGGAATACCGAAAAACATATGTGTGATAAATTAACGCCCTTTGGGCGAACTTCTTACAACTCGTTGATTTAACAGTTCATAAAATGGAAATTCCTATACTATGTACTTATATGATGGGCCGGGAAAATGGGAATGCGCCCGGCCGAAATATAGATCATCGTGGCTGGATCTTGTGTGCTTATTAATGGATAAATGTGTATCATGAAATCCACACAAAAGTGTCTCATGAAACATAAACGATCCGGCAACCGTATACACGGAGTACACTGCCCAAACGGTTTAACTATTATGCTTATATAATAATATGCCATCCGTGTATTGGGTTGCCGGAAAAAGTAGATATTCCTCGATGATACGTTTTTAGAGCTGAATTTCTGTAAAATATCGGTAGCTTGGCTTCTTTGCGTTATTTATCGCGATGCCTGTAAGGCCAACCTGTCCCCATATACCCTGTCAACATAAGAAAACGTGGGGGGTGATCATCGAGCGTTACTTATTAATAAATGTCAAGGTAGTGCTTTACTTCCCAATCTGTAACAGAAATTCGGTAGCTATCCCATTCTTTATTTTTGTTGAAAACATACTTTTCAAATATATGATCACCAAGTGTCTCTTTAGAAATGGGATTTGCGATCATTTCATCAAGTGCCTCACGCAGGCAGGAGGGCAGAGATTCAATACGAGCCTCATCTTTTTGTGCCGCGTCCATGGCAAAGATATCAATATCCGTTGAAGCGTCTGGTATCAGCTTATTTTTAATGCCATCAAGGCCAGCATTGAGCATCATGGCAAATGCCAGATAGGGGTTACATGCCGGATCTGGACATCTGACTTCAACACGGGTGCCAACGCCCCGGGATGCAGGGATTCTCAAAAGAGCGCTTCTGTTGGAGGCGGACCAGGCAATGTACACCGGTGCTTCGTATCCAGCCACAAGCCGTTTGTAAGAGTTGACCAAGGGGTTGGTGACAGCACAAAAACTTTTGGCATGTTTCATAACACCTGCAATGTACTGGTACGCCACCTCACTGAGCTGTAGAGGGCCTGATTCATCGGCAAAGGCATTGGTTCCATCCAGGTTAAAAAGGGACTGGTTGCAGTGCATGCCGGAACCATTGATGCCAAAAATGGGTTTGGGCATGAATGTGGCATGGAGACCATGTTTTTTTGCAATGGATTTCACCACCCATTTAAAGGTGAGGGTATTGTCAGCGCAGGTAAGGGCATCGGCATATTTAAAATTAATTTCGTGCTGTCCCTCGGCCACTTCATGGTGGGATGCTTCAATTTCAAATCCCATTTTTTCCAGGGTTACAATGATTTCACGACGGCAATCAAGACCCGTATCCTCGGGATCAAGGCTGAAATAACCTGCATTGTCATCGGTTTGTGTGGTACTCTTACCATCGGCATCTAATTTAAATAGAAAAAATTCTGCTTCGGTACCCACGTTCATGGTGTAGCCCATCTCTTTAGCCTCTGCCAGAACCCGTTTCAGGTTGACACGGGGGCATCCAATAAAGGGGGTTCCATCTGATTTATACACATCGCAAATGATTCTGGCAGCAGAAACGCCGTCCTTACTTCTCCAGGGCAGTACACAGAAGGTGTTATAATCTGGTACCAGATACATATCTGATTCATGGATGCGGGCAAAACCGTCAATGGAAGAGCCATCAAACATCATTTTGCCATCCAGAGCCTTTTTGATTTGACTCTTAGGGACAGCAACATTTTTCATGAAACCGTTGATGTCACAGAACTGCATTCTAAAAAAATTAACGTTTTCTTTTTCAATGATCTTGAGGATGTCTTCCTTGGTCATGATATTGCTCCAATGTTTAAATGTTGGTGTGTAAAATGTTCTTAAATTGTTGTTTTGTAATATGCATTGAGTGTGCCAAATAATAAAAATAAATATAAGGTATTGTTTTAAATAAATATATGAGTTAAATGTGCAGATGGTCTGGTTTGAAGCATGACTACAATTTTGAAATTATTGAGCCTAATAAATTTCAAAATTGTAATTTTTACATAAAAGAATAGGAGTCTCTAACATTTTTTCATGCTTCGTTGTGGGCAGGTCAGGGCCAGAATACGGTCTGCCCGTGGCAGTTTATATGAAAATGAAGTGTCCAAGTACCCTCAGCAGAGCCCCCCCCCGATGGGTAATAGGAACCGGCCAATTGTGCCGTCTACGGTTCCGGCCGGGCCC
>Ga0208900_1000100_pt1 | contig 51411 bp, 44 predicted proteins | sample AntAceMetag02UKK_FD_184763 | JGI IMG/M metagenome (GOLD analysis project Ga0208900, IMG submission 184763) | Saline lake microbial communities from Ace Lake, Antarctica - Antarctic Ace Lake Metagenome 02UKK (SPAdes) (version 2) | ecosystem: Environmental > Aquatic > Non-marine Saline and... | reverse complement strand
TAAAGCCCAAAGGTGAAATAGCCGTTACAAAAAATGACTTGTAAAACTTTTCGGGGCCACCATAAGCTTCAATTACCCGGTAAATAAACTGTGAAGACAATTCGTGTTTTTTATCAAAATCGTTTTTTATTCCACATTTTTCTTCAAGATTTACCGGATCGGTAAACGAAATACCCGTAATACCCGCACCATGCCTCCCGGGGTTTATCCCAAAAAGAAATGACCGGGGGTTGTGGTCGTTGAAAAATTTAAGGAAAAACTGCCCAACTAAATTCATTACCTCAGGTTTTTTGAAAGGGTTCATTACTTCCACCTCCTGAAGGTTTTGGTTCAATTCGAGCTGACGGTGAAAGTTGATGGCTTTTTGCGCGAATGTTTCCATAAAAAATGAAGGATTATTACATGCTGCAAATTTAATAAAGTGTGAACAAAGTCCATTAAGCCAAATATTTTTTCCTTCTGCAAGGTTTTGGAAGCTGTTGGTTCAAAAGCCTTGCATCAATAGATTTTATTTTGATGGAAGGATTCAATTATAGCTCTACATATCACAAAATGAAAGAGTGGTGTTTGGGCGAGGCTAAGCCTCGTCCGGTCTATTATTGCAGGTTCTCCTGCTGCAACCAACTGAAACATGACTTTAAAAAAGCAGGCTGAACCTGCATAAATAAATTCAGCTTAGGCTGCGGTGGTTGAGTTTGTCGAAACCAGCCTAAGCTGAACATACAGGAATTTCATTGACAGTCGAAAAAAATATGGTGCAAGAAGAAGAAAGCAGCTCACCTCGCTGTAGCTCCGGCGAGTCGAGCCATCTGGTTTCGGGTTTTTCAGCAAGCCCTAATTACGCTGTATTTCACAAATTATACCTGCGAATTTCTGCGGCACTTGTCCGACTTTTGGCGGATCTGCGGGAAACCCGATTAGAAAGACCAACTTTAATTAAAACCAAAGCCTGAACTTAAGCCCGGGCATCAATTTATTAAAGTTGTCGCCAATATATAATTCGGGCATCAAAGAATAGCGTTCACCAAATTTGGCTCCCAGCGAAACCCGCCAGGTATCCTTTTCAAAGAATTCGCCATTTTGCCAGGCCAGGTAAGCAACACCGATTCCATACCAATTTGGTTTATCGGGATTTTTTGAGCTGTTAACAAAATAGTTGCCGCCGATAAAAGTGTTGATATCAGTACTAAAGCCGCCTTCAGGCATTTCGTGAAAAATATAATTCATCGAGATTTCAAGGCCTGCCTTATGTTTAATTCGGGTTTTGTTTGCTAAGGAAAAACCAAGAAACAAATCCACCGAAGGCACCAGTGTGTTTCTAATAATTGATGCCCCCACCGTTCCGCTCAGTTCAATCTGGTCGCCAATTACGGTATTGCGGTAATGTGTAGAATACTTTTCTGCGGCCCTTCCATTTTCAACTTTCCATGCAGTGGTCATCGCCACCCTTCGTATTTCCGGTGTTTCAACTTTCTGCTTTGCCCTTACTTCATTAATAATCGCAGTAAGATTATAATCTTCCAGTTTATCCAAAAAATTGAGGTCATCAATAAAAAGGTGTAAGCGCGTGCCTTGTCCCTGTGGCAAAATTAACTCCACAGGCAAGGGCAGCAGGGTTTCCCCATCATCAAGCACCACGTAGGTTTTATCTTTGTCAGTAATATCTTTGAACTTTATTTTACTGTTTCCATTTTCATCCAAACTAAAGTAAACCTGGGTAAAGCGATTTTTTAGGTCGGGCATCTCAAACTTCATCAAATCATCATTAAAAGTTTTGATTAAGCCGGCCAGTGTGTCAGAAGCCTGGTATTTTGAAATATTCTCGCTCACTACCATCAACCTGAATTCGTCATCCACCGAAATATAAAGTGTATCGGCGTAAAAAACAGTTGGATTTTTTTGTGCATTAAGCTTAAAGATGGCTGCAACCATCAAAATAATGGTCAATAAAATTTGTTTCTTCATGATTTTAAATGATTTAGATTTATGTAATGATTTAATTCTCCGATTAATTTTGGTGAGCGTATTTGTTTGATTCCATTTTCTTTTAGCAATTAAAATTCCAGTCCTGTCTTTAATTGGTATCTGTCCATAAAATCAGTAGTTTTTCCGTTGCCCCGGCATTTATGCCGGGGAATAATTAAGTTGTTGTTACCACCCCCGCATTTTCGCCACGCCTTTGGCGTGGCGAAAATGCGGGGGTTTTCTACTCTCATAATTCAATCCACACCCTAAAGGGTGTGGCAATTCATAATTCAAAAACCCGACTAAAAAGACAGACACTAAATTGTGTCCTTCAATAAAACCAGAACCCTCCAACAAAGCCCCCTACCTTCCACGGTTCGAAAGTATGCCCGAAGGCGGGTCGGCTTCACTACGCATGGCCAGATCAATGCGCAACTTTAGCTCTACTCCGTTATTTTTTTCCTTAGCCACATCCTTATTTTTACTCCTTATAATATAAGTCCTGTTAAATGCTATCGCAATTTCCTGCTCGCTTGAACTTTCAGTATTTGATTTTTTTGGCTCAGGTTTTTGAAATTGAATTTCGCTTTGATTTATCGACAACTGTTCAGGCAAATAGGCCAAGTGATTAATTACAACGAGCGAGTGTCTTTTATTTTTGGGCACTTGATTTTCAGCCTCATGATTTTTGCCAACTACAATTGATTTGTCGGCAATATCTTCAATGATCTTATTTTCTTTTTCTGCCACAGCTTCGCTTGAAATGATATTTTCCGCGAAATGACCAACTTCATTTTCCGCTGGGAGTTCTAATATTTGTTCGGCCATTGGATTTTTATTCGAGGTACTGTCAAACCGGCTGAACCAAAACGACAAGAAGATAATTACGATAGCAGCAGCCCCGCTAAGATACCACCAAAACACAACTTTCCTGCGGTCGCCTACTTGTTGATCTATTTTATCCCAGCTTGCTTCCCGATTCCATTTTGTGCCTGGCACAGGAAGAGTTTTCAAACTATCGATCTGTTCTTTGAAATATTTATCCAGTTTATCCGAGTTCATAACCTGCTTTTGTTTTAATGATTTTTTCCTGCAATTTTTTCCTGGCTTTCTTTAACTGCGATTTACTTGTATTTTCAGATATTCCCATCATTTCGGCAATTTCCTTGTGGCTGTACCCCTCAATTATAAAAAGGTTGAAAACCGTGCGGTAGCCGGTGGGCAAGTCTTTTACCAAATTGTAAACATCCTCGGCATCGAGCTTACTCCCTGCATCAAGCACATCAGCTATTTGTTCATTTTCATCCAACAGTTCAGTTTGCTTTTTGGCCCTGAGGAACATCAAAGCCTCATTCACCATAATTTTTTTTATCCAGGCACCCAGGCTTCCCTTTCCCCTGAAACTGAAATCGCCAATATTTTTAAGAACTTTTGTAAATGCCACAACCAACACATCATCTGCATCATGTTCGTTGCCGAGGTAGCGAAGCAAAAGCCTGAACATCTGATTCGCGTAGGTTTCGTACAAATACTTCTGCGATTTCCTGTCGCCCTTGGCGCACCAGGCAGCTAAAATCTCTTCGCTAAAAATCGTTCTGTTGGTCATCTGTCAAGTTAAATGCAACAAGATATAAAAAAGTTGCCCGAGGAGAGGGAAAAAGTTAATGGTTAATGGTTATCCGTTATTAGTTATCCGTTAATGGTTAATTGTTAATGGTTATTGGTTAATAGTTATTGGTTATTGGTTGATAATAAATTTTAACTCTAAACTTTTAACTTTTAACTTTTAACTTTTAACTCTAAACTTTCAACTTTTAACTTTCAACTTTTAACTTTTAACTCTCAACTTTTAACTCTCAACTTTTAACTTTCAACTTTTAACTTTTAACTTTTAACTTTTAACTTTCAACTTTTAACTTTTAACTTTTAACTTTCAACTTTTAACTTTTAACTTTTAACTTTCAACTTTTAACTTTTAACTTTTAACTTTCAACTTTTAACTTTCAACTTTTAACTTTCAACTCTCAACTTTTAACTTTTAACTTTTAACTTTCAACTTTTAACTCTAAACTTTTAACTTTTAACTTTTAACTTTTAACTTTTAACTTTTAACTTTTAACTTTTAACTCTCAACTTTCAACTTTTAACTTTCAACTTTTAACTTTCAACTCCTTTAAATTCTAATTTTGCTGCAATTCTACTTTCATCAAAAAACTAAAAACTACTTGAAATGTTAAGAACTATACTATTGGCCGCAGTTGTAAGCCTCTTGGTTTTCAGTTGCAATTTAGAAACTAAAAAATCTCAACCTGACATGAACCCTTTTTTAAGCAAATACACTACGCCTTTTGGTGTTCCCCCTTTCGGGGAAATTAAAAATGAACACTTCCTGCCCGCGATTACGGAAGCCATAAGGCAGCAACAGTTAGAAATTGAAGCGATAGTTTCAAACCCGGAAGCCCCGACTTTTGAAAATACCCTTGAAGCCTTAGATGCCAGCGGCATGATGCTTAGGAACGTGGATAATGTATTCGAAAACCTGCAATCGGCCAATACCAGCGAGGAATTGCAGCAAATTGCTAAAGAAGCAGCAAAGCCCCTGTCGAAACACGCCGATGATATTTTGTTGAACCAGGCACTTTTCGATCGGGTTGCCGAAGTTTACATGCAAAAAGATCGACTGGATTTATCGACCGAACAACAAACATTGCTTGACAAAACTTATAAAAGATTTTCGAGGAACGGTGCAGCACTCGATGATGCCGATAAAGACAAACTGCGAAAGATAAATGAAGAGCTCTCAATATTAACCCTTGAGTTTGATGAAAATTTATTGGCCGAAACCAACGAATTTCAACTCATCATAGAAAAAAAGGATGATCTTGCCGGACTGCCACAATCCGCCATCAATGCTGCCACTGAGGCAGCCACTGGCGCAGGCCACGAAGGAAAATGGATGTTTACACTCCAAAAACCCAGTTTGATCCCTTTCCTGCAATATGCCCAAAACCGTGATTTGCGAGAGGAAATTTTTAATGGCTACATCAATCGTGGCAACAACAATAATAATCACGACAATAAAAAAATAGCTTCACGGGAAGCAGCCCTTCGGGTTGAGCGTGCCAAGCTGCTTGGTTATAACACCCACGCCGATTATGTGCTTGAGGTAAACATGGCCAAAAATCCTGAAAATGTTTACAGTTTTTTGGATGAGATTTTGGAACCCGCGAGAACGATGGCAAGCAAAGAGGCCGCAGAATTACAAAAAATGATAGATGCCGAAGGAGGCAATTTTACCCTACAAGCCTGGGATTGGTGGTTCTATGCCGAAAAACTTAAGCTGCAAAAATACGATCTCGATGAGGAACAGCTCCGCCCCTATTTCGAGCTTGAAAATGTGCTAAAAGGTATGCAAGCGGTTGCAACAAACCTTTATGGCATCACTTTTAAAGAATTAGACAATGTACCCGAATACCATCCCGAAGTGAGGACTTATGAAGTGTTGGAATCGGATGGTTCGCACATCGGGATACTTTACATGGATTTTTATCCGAGGGCATCAAAAAGCGGTGGCGCATGGATGACGAGCTACCGGAAACAATACAAAACAAACGGGAAAAATGTGGCCCCGGTTATTTCGATGGTAATGAATTTTTCGAAGCCCACGGGTGGTAAACCGGCCTTACTGAGTTTTGATGAAGTAACGACCATGTTCCACGAATTTGGCCACGCCTTGCACGGGCTCCTCTCAAAGTGCGATTATGTAAGCTTGTCGGGAACGGCAGTACCGCGCGACTTTGTGGAGCTTCCTTCGCAGGTAATGGAAAACTGGGCCGGCGAGCCCGAAGTAATGAAAAGCTATGCCAGGCATTACAAAACCGGGGAATCCATTCCTGAAGCACTGATTAAAAAAATTGAAAATTCCTCGAAATTCAACCAGGGCTTTACCACCCTCGAATACCTCTCGGCGTGTTACCTCGACATGGATTGGCACACTTTAAAGGAGAGCAATGAGCAGGATGTGCTGGCATTTGAAAACGCATCAATGGAAAAAATAGGGATGATCCCGGAAATTGTTGTCCGCTATCGGTCTCCATATTTTGCACACATTTTCGCGGGTGGATATTCATCGGGGTATTACAGCTACTTATGGGCCGAAATACTGGATGCTGATGCTTTTGAAGCTTTTAAAGAAAACGGCATTTTCGACCAGGAAACCGCCAGGGCTTTCCGTGAAAACATACTTGAAAAAGGCGGTACAGACGATCCGATGACACTTTACAAAAACTTTAGGGGGAGAGAACCCCACAAAAAAGCCATGCTGAAAAGGAAAGGGTTGATTTAAATTATAAGCAATTATTCTTCACTTTTTCCTTTTCAATAATTAACCTGAGAAATTCATACATTTTTCAGGTTAATTGTTTAAAGCTCATTATTAGCTATTTTTCTACACAAAATCTACACATTATGAACTCGATCAATCGTGTACACGCCTTTGCCAAACTTGGCGAGATTTTCAGGCATCCTAACATTGACAAGTTTCCATGTTTTGGTGCTGAAATTATTAAACTCAACCAGCTCATCGAAAGCAGCCAAAACACCAACGGTTGGTTTACTCCCGAAAATGTGGCTTATGCAGTTAACTCGCTGGGTCAGGCACTCAGGCAATCGAATATCGAAAAATGGGTAAACAAATATCCAAAAAAGACTTTTGATAAAATCAGACCTACAACGGTGGCCGTGGTCATGGCAGGCAATATCCCGCTGGTTGGGTTTCACGATTATTTGTGTGTAATGATAAGCGGCCACCGGTTTCTCGGAAAATTATCGTCGGGCGATAATCAGCTTTTGCCTTTAATTCATAAAATGGTACAAAAAATTGAACCGGGATTTAAAGGCAGGGCTGAATTTACGGATGGTAAAATTGAAAATTTTGATGCCGTTATCGCCACCGGCAGCAACAATACTGCACGATATTTTGATTATTATTTTAAGAAACACCCAAACATCATTCGCAAAAACCGTAATGGCATAGCAGTACTTACAGGAAATGAAACCCAGGAGAAACTTTCGCTGCTTGGCGAAGATATCTTCATGTACTATGGATTGGGATGCAGAAATGTTTCAAAAATTTATGTTCCTGAAAACTATTCGTTCGAGAAGTTTTTTGAAGCCATCGAAAAATATAAATCCGTAATAAACCACCACAAGTACGCGAACAATTACGACTACAATAAATCTATTTACTTAGTCAACAGCACGCCTCATCTCGACAATGGATTCGTGTTGTTAACCGAGCAGGAATCCATCCCCTCCCCTATTTCGGTTCTTCATTACGAAACCTATCAAAACATTGAAAAACTTTCCAATAAACTCCAAACACAAGCTGATGAAATTCAATGTTTGGTGTCGATCGACAAAACTTTACCTGCAAGCATAGCACCGGGAAATACCCAAAAACCCCAATTGTGGGATTACGCTGATAATGTAGATACCATAGAATTCCTGCAAAGTATTCCGGAATGATAAAAACCTCATGCAGACCTGCCTACCGGCAAGGCTGGTTTTCGCTGACCTGCCTATCCGGGCCCGCTTCGCCGGAACTACAGCGTGGGAAGCCTGTCTGGTCGGCAAGACTGGCAAGGCTGGTTTGCGCTGATTTTTTTCTGCGAGAATCTGCGAAATCTGCGGGAAAAATTACAAAATGATGCGTACGTATTAACCAAGTCAAGCCCGCCTCAAATAGCAAGATATGGACTGATTTGCAGGGTAGTCTGCATCGAACAAAATATTTTTTTTATTAAGCTATTGTTTTTGAAATATTAATTACTACTTTTGCCCGCCCAAAATTAAAGGTATTTAAACATGAAAAAAGGAATTCATCCAAAGGATTACAGGTTTGTAGTTTTTCAAGATATGTCGAACGGTTACAAGTTTATGACCAAGTCGACGGTAAACTCAAAAGAAACCATCAAGTGGGAAGACGATAAAGAGTACCCGCTGATTAAACTTGAAATTTCAAACACCTCTCACCCATTTTTTACGGGTAAGATTAAACTCGTTGACACCGCAGGTCGTGTTGATAAATTCAAAAGCAGGTACCAGAAACACCTGGAAATCAAAAAATAATTTTAGCTTCAAAATATTTAAAAGCTCTTACATAAGTGAGGGCTTTTTTTTTGATCAAAGGCTTGATTGATGATGAACATTTATAACCCTATCTCGATTTTTTTTTACATTTGTACACATTCAAATTTTTAACAACGTTCATCATTAAAACCTTACAATAATATGAATTTTATTCTTTTCGACGATTATTCACGCAATCACCTGCTTCCACTAACCTTTACCCGCCCGGTTGCCGACATTCGTGCCGGAATTTTAACCATAAGAGAAAAGTGGGAATTGTTTCTAAAAGCAAAAACCTCCACGCTTACCGAACCCTACCTTGCCATTAAATATCCGATTAAAAAAGAAAAAGAAACAATTTTGATTAATGGCTCAATTATTCCTGATGCCCAACTCGTAAAACAAATTCTTGCTTTAAAAGAAAATGAAAGCCTGGTTTGTTCCGATAAAATTATTGCCCAGCGCGTTGATGTATTAAATTTAGCGCTATCACCGGAAATAAAAAATACGAACACAAAAACCATCGAGTGGAAAAATGAGGTTCAAAAAATTGAGTTTCCCTGGGATATTTTTTCGAAAAACGGGGAACTCCTCAAAGCTGATTTTGAATTATTGACAAAACGTCGCCGTTCACAAAAGCCCGATTCCTCCAACAGGATTTTCGGTAAAGGAAAACTCTTTATCGAAAAAGGAGCGAAAGTTTTCAACGTTTCATTAAACACCGAAAACGGCCCCATTTATATTGGCAGCAATGCCGAAATTATGGAAGGTTCGATGGTGAGAGGCCCCTTCGCGCTCTGCAATAATTCCACCCTGAAAATGGGCACTAAAATTTATGGGCCTACCACAATCGGGCCTTATTGCAAGGTTGGCGGAGAGCTCAACAATGTTGTTATCTTTGGCTATTCAAACAAGTCCCATGATGGTTTTCTTGGGAATTCGGTGATAGGCGAATGGTGCAACCTGGGTGCCGACACCAATTCATCAAACCTGAAAAACACCTACGAGGATGTGCGCGTGTGGAATTACCCTAACCAAAAATTTATTTCAACAGGGCTTCAATTTTGTGGGCTAATCATGGGCGATCATTCCAAATGCGGCATCAATACCATGTTTAATACAGGAACTGTTGTTGGGGTAAGTTGCAATATTTTCGGATCGGGTTTTCAACGAAATTTCATTCCCTCATTCGCTTGGGGAGGAACTTCAGGGTTTAAACCCTACGATCTAAATAAAGCAATGATTGTTGCCAGTAAAGTATTTAAAAGAAGGGACAAAGAGTTTACCGATGCCGATAAAAAAATATTCCAGCACATCATGTCGCTATCACAATCAAAAACAAATAATTAATCAAATTACCATTCACATCTTTGCATGATATTGTCCATTGTTGACATTATTGCTGTCAGGGTATTATGGAACATAAATTGGTAAGCGAAACAAAGCATTTTCACCCGTTCGGGGAAAAATTTTTAACACACAAAATATCAAGCTGTTAGAAATTAATATAGTTACAGTTACTCATTAATGTATGTAGCGCTATTAATTTAATGTGACATTTTGACCTAAGATAAGAAACAGATATGTTTAAACGAGAAGGAACACAAAATTTTATTTTATCGGATATGGCAGAAAACGAAGCTGAATACATCCCTTTACTATCGCAGGAAGACGAAGACCAAATGAATGCCGAGCAAGTACCGGAGGTGCTACCCATTTTACCACTGCGCAATACGGTACTTTTCCCGGGTGTGGTTATCCCTATCACCGTTGGCCGCGATAAATCTATCCAACTCATAAGGGAGGCTTATGCAAGCAAAAAACCCATTGGCGTGGTAGCCCAGAAAGATTCGGAAATCGATGATCCAAAAACCGGCGACCTTTACAGCATTGGTACCATGTCGCACATCATGAAAATACTGCAAATGCCCGATGGCAATACTACTGTGATTATCCAGGGCAAAAAACGTATCAAAATCAAAAAGATCATCACCGAAGAACCCTACCTGATGGGTGAAGTGGTAAACTTTGAATCGGACAAAAAACATATCGAAAATGACAATTTCAATGCGCTCATCTCATCACTGAAAGATCTTTCCATACAAATTATTAAACAATCGCCCAATATCCCGAGCGATGCAGCTTTCGCCATTAAAAACATCGAAAGCACCGTTTTCCTTGTTAATTTTGTATCCAGCAATTTAAACATTAAAATACCCGAAAAACAGCAGTTGCTCGAAATTTCGGAAGTAACCAGAAGAGCAAAAAAAGTACTTGCCGCCCTGAGCAAAGAGTTGCAAATGCTTGAATTGAAAAACGAAATTCAGGATAAGGTAAAAACCGACCTCGACAAACAGCAGCGCGACTATATCCTGAACCAGCAACTAAAAACCATCCAGGAAGAGTTGGGTGGCTCTTCGCAGCAGCAGGAAATTGAGGAGCTTCGCGAAAAAGCCAAGAAAAAAAAGTGGTCGAAAGAAATTGGTGAGACTTTCGAGAAGGAAGTGATCAAAACCATGCGCATCAACCCTAATGCCATGGACTACTCCATTCATTTAAATTACCTCGAAACTTTGGTTGAACTACCCTGGAATGAGTTTACCACGGATAATTTTGATTTAAAACATGCACAAACAATCCTTGACGAAGACCACTACGGACTTGAAAAAGTAAAAGAAAGAATAATCGAATATCTTGCGGTACTCAAGCTCAAGGGCGACATGAAGTCCCCGATTATTTGCCTTCTTGGCCCTCCCGGTGTTGGAAAAACTTCGCTCGGAAAATCTATAGCACGAGCGCTGGAGCGCAAATATATCCGCATGTCATTAGGAGGTTTACGCGATGAAGCCGAAATTCGCGGACACCGCAAAACCTACATCGGCGCACTTCCGGGTCGTATTATTCAAAGCATAAAAAAAGCCAAATCATCCAACCCGGTTTTTGTACTCGATGAAATCGACAAAGTAATCGGAGCTACCCATAATGGCGACCCATCGGCTGCATTGCTCGAAGTTTTGGACCCGGAGCAAAACACTACTTTTTACGACAACTTTCTTGAAATGGAATTCGACCTGTCGCGAGTATTGTTTGTTGCTACCGCCAATAGTATGAGCACCATCCATCCTGCCCTGCGCGATCGCATGGAAATAATCGACATCAACGGCTATTTATTGGAAGAAAAAACCGAAATCGCAAATCGCCATTTAATTCCACGGCAACTAACCGAGCATGGTGTTAAGAAAACCCAGTTAACCTTTCCAAAAAAAGTAATCGAGAAAATTATCGACAACTACACGCGCGAATCGGGGGTAAGGTCATTGGAGAAAAATATCGCCAAAATCATAAGAAATAAGGCAAAGTTTATTGCCGAAGGCGAAAAGTACGACAAAAAAATTAGTGAAAGCAACCTTGAAATTATCCTCGGCGCACCTAAATTCCAGCGCGAGAGAGGAATTAGCAACAACTACGCCGGTGTAGTAACAGGCCTGGCCTGGACAGCCGTTGGCGGGGAGATACTATTTGTTGAATCGAGCCTGAGCCCGGGAAAAGGAACCCTGACCATGACCGGAAATTTGGGGGATGTAATGAAAGAATCGGCCACCATTGCTTACGAATACCTGAAAGCCCATTGCAGCTACCTCGATATCGATCCTGAAGTTTTCCAAAAATACAACCTCCATTTGCACATTCCCGAAGGTGCCACTCCCAAAGACGGCCCTTCGGCAGGCATTACCATGCTTACCAGCCTTGCATCCATTTACACCCAGCGAAAGGTGAGGGCAAGCATAGCAATGACAGGCGAAATTACCCTGCGGGGAAAAGTCCTTCCTGTTGGCGGAGTAAAAGAGAAAATTCTTGCCGCAAAGCGTGCAAAAATTGGCACCATTATCATGTCGAAGGAAAACGAAAAGGACATTCTCGAAATCAGCGAAAAATATATAAAAGGGCTTAATTTTGTTTATGTGGATTCGATGCTGGAAGTGCTGGATTTTGCACTCATCCAGGAGCATGTTGAGCATCCACTGAAATTTGCACTGAACTAATAGTTCACAGTTAATAGTTCACAGTAAACAGTGGGCAGTAAACAGTGGGCAGTCCCGAAAAAACTGAAATCTTCGATTTCATATTTTTTCGAGGATGTTCGGGCAAAGCCCGGCTCTTTTAACTTCTAACTTGCAACTTTTAACTTGTAACTTTCAACTTGTAACTTTCAACTTGCAACTTTTAACTTGTAACTTTCAACTTGTAACTTTCAACTTGTAACTTTCAACTTGTAACTTTCAACTTGTAACTTTCAACTTTCAACTTGTAACTTTTAACTTTCAACTTCTAACTTGTAACTTTTAACTTTTAACTTTAAACTTTAAACTTGTAACTTTAAACTTTTAACAGATGATGCTGAAAGCAATGATTAATTTTAAAAATTACAGGTGGGCTGCCAGGCTTACTGGTTTCGTGGGCCTGGTGCTCATTGTATCATTTATGCTTGGCCAGGGTTTTGAAATGATAAAAGCAAACAAGGCATCCTACGAACTACTGTTTCTTCTCACCCTATTTTCGCTATCGTTTGTAGCCTATATTATAGGTTGGGTCATCGAAATTGTTGGGGGTTCGCTTTTAACACTCGCAGGAATTGCCATTGCTGTATTCGTCAGTTTTTCTGATGTTTTTCAGGGAACAGCTTATGTTCTATTGCTTTCACTCCCGTTTTTTATTCCGGGAGTGTTTTACCTCATGTCGTGGCGGCACAAGCTTTTGCGCATGAAAAAAGTGCCATAATCGGATTCTTTGAATTTAATTGAGACATAAATAGATCCAGTAGAAAAACCTGTTATACATTAACGCTTAGGTTTTTGGGTAAATATGTTGTTTTTCAAATGCAAAGGTTATAATGGTTACTTGCAAAATCCTTGCTAATAATATTTCGGTGCGCTGCACCTTTGTTTTACCTGGCCAGAAGGATATCTACAAGGATTACCGGTGCTCTGCACCTGTCGGACAAGCCACAGAGTGGCGACAATATTTGTAGAAAAATTGAATCATCTTTGCATCATGAGGTGCAGAGCACCGACAATACCAATTAAATGGACAATGTTGAGCTTTTCAGCAGACAATAATTACCCAGAAAGTATTAGCGAATTTTCTCCGGTTTCCGGTTAAAAAAACTGTATCCTTAACTATTTCAAGGAATCTATTTTGAAACTTTGCAAATACCTAACTCTTTTCTCCTGAAAAGAAATCAGATTTATACTGGAACAAAACATTGAAAGTAGTTAAGCTCCCATAAATTCGAGTAATGTATTGCTGGAGGCTAACTTTTTCTTCATCATTTAAATTACTGCTGTTTATACGCTGTTCCATCACCCTAACCCTGTCGCGTACCATCACAATTTTATGAAAAAAGGTATCGATGGGGATTTCTTTTGACGACAAATCAGTGCGACCCGGCTGGAGTACCATTTTTCCGCCAATCCATTTATCGCCCATTTCCACAGTCTCCTGCACATCCGAAAACCGTTTCAAAACCTTAACTATCATCGCTTCTACCCGCTCATAACTTACAAGATCGCCATCGGGTTCCATTGCATCAATAACTTCTAACCCTTGGAAATTTCTTGATAGTTTCCGCCAGCCGTGTTCCATAAAAACGATTTCATAAATATCGGAGGCTGCCTGAATAATTACACCTGCACCAAATTCAGGGTGCTTAACCCTTGATCCAATTCCTAAAGTTTGTTCTTCCATATCCATATTGATTAAAAATAATGTTGTTAAATTTTCTACTACCTTAAAAAACTTATTTTTGCAACTCAAATTTCAGAGCTTTACAAAATTAAATCACAAATTTAAATTACTGGGAGGTAAAATGATTAAAAAACTATTTTTATTTGCAATTGTAGCTGTTTTATTTGCAGCTTGTAATAATGCTACCACCGAAGCAGGCGATCAAAGTGCGACTGCCGACACGCAAGAGATAGCAACAATTACCACGAATGATTTCAACACACATCCCGAAAATTTTGTCGGGAAAGAAGTACTTATCGAAGGAACTGCGGTTCATGTATGTAAGCATGGCGGCAAACGCATGTTCATCATAGGCGATACTGCCGAGGTTGACAGAATCCAAATCAAAGCCGGCGATCAAATTGATGCCTTTAACGTGGAACTCGAAGGAAGTGAAGTAAGCGTACTTGGAATGGTTGATGAATTACGCATTGACGAAACTTACCTTACCGAGTGGGAAAACGAACTGAAAGCCGACAACCCGGAATCAGAGCTTAAAATTCACAAAGGCGAAGAAGGCCACGAGCACAACGAAGACGACCCAATGGCTGAATTTAACCAAATTGATGCATACCGTGCACAACTTGCCGAGCTGGGTGTTGACCATCTATCATTCTACTCGATCATTGCCAAAGAATACAAAGAAAAAAAATAGTCAAAGTATTAAAAACTATAAAAGGCCCGAAATATATTTTCGTGGCCTTTTTTAATTCCTGAGAAATTATGAAACAATTTAAATGGAGGCGATACAACAGAGCCATTCATCGCGATTTAGGTTACTTCTTTTTTGCGATGAGTGTAATTTACGGTCTCTCCGGAATCGCCGTTAACCATATCAAAGACTGGAATCCAAATTATGTAATTTCCAGTGAACTTGTCGATTATGGGATGCCAGTGAGTCGTAACATATCTAAAGCTGAAGTAATAGCGTTTTTAAAAGAATATAACGAAGAAGACAATTACAAAAAGCACTACTTCCCAAACAACGATATGCTAAAGGTTTTCCTTGATGGGGGCAGTGTTTTAATCGATGTAACCACCGGACAGGGAGAAATTGAAAAAATAAAACGCCGCCCTGTATTCCACGCGGTAAACTACCTGCATTACAACCCTAAGAAATGGTGGACACTTTTCTCGGATGCTTATGCCGGGGCTTTGGTGTTGCTGGCAGTTTCAGGATTATTTATATTAAAAGGTAAAAATGGAATTACCCGCCGCGGTGCATGGCTTACCGTTGCAGGGATTCTTGTTCCATTGGTGTTTTTATTTTTATATTATTAACTAACTATTTCCATCAAAAGCAGGGCGTTTAACTACTTTATTTTTCGGCACTATTTCTACTAAAAAACGCAGCGAAGCAGCCTGTCCCGAGCTTTCGCAGAAGTTTTGAAAGGAGACCCGCTTCGCAGCGAGGCGAGCAAGGCTGGAATCTATTTATAGTTATAGCCATTATTTACATTCACAAAAATGGGAGTAGAACCTATTTTTCTTTATTTCCCATTTCTAAAATTATTTATTGATGAACACAACAAGATCAAGTGGAATTTTACTCCACCCCTCCTCATTACCCGGAAAATATGGCATTGGATCATTGGGCAGACAAGCTTTTAAATTTGTTGACTTCCTGGAAAAGGCCGGACAAAAACTCTGGCAGGTACTCCCAATGGGGCATACCGGATACGGAGATTCGCCCTACGCGTGTTTTTCAATTTTTGCAGGGAATCCGATACTCATCGACCTTGAAGAATTGATTAACGAAGGTCTTCTTCACATCAATGATTTGCCAAACGGTTTCCATTTACCCAACGAAAAAGTTGAATATGGAAATGTGATCAACTTTAAGAGGGCTGCGCTACAAAAAGCCCATATTAATTATTTAAGATCATCATTACCAAAAGATGAATACGAGGAATTTGTAAACCAAAATGATTCATGGCTCAATGATTACGCACTATTTATCGCCATTAAAGAATCGCTTGGCGGTATGCCCTGGTGGGATTGGAAAGATGCACTAAAACTTAAAGACGAGCAAACCATCAACACCTTTATTAGTGAGCATCAAAACGAAATAAAGTTCCATAAATTTACTCAGTTTCTTTTTAATAAGCAGTGGCAGGCTGTAAAACAATTCGCCAACGGCAAAGGCATCTCCATTGTTGGCGACATCCCCTTGTATGTGGCACACGACAGCGCAGATGTTTGGAGCAACCACAAGGTTTTCCAGTTTGATGAAGACCGCAATCCTTTGGCTGTGGCCGGTGTACCTCCCGATTATTTTAGCCAAACCGGGCAACTTTGGGGAAACCCGCTTTACGACTGGGATTACATCAAAGAGAACGAATTTAAATGGTGGATTGAACGAATTAAAGCTACAACCACACTTTACGATATTGTTAGGATTGACCACTTCCGTGGATTTGAAGCCTACTGGGCTGTGCCTTACGGCGATGATACAGCCATGAACGGAAGCTGGGTTGAGGCTCCCGGACAAGCATTATTTGAAACCGTGAAAAGTGAATTGGGAACATTACCCATAATTGCCGAAGACCTTGGAGTAATAACCCCGGAAGTAGAAAAACTGCGGGACAACTTTGAATTCCCAGGTATGAAAATACTCCAGTTTGCCTTCCATTCTGACGAAGGTAGCGGCTACCTGCCCCACAACTACTCCCGTAATTTTATTGTTTATACCGGCACCCACGACAACGACACTTTGCGTGGATGGTTCAATGGCCTGGAACAGGATATTAAACAAAAGGTTTTAAATTATGTGGATACCGATGAGCAAAATATCATCAGGAAAATGATTAGGCTGGCCTGGAGTTCAACGGCAAATATGGCGGTTATCCCCTTGCAAGACCTTTTGGATTTGGGTAGTGAAGGGAGAATGAACATTCCCGGAACACCATCAGGAAACTGGCAATGGCGCTTTGAAGCCTCCCTGCTGACCGATGAAAAAGCCGAATGGCTAAACCACATTACGAAACTCTACAACAGATAAAACTTTATATGTCTTCAAAGATTTCCATTTACCAGGCTTTCCCACGCTTGTTTGGTAATAAAAATAAAAATTGTAAACCAAACGGAACGATCCGGGAGAACGGTTGTGGAAAATTCGATGATTTTACTGAGGCAGCCCTACACGAAATCAGGAACCTGGGAATTACCCATATTTGGTACACCGGGGCAATCGAACATGGAACCATGACCGATTATTCGGGCTATGGCATCAAAAATGACCACCCTACTTTACTCAAGGGACGCGCCGGTTCTCCTTATGCCATCAAAGATTATTACGACGTTGACCCCGACCTCGCCGTAAATGTTGACCATCGGATGGCTGAATTTGAAGCCCTGATTGAAAGAACGCATCAGGCAAACCTGAAACTAATTATCGACTTTGTTCCAAATCATCTTTTCCGGCAATATCATTCTGACCAAAAACCGGAAGGAATTTTAGATTTTGGTGAGCTTGATAATCAAAATAAAAGCTTCGAACCAAACAATAACTTTTACTATATCCCGGACACCACTTTTAAAACGCCCGAAGGTATTGAATGGCTGAATAAAAATAAAAACGAACTTCCAGTAGAACCCTACCGGGAAGAACCGGCCAAGGCCACTGGCAACGACAAGTTTACGGCACAGCCCGACAAAAATGACTGGTACGAAACCATTAAATTGAATTATGGTATTGATGTGATGGATAACAGGACCGGCCATTTTTATCCTGTTCCCGACACCTGGCACAAAATGCTGGACATCCTCAATTTTTGGGCAAAAAAAGGTGTAGATGCTTTTCGCTGCGATATGGCCGAGATGGTTCCTGTTGAATTTTGGGCCTGGGCAATCAGAAGCCTCAAAGAACACTATCCCGAAATCATATTCATTGCTGAAGTTTATAACCCTTTCGAATATCATAACTACGTTAAAACCGGAGGTTTCGATTTTTTGTATGATAAAGTCGGGCTTTATGATGTTGTGAAAAATATTATCCGGCACAATGCCTCCACGGCCTCCATTTCAAATTGCTGGCAGGTGCTTGATGGCTTGGATGCACAGATGCTGCGCTTTCTGGAAAATCACGATGAAGTAAGGTTTGCTTCACCGGAGTTTGCAGAAAATCCTTTGGCTGCCATCCCGGCCATGACTGTTTCGGCAGCAATGAACACCGGCCCCGTAATGATTTACAACGGCCAGGAAGTTGGTGAAACCGCAGCAGGCGAAACCGGATATAGCGGCGATGATGGGCGAACAACCATTTACGATTACTTCAACATGCCCGAGCATCAGCTTTGGATGAACGAAGGAAAATTTGATGGAGGGCGACTTACCGAAGGTCAAAATAAACTAAGGCAATTTTACCAGCAAGTGCTGAATATTAGTCTTAAAAACGAAGCTATTTCATCAGGGAAATTTTACGATTTGATGTATGCCAACCCTTACGACAGCTTGCCAAACCGGGATAACATTTATGCATGGCTGCGATACACTGAAAAGCAAAAACTCCTTTTCATCACGCACTTCGATGGCTCTAAAAACTGCAATGTAAAAATCAAGATTCCTGAACATGCTTTTGGTGAGATGGGCTGGAACGATAAAGTACAAATCCTGATTAAAGGCTTAATGAGGAACAATTATTCAGTAGAAATTCCCAGGCAAAAAATTACAAGCGAAGGAATTGAATTGAAGTTAAATGGCTATGATGCCGTGATTTTGGAACTTTTTTAGATTGTGAGATTGAGGGTTATTCCCCGCATTTTTAGGAATATTTCCCGCAGATAACGCAGACCTGCCTGGCCGGCAAGGCTGGTTTTCGCAGATTAATTCTGGCATAATCCATATTATCATTTATTTCCATTCATACAAATTATCTAATTTTAGGACAATCCCTATTTCAACCAATTGTATGGTTATGGCCAAGCTTGAAATGCAATCCAAAATTGCACGTATTGTACAATTTTTTTTTTTTGCATAAAGCCATAAAAATTTATGAATATCAAAATTCGAACAATAAAAGGAGGAATCTGGGATAAAAGGGAAACTCAAAAAGTTAGGGACTATATATTAACAGAATCCAAAAAACAATCTACCGAAAGAAGATTACGAAATGAATTATTATCAATACAGTATAAAATTGAAGACAATATCGAGAATGAAAACAATTTAGAACATTCGTAAAAAGCCAGCCCATATTAAAAGTTGGCAATAATGTAACAAGAAAGTTTCGTAAGAACAATTTTAACTTGAATCAAATACTTAGGCTTTTTTCGTAAATTTGAAAAAAATAAACTGAATTTATGAAACAAAGAATTTATATTGACACTTCAGTCGATGGAGGATATTTTGACGAAGAATTTAAAGTTGCAACAATTGCACTATTTGAAAGGCTTGAAAAGAACGAAATCATATTTGTGGTCTCTGACCTGCTCGATTTGGAACTAATAAATGCACCTAAAAAAGTTAGCGTTTTATTGCAGAAATATTCTGATGACAAATTTGAACGCATAGAACTAAACGAAGATGCTGTTAATCTTGCAAATAAATACATTGCCGAAAGAGTAGTAGGAAAATCAAGTGTTGAAGATTGTCGACACATTGCTTTAGCAACAATCAACAAAGTAGATGTTTTGGCAAGCTGGAATTTTAAACATATTGTAAACTTGGACAAAATTAAGGGATATAATTCGGTAAACCTTAAATTAGGTTACCAAATGATAGAAATACGAAGTCCAAAAGATTTGATAAATTATGAAAACGATTAGGAAAGAAAAAACATTTGACGCAGTAAAAATGATGCGTGACATTCGGGACAAAATAAGCTCTGAAACCCAAAATATGACTTTTGAAGAATTAAGAACTTATATAAAAGAGCGAATTCAGGAAAGTAAATTAAATGTTGTGGGAAAATAATAATACTGCCATCAGCAAATCATGGCTAACAGCCAGTTAGCCTTCATCTGGAAAAATGATCCCGTCGCTTATGGCGAGCGGGAGGGACAGGAGAAACAGAGCCACACGAATATTCAAAAACACCCTGCAATTGGACACCTGTGCGAGCCATATTTGTGAAGCGTTTTGAAGGTGTAACCTACAGCGATTAGCCCCGCAAAAGCGGGATTTCCCCGAAGGGTCGGGGTCCCGCACGTGCGGGACTTCGCTCAACAATTAACTAATAACGATTAACCAATAACTAATAACGATTAACCTTTCATCTACTTCCTTCTTTCTTCTTGCGTGGGCATCCACTGGTAAGCCCCGATATCCGGGCGTTCGGTGCGGCTATTTCCATTGATATCTTCAGGAACGGTATTGGCAACTCCAAAACTCCCGGCGCCAATTACAGGTGATAGACTGTCAGGCTGAAGGTTGTTTGTTGCATAATCCAGAAACAAAGGGTCTTCATTTTTAAGGGTGAATTTAAAATTGGTATCTTGGGTAATGTTCATTTCTGTTTTTATCAGGCAATGGTCGAAAGTGTAAAGAAATTCTGCCACGCTATCTTCGATTACCAATTCATCTTTTTGGTTGCCGTAGATAATACTATTGGCAATATTGGCAACAAAAGGATAAGCGACAACCTGGTTATCTTGATCGATAAAATAATTATTCAAATAAACCGATTCTGTCGTCCGGATTCCATTTTGCCAATAATTCCCGATGGTCATCTGCCTGAAATCATAGCTACCGCCCAGGGTGAGGGCAAGTGCATATTGGCCGCAATTGGCAATTACACAATTTTGCCCTGCCACAAAATAATACCTTGTAAGAATACCTGCTCCGGCCATATTTTCGATAATGGTATTATTGATAAATAACTGATTCCCCATATACTCCTGAAGGGTCTCCAACTGCAAACCAATAAAACCGTTGCGGATTACAGCCCAGTTAATCTCGTTGTCAACTGCACCTTCGTTAATCCAAATCCTGTCCCACTGCCCGGGCAAATCGCTGTAAAAACCTTCGAGCCGATCGCCCTGAAAATAAACAGGCTTATCCTTTTCTCCCATCACTTTTAGTGATCCTCCTTTATAAATCCACAATCCGGAGCCGCTATGAAAATGAACTTTTGTCCCGGCTTCAATAGTCAGGCTTCCCGTTGAATCCACCACAGCATAACCATAAACTACAATGGGCAATTCACTTGTCCAGGTAGTGTCAACTCCTTCGCCGGCAACAATTCGGTATTTGGGCAAACCGGCAACATCCTTGTTCCACAAAATATATCTTGCATTTTGCCCCCAGGCCACCAGGTCAATGTCTTGTTGGTTTCCGTTGGTTTCAAAAACTATCGAATCGGTTACGATAAAAGGACTGTTATCATCCTTAGGATCAATCGTAACTTTGGCAAAAATAAAAATGCTGTCGTTTCCACGAATTTCAACATCCTGAAAACTTGTCCCACTTTCGCCATTCACATTTATCGAATACCTTGAGTTGCCCCCGTTTGCAAGCCTGATAGATGATATACTTATTTTATTATCCGATTTATTATAAACCCTGATTTGCTCGGTAATGGAACCGATGGTTGAAAATACCGTATCAAAAATTATGGTGTCGGACGAGAAGCTTAATTGAATGGAGGGACTGTTGTCGATTGAATCCTCCTTTTTACAGGACGAAAAAACGATAAGAAAGCCGATGAGTAAAATTAAAATGAAACTAAAAATTCGTGGCATCATGTAGTCAGTTTTTTGCGGCGGCAAAGATAGGCCGATTTTCGATGTAGCATTTACGATTTTTAGCCTGATTTATTGCAGGTTTGAAATCAAGACAGAATTAAATATGCATGCTGTGGCAAAGACATTGCAGGGGCAGGAAAACTAAAAGTTACAAAATTCAGACCTCCTGATCTTTCGTAGTTAGCAATGTCGAATCAGACACACTTTGTGATTCTTTTTCCATAGGCTCGCCTCGCGAAGCGGGAATCCCTTCGGGAGTGTCTTAGTACCTTCTGCCAGAGGCATCACTTTGTGGGTGGTTAAAAAAAAACACTAAGTTACTTAGAACACAAAGAAACACTTAGTGAATCTCAGTGAACTTAGTGCCTACGTGGTAAATAAATACAAAGTGCAAATTACGATAACAATGTTATAACTATTTGATTTTAAGCTCATGGGTCAGGAGGTCTGAAATTGCGATAGGAAATGGAAATGTAGTTCAACAGAACAGAATTGAAATAATTCCCCTACTCTACAATCAACTTCTGTGTGTAGGAATTTTGCCCTGAAACAATTTTCACAAAATATATTCCCGGTATAAAATCCCTGAGTTTGATTTCACTTATTGGCTCAACAAATACTTCTGTAAATTTGAGTTGCCCCTTGATATCAAATATTTGCATTTCACATTCTTCCGAAATATTAAGTAGCACTTTTTCACGTGCAGGGTTTGGAAAGATTGAAATGGCAGGCTTGGTTAAAATCTCATCTACATCCAGCAAAATATCATCGGGGGTGATGGTGCCAATGGTGTCGCCATCTTTTACATATCCTGCAATATCAAAACGGTCTAAGTATTCGAATATCTGTACCTTGCTGCGCACAAGACCCAGTCCGGGAGCATAAGCCTTGCTGACACCAAATAATTCCATACTGGAAAAATCAACCATTATTGGAGATCCATTTTCGCATTGCGTGAGCATTGGCGACATTTCCCAATATTCGCTTGTTTGATAATTGCCGATAGCTTTTACCTGGTTCAAAATGGGGGTGGATTGGTGCCTGACCTCCGAATGCACATTGTTGAAGTCATCACACAAATAAAGGAAACTCTGCTCATCGCTGCAAAGATTAAACAATGTGCCGGGCAATTGCAAGGCTAAAAACTCAGGCTCATTATAATAGGTTTCCTCATAAGAGTCTGTAATTACGGTGCCAAACATCAAATGTCTTTTAATAATATCCCAGCCAATGCTTACGCTATTAGCAGTTTTGTTTACCGAAACTACTTTTTTCTTTAGTGTATAAAAATCGGAATTGGGGGGTGGCCAGGAATAATTTGCGTCCTCGCCACTGTATTGAAAAACATCGCCAACCTCTATGTCAAAAATTTCAAAAAATACGGGGGGCGTTATTCCCAGGGTGTCGCTTCCGTTTTCCAAACCCGCCAAATTAAAATAATCTACATCTTCCAAGCTTGATGGAAACTTGATTATCCCATAATTTTTCGACAACAGTATTTCTTTCCCATTGGATAATTCGATGTGTTTTGTGGAGTCGAAAACCCCGGAAAATATTTCCTGAAGGTTTACTCCGGTAATTTCGGCGGTAATATTTGCCGTGGTGTCGAACAGCCAGGATATTCCCGGTGCCGATCGCGTAAGCAAAACAAAACTCACACTATCATAAAACCAGTATTTTCCCTGCTCAATTTGATATACCTGCTTTGCAAAAATACCCTGCAAATTATTAAGGTAAAAATCACCACCAACTCCATAACATGGTACTGGAGTAATGCAGGTATCACATCTTTTTATGGACCTGTTAAGGTAATAAACCTGTTGACCGGATACTCCGAAAACTGAATCAATCATAACGGTATGATCCATAAGTCCTGAATTATCATTTGAATAAAACGAAACCTGCCCCGGATTTACAGGTTGCCAGTTTTGTGAGGAAACGATCAATGGCAGGATCAGCAGCGCGAGAAAAGTAGTCTTTTTCATATTGATTGTTTTTTGAGTTATAATAAATTAGAAATTTTTCAAAAGTATCTTTGAAATCAATTTTTACGCAAAAAAAAAACGATAATAACAAACTTATTTTAATATTTCTTTTATCGTAATTGTTTAGCTACTTACCTTCCGCTCCAGTCATAAAGCTTCAATCATAGACCCCCTCTAACTCCCCCTTGAGGGGGAGAATGCCATCGCACTGGCTACTGCAGTCGCTTTTGCGGCAGGCCTCCCTTCCCCTTGAGGGGAAGGGGCGGGGATGGGGTCATTAGGATATGGTAAATTATACAACCACCTAAATAGTTACCTTCTATCAATATTTTCCATAAAAATTCACAAGCCAATTTTGTTTGATTGAATCAAACGAATTTGTTTGTTCGCAAGCTACATTTCAATTCCCCAAACGTTTTAACACTTCCTGTTTATAGCTGCGGCTGATTGGAATTTCTTCATCGCCAACTTCCACAAATTCGTTGGTGAACGAAATAATGTGGGCTTTGGAAATGATAAACGACCGGTGAACCCTGATAAAGTCCTTGCGGGGAAGACGGGCTTCGATACTGGAAATGGCTTCGCGGGTAAGCACCATTTTATCCTTTAAGTAGATTTTGATATAGTCGCTCAAACTTTCGATGTACAATATCTCCGCGAAATCTATCCTGATCATTTTCCGGTCGGATCGCACGAAAATAAAATCCTGCTGCTCCACCATTACATCTTCAACTTTTGCGGCACGAACAGGGCTATTTTCGTTCGCGTATTTTTGAATCGACTGTAACAAGCGTTCAAACGAAACTGGTTTCAGCAGGTAATCCACCGCCTGCAAGTCAAAGCCATCAACAGCATAATCGCGGTACGCCGTAGTAAAAATTATTCTGGCGTTTTTATTGATGGATTTTGCAAAAGACAGCCCGGATATTTCAGGCATCTTAATATCTAAAAATATCAAATCGATCTGCTCATTATTAATCACAGTAAAAGCTTCGATGGCATTTTTGCAGCTTGCAAATATTTCAATGTTATCAATTTTGGCAAGATGACGTTTTAGGATATCGCGGGCCACGGGTTCATCATCCACGATTATGCATCGAATATTTTCAGCCATCTTTCAAACTTTTTAGATTATTGAGGGTAAGGTTTACCTTGTACCAATTTTGGTTAATTTCAATGTTCATCCGATAATTTTCACCATAATTTAAATCCAGCCGTTTCCTGATATTTTCTAGCCCCAGCCCACCATTACCATTTTCAATATCATCCTGCAAAACAGTATTCCCAATCATAAAATCAAGCTTGTCGCCAGCCAAAGATATTTCCACTTCAACTTTTAAAAAACCATCGATGATGTTACCATGCTTAAAGGCGTTTTCAACAAAAGGAATCAGCAACATGGGGGCAACCTGGATATTTTCGTCGATTTCATCCGAAATAAACTTGACAGTTAAGGTATCCTGGAACCTAATTTTTTCCAGGTCGATGTACTCCTTAATGTGCATCACCTCATCTTTTAAACTCACCATGGGTTTATCAACCTGGTAAAGAATGTAATCCAACAAATTGGAAAGTTTTAGGATGATATCGGGTGTTTGTTTTGATTGCGCCAAAGCAAAACCATAAATTGTATTCAGCGTATTAAAAAGAAAATGGGGATGGATTTGTTTTTTCAGGTAAAGCAATTCCTGCTCTTTCAATTTCAGTTGTGTTGAAAGTATCTTATTTTGAAGCTCCTTGTTTTGGGAAATAGTTTTGAAGTTGTGATTCAACACACTCACGAAGGAAACCATGCCAACAATCATATAAACTAAAATGAGTACGGAAACCACATTTTTTGCCATGGGCGGCATCTCCTGAACCTGGAAGTTCGTCAATGTCATGTAACTCCCTATGATGACAAGCACAATGAGATACGAAGAAAATACCAGGGTGTAAAAAGTTTTGAGTGCTAATTGATAATACTTGCGCGTGAGGAGGTATTTTGGTATCAGATCATAAATCACAAAATAACTTACAGCTATGGTGATGGGCAATAGGAAACTTGCAAACCATAGCACATACTCCCTGTTGCCGGAGTTGAAGCTGAAAAAATACACGTAGAAAAACCATACTACAAGCCACAAAACAACGTGAGCAAGCACCATCCTGGTTTTTATAAAATGCAACATATTCATCAAGGCAATATTAATTAAAATCTGATTATCACCATAATTTAATAGACCAATTGCAGGATAAGCAAGTATTAGCAATTTTGATAGCTTACTGTTGTCTGTTTATAAAGTCGGTTCAATTCAATTACCTTGGCGTTTTCCAAAAGATAGGGGTACCTGCGGTATAACCCGGGGAATACTAAATTTACAGTAGGGCTTGATTAAAAACTCAAATCAATGATATTTCGGTGCGCTGCACCTCCCGTAACAATTCTAATTATTGTTTCTACAAAGATTATCGCCACTCTGTGGCTTATCTTTCAGGTGCAGAGCACCGGTAATCTTTGTAGAATTTTATCCGGTGATGAGGATAAAGGTGCAGAGCACCGATCCCGATAGCTATCGGGATGTGCAAGGTTTTTGAACAAATTCCCACCAAAACCTTGCACAAGGAATCAAAGAACATGGATTAATTTATAATAATCCAATAGATTAGGACTTTGTCAGCAGACCCTACAGCAAACAGGCGGGGGGGATATTCACACAATAAATCCAAACCACATCCTAAGGGATGTGGCTAGTGATTTTTTATAAACAAAATATCAAAGCCACGCTCTACTTTCCTTTTAATGTGTTAATTTTGTTGAAACGGCTGCTTAACCTTCGATTCGTCACGAATAATATTTTTGAGCAAAAAGGCATCTTACTTTTGGATCATTATTCATTTAAAACACAAAAACGATGAACGGATTTATTTCAAAATTAAACGATGGTGCTCCATTTACCTACCTTATCCTGATCCTGATTTTTATCATTATCGGGATTTTCATCAAAGGCCTGATCGAAAAAGGCTCAAACCCAAAAACCATTTCCCTGCTCACTTCCGTGGGATGGTTTGCCATCGCGATTGGATTTTTAGGACAAACTTTTGGTTTGATCATGGCTTTCGACACCATACAAGCCATGGGCGATTTGGCTCCGCAAGCGGTAGCTGGCGGACTTAAACTTACCCTGCTTTCTTCGATGTTTGGTGTGGTTTCATTTATCATTGCCCGCCTCGAAATCATTATTTTGGTATGGATGAGTAAGGAGAAAAAAGCGGCGTAAAAGAATATCTTGCTTAACCCTGACAGTCCCGCACGTGCGGGATTAAACTCTGTCAGGGTTTAAAGTTTGAAAACGTTTTAAACCAAAAACATGTAAATTTTGAAGCAAGGAAAATGAATGGGAATGAAAAGAAAATGAAAGTAATTGATTTGATGGATTTTGAGTAAGACCAGGTTTTATCCTTTTAGAAAGGCTTTAAATTATCTCAATTGTTCATAATTATTCAAATCCAAAGAATATTTATCCGACAGGATTGAAATTATTTAAAAAATTTGATGGATTTAATTTTTTTTTCGTCCTTGGGACTATACAGACAAGGCATACCTTGTCTCTACAAAAAAACCAACCCAATTATCGATTAAACGATTAACAATATTAGGGTTGCTATCCTTTCCCTCTGGTCAAGGCTGCAAACCCTCATGCTTGGGTTTGCAGCCCCTCCCGAGGGATGCCTATGGCAGAGGCACGAGGGGATTGCAACCCTGAAAAGTAAACCTAACAGGTTTTGCTCTTAAACTTGCATGATATCCTATTTGACCGATTCCTTTTTCCAGGTGGGTAAACCTGTTAGGTTTTCGCTTTCAGGGCCAGACTCCATCAACAACTAACTACCCAATTAACGAATAACAATTAAACGATTAACAATATTAGGGTTGCTATCCCTTCCCTTCGGTCAGGGCTGCAAACCCTACCCATTCCTCGGATCTTCCTGCACCGGAAGCTTGGCCATTTTTTGTACCACCAGGCTGGGGAAACCAAACTCCTCCTCCACCCTGCCAAGGATAAGGTAAATACCGTGGCCTCTGAAATTATAATATTTTAAAGAATTGGGAAAGTGCGTGGTATCGAAAAATTCGCCCTCATCATCGATAAAAGTGCCGAAGTGCATAATTTCACCTTTGACGGTTTTTACAAACTTGCGGGTAACCACTTCTCCCAGCATCCTCACGATTTTGCCCACGTTTGTTTTCATATCCCGCGCTTTGATTTCGCCCCGGAATTTAGTTTTTAGCAAATCGAAGTAAGTAAGCGTAACAGGAAATCCAATGAGTTCGATCTCATCGTAAGCATCCTCAATATCGCTGTGGGCAAGCTGGGGTAGCTCATATTGCTTGCTTCGTACCTTGAACAGTGAACTTTGAATCACTTCCTTTTTGCTTTTCCCGAAAAAAAGGTGGGCATTCCACAAAAGGCGGCTCTTTGAAATGCCGGTAAACCAAAGTGCGCCCACGCGTATCAACAGGATTAACTGCTCAAGGCCGGGATGTGCTCGCTCCACAAAATCTTCGAGGTCGGCATAAACGCCGTTAATGCGGCGCTCCTCCACGATGCGCAAGGCGAGTTTGTGTTCAAGGTTTTGGATATGGATGAATCCCACGAAAATCTCATCACCATAAATATTGGTTTTATGATCGCTGCGGTTTACACAGGGCAGTTCTATTTTCGCCCCACAGCGGCGGGCTTCATTAAAATAAACCCAGGTTTTGTAATATCCCCCGAAATTGTTAATCACCGCCGTCATAAACTCCAGCGGGTAATGTGCCTTGAGGTAGAGGCTTTGGAAGCTTTCCACGGCATACGATGCAGAGTGAGCCTTGGAAAAGGCATAACCGGCAAACGACTCCACCTGCCGCCACACTTCCTTGGTAGTTGCTTCGGGACGACCCAGCTGCTTTGCTTTTTCGTGGAATCTCTCCACGATGCGCTGGAATTCTTTTTGGCCGCGCACCTTGCCACTCATGGCACGGCGCAGCACATCCGATTCGGCCAGGTCCAGGCCGGCGTAGTGGTGGCACACTTTCAGCACATCTTCCTGATAGACCATCACCCCGTAGGTTTCGCGCAGTTGTTGCTCCATCACCGGGTGGAAATACTCGAAATCGTGGGGATTGTGGAAGCGGTGGATGTATTCGCGCATCATGCCCGAGCGGGCCACCCCCGGCCTGATGATGGAACTCGCCGCCACCAGCGTGAGGTAGTTGTCGCAGTGCAGCTTGGTGAGCAGCCCGCGCATGGCAGGGCTTTCAATGTAAAAGCACCCGATGGTTTCGGCATTTTTGAGCTGGATTTTTACCTGCACATCTTTTTTAAACTTCTTCACATTATGTACATCCACCTCCTCGCCACGGTTGCGCAGGATAATGTCGGCGCACTCCTTGATGTGGCCGATGCCACGCTGGCTTAGGATGTCCATTTTTTCGAAACCGATATCCTCGGCCACGTACATGTCCCATTGTGTGGTGGGGAAACCTTTGGGCGGCATATCGAGGGCGGTGTAGCAGGTTATGGGTTCTTCGGAGATGAGCATCCCGCCCGCGTGGATGCTGCGCAGGTTGGGGAAGTCGGTCATCATGACGGCAATCTTCAAAATCTGTGAAGTTACAGTGTCGCGGTTTTGCCGCCTTTCGGGAAATTTTACCAGTTCATCAATTTCGGCTTTGGGCAGGCCATACACCTTGCCCAACTCACGGATGGGCGAACGGTCTTTAAAAGTATTAATCGTTCCCATAAGTGCGGTATGCAACCGGCCGTAGCGTTTAAACACGTAATCGATCACTTCATCGCGCTCTTTCCAGGAGTAGTCGATGTCGAAGTCGGGCGGGCTGGTGCGCTTTGGGTTGAGGAAGCGCTCGAAGTACAAATCCAGTTCGATGGGATCGACATCCGTAATTTTGAGGCAGTAGGCCACCACGCTGTTGGCGCCACTCCCCCGCCCCACGTGGTAAAAGCCCCGGCCCATCGAGTACCTCACTATATCCCAGGCCATCAAAAAATAGGACGAAAAACCCAGCGTGTCGATAATTTCCAGCTCATGGCTGATACGCTGCTTCGCAATAAGGTTGCCAACACCGTAACGATAAACCATACCATCCAGCGCAAGCTTTTCCAGCAAAATCTTGTCATCGTAGCGGCTGCCTGTAAAGCGTTGTTTATTTTTAATGGATTTGTAATCGAAGTCGATGGAGCAATCCGCAAGAAATTTTTCGGTGTTCCTGATGATTTCGGGATAAGTTTCAAATTCCTTTTTCAATTGATGGTTGGTTCTGAAAACCTCATCTTTACCGGCAAGGTCGGCATCTGTTAACATTGTAAATAAAGTGTTTTTATTGATTGCCCTCAAATTGCGGTGCAGCAAATAACCATCCTCGCTTTTGAAAGTTACCGAATTTAAAATTACAAGTTTGGAGCGATCAATGGCAAAAGGTGAACTCAAAATCTTGCGTACCTCCGAAGGTTTAACCCCGATAAATTCATTGTCTTTCAGTTTCCTTTTCGGGAAATTAAAAAATGGCCAGATCACATACACCTGATTAAAATCGAAAGGTTCATCGGGAAGTTCAAGTTTGTTGAGGCTGTGGTGCGAGTAAAATTCATTCAATTCCCTGAAGCCCGCGTTGTTTTTGGCAATGCCGATGTAGAGCAATTTTTCATCGCGCCGAAATTCCATGCCGGCTATGGGCTTAATGCCGACACCTTTGCAGGCTTTCACAAAGTCGATAGTGCCTGTAGAATTGTTGATGTCGGTAAGCGCCATGGCTTCAACACCGTATTTTTTGGCCTCTGCCACCAATTCTTCGATGGAAAGCGTGCCGTATCTTAAACTATAATATGAGTGTGCGTTGAGTATCAAAGTATAAACTTAGTTATGATTATTATTTAATCATTATTAAGTTTACAATATAGTCTTTTTATTACCAGACAACAGGAATGTTGAGGTTTCTTTTTTTGACGTTTCGAGGTCCTACGGACGCTCGAAAGTCGGGATACCCGGAAATTTTCTATCGTCCGAGGCACGAGGACATAGAAACGTTGAGAGTAAACCTGCAAGCTATAATCACAATAATTCTATTTTTGCAGGACAAAATCCCGGATATGAAAAACCGTACGAATCTTATCTTGATAATAATTTGTTTTTGGGCTAGCCAGCTTTATGGCCAGTCGCATCCTCCAAAAATCTACCAATCAATCAAAACCAACGGAAAGATCAACATCGATGGCTTTGCCAATGAAGCTGCCTGGGATAGAGCTTTGTGGTCGGATGATTTTGTGGATATTGAAGGGGAAGCAAAACCAATCCCGAAATATAAGACTCGGATGAAAATACTCTGGGACGAAAATGCACTGTACATTTTTGCCCAACTGGAAGATCCCCATGTTTGGGCAAGCATCACCGAAAGGGATCAGGTTATTTTTTATGATAACGATTTCGAGATTTTTATTGATCCTGACGGAGACAACCACAATTATTTCGAGCTGGAAGTTAACGCATTCTCCACGGCTTTCGATCTTTTTATGACGATGCCCTACAACGCGGGTGGCAGCGCCTTGATTGGCTGGGATATTAATGGGCTGGAAGTTGCAACTCAAATTACAGGAAGTATCAACAATCCAAAAGATATAGACGAACGATGGACTGTGGAAATGGCTATTCCCTGGCAATCGATGCTGGCTTATGCTCCCGGCAAAAGTCCTCCCCAAAACGGCGATGTTTGGCGTATCAACTTTTCGCGAGTACAATGGCAAACAGAAATTGTTGACGGTGAATACAAAAAGGCCATAAATCCTGTAACCGGAAAACCCTTCCCTGAAAGTAACTGGGTGTGGAGTCCGCAAGGAGTAATTGACATGCACCGGCCGGAGACATGGGGCTACATTGCTTTTACAGACCAGCCTTCCGAAAGGGAAATCACAATTTTGGAAGCTGATCCATTTTTTAAAGAAAAGCAGGTATTACTGGCGCTTTACAACAAGCAAAAAGTATTTTTAAAGCAAAACAAACGATATGCTGAAAGTTTGTACGAATTAGACAAACAAGGCCGAAATACTGCGCAAAATATTTTTATCGAGGCCACGAGCAAACAGTTTTTGATATCTACAAATACCGAAAACGGCAATACGGTTTACATCGATCATCAAAAAAGAATTTGGTTGGAATAAGCTATGATTTTACGAATAGATTAAAATGATTTATAACTTTGGATTTTCAATTTCCTGACATCAATAATAAATGAATATCAAAACCCTTCTCGGAATATTTTTTCTGATGCTCACCTTCGCTGGATGCAGACAATCTCACAAAAATCACTCTCCTGAATTTTGGGTTTGGATACATGCAGATGCCCAGAAAACAACAACTGACTGGGAGCTCGATTTTAAAAAATTGAACGATTCCGGCTTTACGGGTATTTTGATAGGAGCAAATCCTGAAGTGTTAAAAACCACAATTCCTCTTGCAAAAAAATATGGCCTTGAAGTTCATGCCTGGATGTGGGCCATGAATCGTGGAGATGCAGACTCATCGTGGCTAAGTGTAAATCAACTGGGTAAGTCGCTCGCCCAGCAAAAAGCTTACGTTGGCTACTACAAATTTATGTGCCCGGCCCTGCCGGAAGTAAAAGAGTTTTTGAAGTTGAAGATTGACGAACTGGCCGCCATTGAAGGAATTGACGGGATACACCTGGATTATATCCGTTATGTGGATGCCATTTTACCTGTGGGCCTTCAACCCAAATACAATTTGAAGCAAGACAGTGTTTTCCCGCAATTTGACTATGGCTACCATCCATATATGCTTAATCTTTACAAAGAAAAAACCGGGATTAATCCCTTCGACCTTAAAAACCCCGCGACCGATCCTGAATGGCTGCAATTTAGGTTGGATGAGCTGAATAAAACCGTATGGGAATTGCGTGATTATATCCATAAGCATGGATTAAAAGCAACGGCAGCGGTGTTTCCCACCCCGGCAATGGCCCGTGAAATGGTGAGGCAAGAATGGGATGTTTGGGATTTGGACTGTTACTACCCGATGGTTTACCATAATTTTTATAATCAAAACTTTGATTGGATAAAGGAGGTGATGATCGAAAATAAATCGACACTCCCTGCCCATCAAAAGGTAATTTGCGGATTGTATGTGCCGGCACTCAAAAATGAAGGTGATTTAAGAAAGGCGATTATATCAGCGCTTGATGGTGGAGCTAATGGGGTGGCATTTTTTGATTTTCGGGCAATGGACGACAGGGCTTTTGAAATAATTAAAGATATTCAAAACGATAAACAAGGAAGATAAAGCTTCAATCAGACCAGTATTATCAAAACAAAAAGTGAAATAAAAAAAAATATGGCTACATATATTCAACACCGAAGCCCAAACTCACCCGAAATTGAAGCACAAATTGAAGGGCTTAAAAAAGTGCCCGGGGTTTGTATTTTCATCGACCTTATAAACTCTACCGCCGATAAGTACGGGGATGATAAAAACACCTGGATTAAAAAAATAAATAATACCTTCAATTTCATTTCGGTACTCAACCACTTCCCTGATTTTGTGGTAAAAGGTATTGGTGATGAAATGATGCTGTTTTTACCGGACTGCGAGCTGGTAAACAATAATGCCTTTAATACTTACGTCGATTTGCTAAGTGAAATTTATGCTACCATGGACAACCTCATTCACCATCCGTTGAAAGACCTTTTTTATGAATGTAAGGTTGGAATCCATTACTGCACAGAAGTTTTTAACATCACATTTTTCGAAGGTGTAAACGACTACTACGGCAAGGATATCGACAGCTCGGCCAGGCTTATGTCTAAAGCCAAAGGAAACCGAATTGTTATGAGCGAAGCCTATTACCAAAAAGTATTGAACGATCTTGCCAAAATAGATCAAGCAAAAGAAAAGTCCGTAGTTAAAAACATCTCGAAAACCTACATCGAAGATTTTAAGGGCGTACCCTACCCCTTCGAATACAGGGTGCTGGAAATTAGTTAGTTTTTGTGGATTAAGTAACTTTTTAGAAAAATATACGATTTCAGATTTAAGATTTTAGATGTTAGATGTTGGTGATATTCAAAAAAATCTATGCCATAGGCATCCCCATGGAAAACTCTCAGTTCCTTAACCTATAATCTTAAATAAAAAAAAACCGGTGCTTTTCAATATCTCCGTCCGTCAGTATCGTACGGGGATTAATGAATTTAACAGCACCTCTAAAAAGACAAACATTAAGTAGGGTCAGTATTTCAATAACTAATCTTTCGATTGATTTCATAGTGCATTTACAATGATTTGTTTATTTTTACGGGCATATTACAAACTTTGTATTCAATACTGATGCTACCAGGTAAATTAAAATATTTTTTAATGTTGATTTTGGTGCATTCCACCCTTGGGCTTTATTCCAACATCAATTCGATTGGCATACCCTACATTCAAAATTACGACAATAAAACAATACAAGCAGGAGCACAAACCTGGATGATTGACATTAGCAGCAATGGCCTGGCATATTTTGCCAACAACGACGGGGTGCTTGAGTTTGATGGCCTGCACTGGCGCAACTTCCCGTTGCCGGGAAATACTGTTGTTAGAAGTGTAAAAACTGCGGAAGATGGTAAAATTTATGCCGGAGGCTTTAACCAGATTGGCTATTTTTTGCCCAATGAAAGAGGTTTTCAAACCTTTTCTTCACTAAACAACCTCATTCCTGAAGCGCAGCAGGATTTTGATGAAGTATGGAAAATTCACGAACTACCCATCGGTATTGTTTTCCAATCCTACCATCAGTTGATGATTTATAAGGATGAGAAAATATCAGTTATTACCGCACCCGAAAGCTTTCATTTTTCATTCATTGTACATGGCGAACTCTATGTAAATGATCAATCGGAAGGACTATTCCGCATGGCAGGCGACAGGCTGATCAAAGTGCCGGGCACCGATGCCTTAAAGGGCGAACTTATTTGGGCCATGCTGCCAAAAGATGATCACATTTTAATTGCTACTGCCGACAAAGGAATATTTGAATTTGACGGCCTGACCATGACGGAATGGAAAAATCCTGCTTCAATTATTTTAAAAGAGAATCAGGTTTATTGCGGAATAGCGCTTAACAAAAACATTTTTGCCTTTGGTTCTATCCAAAATGGATTAATTATTTGCGATGGCGATGGGAAAATCCTACAGCACATAAACCTTGAACAGGGATTGCAAAACAATACCATTCTTAGTATGCAAACCGACCCGTTCGGAAACCTGTGGCTTGGGCTCGACAATGGCATCGATTACCTTGAAATAAATTCTCCCTTAACTTATTTTTCACACTTCAATGGTTTAAGTGCTGGTTATGCCGCGGTATTGCATAAGGGCTTGATGTACTTCGGTACAAATCGTGGGCTTTTTTATACCGATTGGGAAACCCAACAGCAAGGCGGGGATTTGGACTTCAACATTGTACCGGGAACCCGGGGCCAGGTTTGGAATCTTTCAGTTTTTGATGGAACACTTTTTTGTGGACACAATTCAGGTGTATTTATTATTGATGGAAAAACAGCACGCTTAATTTCGGATGTACAGGGCGGATGGACATTCTTACAACCGGCTGATAGGGATGATTTGTTAATTTGTGGAACATATACCGGATTTGTAAAGTTTCAAAAAATAAATGGAAATTGGTCAGAAGGATTGCCAATAAAGGGCTTCAAAGAATCATCGAGATACCTGGCTTATGCCGGCAACAATATGATATGGATGACCCACGGCTATAAAGGTGTGTTCAGAATGCATTTTGATGAAAATTATGACAGCATGTCAAATGTTGACTTTTATAATACACAAAATGGGTTTATATCTGATAAAAATATCAACGTTTTCGATTTGGATGATAAAGTCATTTTTACAAGCGACAACGGACTATACAGCTACGATGCCGAGTTGAACAGCTTCATTCCTGAAAAAGTAATGAATAGCCTTTTTCCTGAAAACGTTCGTGTACTCAAAAAAGATTTAAAAGGAAATATCTGGTATTTTACAATGGATAAAGCCGGGGTTTTACGACTACAAGAGGACGGGAGTTATGTAAATGTTGATGTGCCTTTCAGGGAATTGGAAGGCCGATTTATAAAATGGTTTCAATTTGTTTATCCCCTGGATGAAAATCATGTAATTTTCGGTATCCAGGATGGGTTTGTCCATTACACCCCCGACTACCCCAAAAACTACCAACAGGCATTTAATGTGTTTATTCGTAGTGTTGAACTTACAGGAATAGACTCTGTAATTTTTAATGGCTATACAGGCGATAATTCTTTCGCGATAGAAATCCCCTACAAGCATAATCGTTTGCAATTTCAATATTCGGCCAATGATTATGAAAACCCCCAATACCTCGAATTTTCAACGCTTCTCGAGGGCTTCGATGGGGAATGGACTTCATGGCAAAATCGTTCGTCAAGAGAGTTCACCAATCTGAGGCATGGAAATTATACTTTTAAGGTAAAAACAAAAAATATTTTCGGTGCCCTAAGCGATGAGCAAACATTGAGGTTTGAAATATTACCACCGTGGTATTTAAGTTGGTGGGCGTACCTTATTTACTTTTTCGCCTTCATTCTTTTTGTTTTGCTAATGTCGAAATATGTTCGATTTAGGATGGAAAAATCAAAAAGACAAGAGGAAGAGCGCCAGAAAAGATTGTTTAAAGATCGCGAAAAACAATTACAAACAGAAACTTTAAAATCAGAAAAAGAAGTAATAAGGCTTCGCAACGATAAACTCCGTGCCGAAATGAAACAAAAAGATAAGGAGCTTGCCAACAGCACCATGCAAATGATTCAAAAAAGCAAGTCGTTGAATTCGATTAAAAAAGACCTGGGCAAATTGTCGAGGGAAATCGGAGATGATATTATTTCTAACCACATCAATTCGATGGTAAGAAAAATCGACCGGGAGATCGACACAAAAGGTCAGTGGGAGGTTTTTGAAAACCACTTCGAGAGTGTACACGAAGAATTTTTAAAGCGGCTTAAATTGCAATACCCCGACCTTACACCCCGCGAATTAAAACTTTGCGCCTACCTCAGGTTAAATATTTCGAGCAAGGAAATAGCCACCTTAATGAACATTTCGACCCGTGGCGTAGAGATAAGCCGCTACCGCCTCCGCAAAAAACTCGACCTCGCACACGACACCAACCTCACCGAGTTTATCATGGGTTTTTAGATTTTTTGAATTTCATCTCTGAGTCAAGAATTTTCAGTATTTGAAAGATGAATTCTCTAATGATGAATTAGGGAGCAAATTGAAAACGCCCTATTTAGTGTTCGTCTTTAAAGTAACATTTAGAAAAATATACGATTTCAAATTAACGATTTTAGATATAAGATGCTGGTGATATTCAACACAATCTAAAATCTCCTCCATTGGAGTCCTTCGGATGATCTGAAATCAAAAAAAGTCGACTTTATGGACAAGCACTAACTATTCCTTCTTATTGGATGGCAGTTCCAAACCGTAACCTGCAACTTTATCTTCGCGCTTAAGCAACAAAGCAAAAACTAAACCCACAACACCGAGGCCTGCAAGCATAAGTATTGCCCAGGTATAATCGTAAGCATAATTTCCGGTGGCTTTTACCGCTTCGGTAATTTCAGGGTTTGTCCTGTCCAAAACAATTCCAATCAACAACGGAAATGCCCACAATCCAAGATTTTGAATAGAGAACATGGTTCCGTAAGCAGTGCCAATTTTCTTCTCATCCACAATTTTAGCTACCGTTGGCCACATTGCAGCGGGCACAAGCGAAAAGGTTACGCCCAGCAGCACCATCGGAATTATGGGATTGATCATTGTTAATGCAAAGGTTAGGTGGATAAGCACGAGCAGCACCGAACCAAAAATCATAAAGGTGGCGCTCCTCCCTATTTTATCGACCAGGAAACCAAAAAACGGGGTAAAAAACATGGTGCCCAAACTTAAATATGAAGCTATCTTTCCACTTGACTGCTCATCGAGGCCAAACTTATTCAGGAAAAAATCGGGCGAAAACGACTGGAATGGAAACACCGCCGAATAAAAGGTAAGGCAAAGTAGCGAGACATAGATGAATGATCGGTTAGTCAGCAAATTCCCCAGGTCGCTCATGCTAAAACGCTCATCCTGCTTTAGCAAAGTTGTTTGATCGTTGGTTTGTCGATCTAATTTCCTATCAAAAATGGTATAATAAAGAAAAGCCAATAAACCTATCCCCAGCAATATTGAGGCAAACCAGATGGCCACAGTCCAGTGAGAGGCATTGTCTTTTATAATTGGAGAAAAATAAAAAGCAGCAAAAGAACCCAGGCGGGCAATACCTATTTTCATTCCAAAAGCAAGGGCAAGCTCTTTACCTTTAAACCATTTTACAATAATTTTACTAATTACTACAATACTTGTTTCGGCACCCAGGCCATAGAAAAACCGTCCAAGAAGCATCATTTTTAATTCGGGCGAATAATTCGGCATAAACGAACTCATCAGGCTATACATCGGCCCTCCCGAAGTGTAAATTGTACTGGCACCATAAGCAGTAATAAAACCGCCAATGGTCATCATGCCAATAAAAAGTGAACCTGTTCGGCGGATACCTAATTTATCAAGGATAACTCCGCCAACAATGGCCATTAATAAAAAGGTATTGGGAACAGAATAAAACGAAACAAACAATCCAAAATCGGAGGAGCTAAAGCCGAACTCTGTTTCAAGGGTTCGTTTTAAGGGGGAGATTGCATCGTAAAAATAATAATTGGCCGCCTGCACAAAGGCAACGAGTACCAAAATAGAAAACCTTACCCCGACTTTATCTTTGAGTGTTTGATTTAAGTTCATCTGTTTGAAATTATAAATACTTATTCGCCTTCTTGTTCCACACTTTTATTTGATGGCAGCTCCAAGCCATATCCCGAGGTTTTATCGTCCCATTTGAGCAGCAAGGCAAAAATAAAACCTAATACCCCAAAGCCAACAAACATAAGCATTGTGGGAGTGTATTCGAGTGTGGCTCCTGCTTCAATCATTTGAGAAGTAACACCGGGATTGGTCATGTCAAGCACTGTTCCGGCCAGAATGGGCACTCCAAACAGTCCCAGGTTTTGGAATGAAAACATAGCTCCATAAGCTGTTCCAATTCTGTGTTCAGGAACAATCTTAGCAACCGAGGGCCACATTGCTGCAGGTACCAGCGAGAAAGCGATTCCTAATAGCACCATTAAAATGTAAACGTTAAAGGTGGTAAGGCTAAACATGAGGTGCACAAGAATGAGGAGCAAAGAACCATAAATCATAAGTGTGGCACTTTTGCCTTTTTTATCAACAAACCAGCCAAATAGCGGGGTAAAAATCACGGTACCATAGGGTAATAAGGAGGCAATATCCCCGGCCGTTTGTGTTGAGACACCAAATTTGTGATGGAAAAAATCGGGGGCGTATTTCAGGAAGGGAAATACGGCGGCGTAAAATGTTACGCAAAGCGCTGTAATAAAAAGGAACGAGCGGTTGGTAAAAAGTTTGCCAAGGTCTGAAATATGAAATTCTTCATCCTTATCAATAAGTCGTGTTTTGGTTTGCATTTGGCGGTCGAGTTTAACATCGTACATTATATAAACCAGAAATACAAGGAATCCAATAAGTAAAAGCATGGCAGCAAACCAAACGGGGGCAGCCCAAAAATCGGGCATCACCAAGCGAGGTGAAAGATTAAAAGCCAATGCCGTTCCAATTCGGGCAATACCCAGGTTAAGCGCAAAAGCCAAAGCAATCTCATGCCCCTTAAACCACTTTACAAGAATTTTACTTGTTACTACGATGCTTGTTTCGGCTCCCAGCCCGAATATCAACATTCCAAACGACATCATTTTTAGTTCGGGAGAATAGGAAGTTAAAAATGAACTCATCAAACCATAACCAAAACCGCCATTGGCATAATAATCGGTTGTCCCGTAAGCAGTAAGCAAAGCGCCAATCATCATAAATACTGCAAACACGAGACCTGTAGGCCTAATCCCCATTTTATCGAGGATAATACCACCCAAAATTGCCATAAGTAAAAAGGTATTTGGGAAGGCATAAAACCCGGCAACGATACCGAAATCCTGTGAACTAAAATTGAGTTTTTCCTGCAAAAGGGTTTTTAGTGGTGAAAGCGCATCATAGAAATAATAATTTGCAGCCATCAAAAAACTAACTATCACCATCATCGCCCAACGGGCAGCAGGCTTGTCTCTGAGCGTTTGCTTAATGTATTCCATAAATTCGGTTTTATTGTTAATGAGCCGCCAAATTTACAATTAAAAGGGTAAAAGAAAAGTTTAATTGCGATGATATGACGTGGTAATTCGTTATTGGGTTGATTGTTAATAGTTGCCCACCAATCCTAATTCAGGGTATTGAGATACGGAAATAAGAAGTTCTTGTTTCTAATGAATTAAACTTTGAACAAAAAAATAAGAATGTTACCATTTTGTATGTATCCCAAAAACAAATGCCTGAATTGATAATCATTGTCATCAAGATTCAGGCATTTGTTTTTGAAGGTGGGTTTATCGAAACCAGGCTTTTAGCCTATCCCCCAAAAGTACTTTGGAGCTCTTCTTTGGTGGTTTGCTTGTAGCCTTCCGGAATTTCAAAAACATTGTCTTTAATCTTTTTTTGCTCTACTTCTACGGCGGTAAACACCAGCATCAGCCCCTGGCCGGCTTCCACTTCAAATTGCAACATTACACCCTTGAGGCCATCAAAAGCAGGGTTTGAAAAATTGATATTTTCATGAACTTCCATATCATCGGTAACCCAGGTAGTCATAAAAACAGATCCATCCGCTGCCTTTTTGGCTACAACCTTTTTACAGGTATAACCGGCAATTTCTTTAGTTTCATCGGTATATTCCATCTCTAACTCAGGCAACTCTTCCTTTTCTTTTAAAATATCATCGTACGATTCGCTGATGGCAAATTTTTGACCCATCATATCCAGTAGCCCAACTTTTGATTTTTCATTCAAATCTTCTATCGAACTTTGGTTTCCCATTTGGGTAAAAAGCTCGGTTTTTGTTTTTTCTTCGCCAATATACATCACCATTGTTTTGGGAAGCATGGCTTTTGCCTGCTCGGGAATACCGGGAGAGTCAGTTGAAATTTGGTAAGTAATTTTTCCTGTAAATGCTTTTTTCTTTGCAGCAAAAACTGATACGCCGCCAAGCATTATTAGTGCAAGCGACAGCATGAAGAATTTTGTTTTCATAATTTGGATTTTGTGTTAAGTTTATTAAAAAAATTATTTTACTACCCTGAAGCATTTATCCCAACGAATTTTACCATCCATCAGGCCTTTATTTTTATCCAGCGAAAGCCAGACAAAAACTGCTTTACCTACAACATGATCGTTGGGAACGAAACCCCAGAACCTCGAGTCGGCAGAATTATCACGGTTATCACCCATCATCCAAAAATAATCTTGTTTAAAAGTATAGCTATTTATTTCCCGGCCATTGATAAGGATTTTACCATCTTGTTCAATCAAATCATTATTTTCGTAGGTACCGATAATTTTCCTGTAAAGTGCTATGGATACAGGATTTAATTCAACGGTAGCTCCGGCTTTTGGGAGTACAATTGGGCCAAAGTTATCCTGATTCCACGGATAATTTACCGGATCGAAGGGGAAGATATTTGGATCGACTTCTGATTTATTTTTTACATATTTTGTGATGCCGGTGATGTACTTGTCTTTTTTCATTTTTTCGGCAACCTCGGGTGAAACCCTTACACCATACATCCGTCCGCCGTTTTGGTTATCCCTGAACGAGAATGTTTCCTCGACCCTAATGTTGTAATTATTAAAAAGTTCAACCAACTTATGATCGGTCAACCCTTTTATGCTCAACAAATAGATAAACTGCATGTCGGGCGGATTAAAGGCTTTTTCTCCATTAATGTAAACCTGCTTGTTGATAATTTTTAGTGTATCGCCGGGCACACCCATACATCTTTTAATATAATTTTCTCGTTTATCCACAGGCCTTGCCACAACATTAAAGTCGCGCCAAACCTGCTCACGGCCCATACCTTCCTGATAGCGGTCTCCCTTCCTTTGTTTCATTTCCTGTTCCAATTGCCTCACATAACCATAATAGTCCTGGTTTTGGTGTTCAAGAATTACTGTATCGCCACTTGGATAATTAAATACCACGGCATCGTAGCGCTCAACATCACCAAATCCCGGAAAACGGTAATAGGGTAACTTTATCCATTCGAGGTAACTTTTGGCATATTGGGTAAGTGGCAAAGTATGGTGAACAAAAGGAAAGGCCAGGGGAGTATTTGGAACTTTTGGGCCATAAGCAACCTTACTTACAAACAAAAAATCGCCCACGAGCAGCGAGCGTTCCATTGATGAAGTAGGAATTGTGTAGGCCTCAAAAATAAAGGTACGGATAATAGTGGCAGCAACTACTGCAAAAATTATGGCATCAACCCATTCCCTTGCAGCGCTTTTTTTGATTTTAGGTCTATTTTCAGGATTAAGGTATTTCTCATTTTCGTTCATGCCAAGATAGGGCAAATAAACAAAAGGAAATAATACAGCAAGCGCCTGCTCACCCAATCCGAATTTTGTGAAGGATTTAACGGTTTCAACAATCATCAAAAAAACCATGAAAATATTGATGAATGGCACGAACAATAACAAAAACCACCATAAGGGTTTATCATTCATTTTATTCCATTCCCAATAGTTGTACATTGGGATAAAAGCCTTCCAGGTTTCAATTCCGGCTTTTTTAAATATTGGAAATAAAAAGACTGGAAAAAAAAGGAAGATAATAATCAGAATCGTTAGTGTATTCATTCTTATAAATTTAGTTTTTCAAAACGGCAAACGGACATCCGACTTGCCAGCACTCAGTTAATAATTGTTAATAAATATCTTTCAAATTATGTCTGATAACATATCGTCCATGGTAAAAAAACCTTTGCGACCACCAAGCCATTCAGCAGCCAACACCGCGCCTCTTGCAAAACCTATCCTGTTTTTTGCCGTATGTTTCAATTCAATGATGTCGGTATCGGACTCATACCTGATTTGGTGGATACCTGAAACATCGGCAATCCGATGAGAAATTACCGGGATTTCAGATGCGTTTAATGTTGGACGGTTAACCCAGTCTTTTTTTCTATCAAGTCTTTGCAAAATATCTTCGCTAAGTTTGAGCGCTGTTCCGCTGGGTTTATCCAGTTTGTTGGTGTGATGGGTTTCTTCGATGGCAACATCAAATTTATCGAGCATATTCATAAATGAGGCAAGATGCTGGTTAATTTTGAAAAAAACATTTACACCTATGCTAAAATTAGACGATTTAAGCAGTGCCTGGTTGTTCTTTTTACAAACATCCTTAATCTCCTCCATTTGGCTATCCCACCCGGTGGTGCCTGTTACAATGGGAATGTTCAGGTGAAAACATTTTGTAATGTTTGAGGTAACTGCTGCCGGTGTGCTGAATTCGATGGCAATGTCAGCTGACTTTAATTTCCCGAGGTTTTTATTCCAGTCCTCCTCAGCATCAATCCTGGCAGCAATACGATGACCCTTTTCAATGGCTACATCTTCCACTGCCTTTCCCATTTTTCCGTAACCTATTATTGCAATATTCATAATAATCCTTCCGTATTCTAAAATTTCATGGTTAATGTTAATCCCAGGGATGGCCTGGGTGTAAAAATATTCCGGCTTCTTACCGGTTCAAACCTGAGGGTGATATCATCGCTTACATCAAAATTGAAAAGATTGGCATCTACACTTGCATCAATAAGATTGAGGATGTATAGAAATCCGGCAAGGATATAGTTTAACTCGAGATTTCGTCTGTAATAATTTCGTCCTTCCTTCAATTGTGTTAGATTGTTATCATACCTTATAGCATATTCATTAATCTCAGAATTAACGGTATCGCCGGTAGCTACAAGATTGTATGCATCCCGAAAGTTGCGGTATTCAGTTCCGTTTACACCAATAAAATAAATTAAGGTTCCAAAACCGGCATAAATAATAGGGATTTTCCAGTATTTTTTGTTGTAGGCCTGACCTAAGCCGGGCAAAACGGCAGAGTAAAGTGTTGCTTTTTTTGCTGAATGATAATTGAGCGAATCATTTACAATTTTCACCTTGGTTTCCTGCTTCTGTGCAAAAGTATTGTTTGGAACTAAAAGCCCACTAATCAAGACGAAAGCAATGAATTGTAAAATAACCCGTGAATTGCATTTAAACAAATATTTTGAGCCGGATATTTTTGATGTTAGAAAGTTCAGCATGTAAAAGCTACAAACTTATTTTGAGGAACATTATTTTTTAAGTAAGGTCAATATTTGATTCATTTCTTGATCTGATGCAAATTTAAATACAATACTTCCCGCCCCCCTTGTATTTCTTTTTATTTCAACCTTTGTTTTAAAGTCTTCGCTCAGGTTCTCCGAAATTTCCTTATACTTTATAGGAAGCTGGGTTTTTCTTCCGGGATTATTGATTATTTTTACTTTTTTTTCCAGTTCCCTCACCGACACACCTTCCTCGGTAATGACTTTCAACAACTTAAGTTGCTCTTCACGATCTTCAACGTTTACAAAGGTTCGTGCCTGCCCCATCGAAACTTTTCCCTCGCGAATTGCAAGTTGCACTTCGGCGGGGAGTTTTAGCAGCCGGAGATAGTTGGCTATGGTCGATCGTTTTTTACCAACCCTCTTACTCAGTTCTTCTTGTGTAAGCTCACATTCCTCAATAAGTCGCTGGTAACTAATCGAAACTTCGATGGCATTAAGGTCTTCGCGATGTGTGTTTTCGATCAGGGCCAGTTCGAGCATTTGCTCATCGTTGGCCACGCGAATATAACAGGGAACTTCTTCAAGACCTATCGAAATAGCAGCCCTCAGTCTTCGTTCGCCTGATATTATCTGGTATTTATCATAGCCGAGTTTTCTAACCGTGAGGGGTTGGATTACACCCTGTTCAGTTATCGAATTTGCAAGTTCCTGTAAAGCTTCATCTTTAAAATCGCTTCTCGGCTGGAACGGATTTGCTTCTATTTTGGAAATTTCAATATTGGCGATAGCGCCCACCACATAATTCCCCGAAATATCATTTGAGGTAATATCAGTATCGGGACTTTGCAATATTGCTTCCAGGCCACGGCCCAGAGCAAGTCTTTTATTTTTGCTTTTCATCTAAAAAATCAATTTCGTAATCTGAGTCTCCCATCCTGGTGAGCTTGTTTTTTTGTAAAATTTCCCTCGCCAGGTTCAAATAATTTATCGCCCCTGATGAATCGGCATCATGCATGATGATTGTTTCTCCAAAACTTGGAGCCTCACCTAATTTAGTATTCCGGTTAATAATGGTATCGAAAACCATTTGTTGAAAATGGGTTCGCACCTCCTCAACCACTTGTTTGGCAAGCCTGAGCCTGGCATCGTACATGGTGAGCAAAATACCTTCAATATCCAGTGATTGGTTTAGTCTTGACTGGACAATTTTAATGGTATTGAGCAATTTGCCCAATCCTTCCAGTGCGAAATATTCGCATTGTACCGGGATAATCACCGAGTCGCTTGCACATAAAGCATTAACCGTAACCAAACCCAACGAAGGAGAGCAATCGATGAGGATAAAGTCGTATTGATCGATGACTTTCTCCACCGCCCTTTTCATCATCTTTTCCCTGTTGGGCATATTTATCATTTCTATCTCGGCACCAACCAGGTCGATGTGTGCAGGGATGAGCGACAAATTGGGTGTGGAAGTAGTGATGATAATATTTTGCGGTGAAATATCATCGATAATACATTCATAAATGCTGGTTTGTACATTCCTGGGATCGTGCCCCAGACCTGATGTTGCATTGGCCTGTGGATCGGCATCGATGACCAGTGTTTTATACTCAAGCACGGCAAGTGCCGCACCAAGGTTTATGGCGGTTGTTGTTTTCCCCACACCGCCCTTTTGATTCGCTATCGAAATTACTTTTCCCATTAAATTATCATTCATTTCAGTTGCAAAAATACGACTTAATCATTATTCGGGTTGCTTTTATCCTAAAAAGTAATCAACATAAGTTGACAGTTTTCCATAAAAAAAGCTGACAAAAGCCAGCTTCAATTTTATTATTTATTCAAGTGCTTAGTATTTATAACCCTCGCCATCAGCATCATCCGATTTTTCTTCAATTGAGTCATCATCATTAATATCGCTCAAATTGTTGCTTTCAGTGCCTTCATTTTTTGGCTTATCCTTATCGGAGTCATCAACCGGGGCTATGTACTCTCTTTCATTTTCGAGGAACGACAGATCAGGAACATTTCCTGTTTTGATAAAATCGATAACCCCGGTAAGCCCTTCGGCAAACTTGTCAAAATCTTCTTTATAAAGGAAAAGCTTGTGCTTTTCGTAGAAGAATTTTGCCGAATCGTTGTTAAACCTTCTTTTACTTTCGGTAATTGTCAGGTATTTCTCTTTTGCCCGGGTTTCTTTAACATCAAAGAAATAGGTCCTTTTTCCAGCCCTGACTACTACCGAAAAAATCTCCTCTCGCTGTTGTCTATTATCGTTTTCTTCCATTTTCCTGGTTCTTTCATTAATTTTGACGAACGCAAAAATATGTATTTATATTTTATTTTAAGTCATCTATGCTGTTTTTTTCTCTCAATATGTGTGCTTGTCGATAAACATGAATTATTTGTTAATTGGTTTTAAGGATGTTGTAATTCAAAATTTAATTTTTGCATGCCCCCGTAACCTTTTACTCTTTTTGAAAACAAAGACTATTTCACGTTTTGGAAATATTTAGGCGATTGAACTCAAAAAAAACAATAATTTCGCGGCAGTTTTTTAATACTAATTCTTGTTCTTAAAAATTATGCTCAGCAGAAGGCATTTACGCATCAAAGCGCTCCAATCACTCTACAGTTATTTTTTAAGTAACAATGTAGATCTATCTATTGGTGAAAAAAACATGGTTAAAAGCACAGCCCGCATTTACGAACTTATTATGTGGCAAATTGGCTTCATCATTCAGGTAATTAAGTTTGCCAAAAAGAGAATTGAAGAAAATAAAAAGAAATTTTATCCTACCGATGAAGATATAAATCCCAATACCAAATTCATCGATAATGTTTTTATAAAAAAGCTAATCGAAAATAAAGACTTCATCAGAAAAACAAATGCCTACCTTATTGATTGGACGGATGAAGAGGAAATGGTTAGAAAAATCTACAACGAGATAAGGGAAAGTGTTGAATTTAAAAAATACATGGCATCACCGGTACATTCATTCAACGAAGATCGCGAAATTATTGTTACCATATTTAAAAACCACATTGCCTTTAACGATGCCCTGGACTATTTTTACGAGGAGAAAAATATTTTTTGGGTAAACGACCTTGAAATTGCTAACCCGCTTGTAATAAAAGTTCTAAACTGGTTAAAACTTAAAAGCAACGAGTTTACATTAATGCCCCCGCTCTATAATACCGAAGGCAAGGAAGACCCGGATGACGACAAAAAGTTCCTGGTTGATCTTTACCACAAAACAATTTTAAAAGGTGATGAGTTTGAAGAAATTATTGAAAGCAAAGCAAAAAACTGGGAAATAAACAGGATTGCCATAATGGATGTTATCCTGTTAAAAATGGCATTAACAGAGCTTACACAATTTCAAAGCATCCCTGTAAAAGTAACGATGAACGAATATATAGAACTTTCGAAATATTACAGCACCCCAAAAAGCCGGGTTTTTATCAATGGTATTCTTGATAAATTAATTAATGAAATGAAAAATGAGCACCAGATTGTAAAGAGAGGCCGTGGCCTTGTTGAATAAATTAGAGCGATTTAGCATAGCCTTTTAGTGCCACAATAAAATCATTTTTCTTTCTTACCGATACATCAACCTCTTCCCCGTTGTCGAGCACAACACTACCACCTTTTCCTTTAACATATCGCTGAACATACTTCAGGTTAACGAGATGCTTTGAATGAATGCGGGTAAAATCCTGGTCATCGAGCATTTTTTCAAAATTATTCAATGATTTTGATGCCAATAATTTTCGCCCGTTGGTAAGGAAAAAATCGGTATAGGTATCGCAAGCTTCAAGCCTTATAATATCATCAATAAGCACAATATTCAAACCCTCGCTTGATGCAACGATAATTTTCTTGTACTGATGCTGCCCCATATTATCTTTCAACACACTAAGGCGCGCGCTAATATTGCTCTTTCCCTTTACATCGTTGTACCTGTTAATGGCTTTCCTGAGTTCGGTATAGTCGATGGGTTTGAGCAGGTAGTGAATTGCTGAATAATCAAATGCTTTTAGGGCATACTGGTCGTGGGCTGTGGTAAAGATAACTTCAAAGGAACGAAATTCAACTTTGGAGAGTAAATCGAAACCATCGCCATCGGGCATGGAAATGTCTAAAAAAATAAGATCAGGAAGGTGTTTATCGATGGCCTCAACGCCTTCGGCAACATTAGAGGCAGTTGTTATAATCTCGATGTCAGGGAAATATTTGACCAATAAATTATTAAGGGTCAAAATGTTGGTCATTTCATCATCAATGATAATTGTTCTGGTTTTTAATTCCATGTTTCTAACTTTGGTCTTAGCATACAAAAATACTAAAAAAACACAGCAACAATCAGAGTTATTATTTATTTATCGTCATTTACGCATAAAACAATTTTACCTACAATCCTGGCTTCTTCTACCAATCGGTGTGCTTCGGCTGCTTCACCCAAAGGCATAATTTTTCCGATTTCCGGCTTATTATTCTTTTCGGACAATAATTTCCCGAGATGCAACATTGCCGTTCCAACTACACCAGCGCAAGCATGAACCAAAATAGTCTGCCCCTCCTGTATTTTAGCAGAACGATAAAGCATTTGATATGCCGTGAGGTAGCTTAAAATTAAACTAACGCTTTCTTCATCCTTTAACCCGTCGGGCACAGGAACAAGCGTTTTGGCTTCCAAACAAATATATTCCGTATAGGCACCAATTACCGTGAGTTCAGCAATTTTTTGTATTCCATTTGCTTTTTATTGTTAGTTGCTGGCATTGGTTTTATTCATCATTTCCTTTAATCTAAATTTCGTATTCAAATATACATCCCTAAATTTTACACTACCTTTTAACCTATCCCGATTTTTAATGGCATATATTAGAAATACTACAACACCAAAATCACTGAAAACATCTTTTAAATCAAAAACGAACAAAGGTTTGAGATAGACAAAATCGAGGGTGCCATTTTTCCATATTATGTTTCCAATCAATGCACATAAAATCGCCGCCATCAAAAATATAGTTGCTATGTCGATGAGTTTTTTATTATTGACAACCTTATGTCTAAAATACGAGAAATACATGGGGAGTAAAATTCCTATCAAAAAGTACAAAATAACATGTGGTAAAAACCCGACATTTATCCCGAAATTTTTATTGAGTAATGTGTTAACCCAACTGTGTTTTACGTTAAAAGTTGGTTTAAATTCAATTAGGGAAGGAATAATTTCAAAATGGATTTCTCCAAAAAAATTGAATATTAAAATTTTAATTGCTTGGTCAAGAATTATTAAAACAATAATCCAAGCAACAATAGCCTGTGTTTTCATGTCAATCAGCCTTTATCTCTGAAGAATTATATTTTCAAGTCTAATTATTAATGTAAGATTCGGGTAACTTCAATTACTTCGTTCTGCTGATTGATGAAATTATCAAAATAATCGCCTATCAAAATTGATGTGTTTTTAGCCATACCTTATTATATTTGACACAAAGATACCAACACTTGGTATTTATTTCATAATAAAATTTCACATTTTATTCTAACTGGTTGATTTACTGTTCCGAAATCATATCCTGCAGCCGCCCGCTTGCGGGGAGGTATTTAGTGATAGGTATATTTCCTTTTCTCCCGAAAACTTTCGGTATATTTCTCCAGATGCCCTCTAACCGTCTGTGGGCCGGGATTTACGGTTGGCATGCCTTAATTATTCCGGTTTATCAAATTGACAATCACCTTAATCATAGTGTCTTTTTCCTCAGGTTTACTAACAGCTATCATTAAAGTCAATGCGACTAAGGTATTGTCAGCAATTCTTTTGCTTCCATTTGAATCGAATAATATTCCATTCCTTACAAGGAAATACAAAAACAAGAATGCAGCTATCCGTTTGTTTCCATCAGAGAACGAATGATTTTTAGTTATAAAGTAGAGTAAATTTGCTGCCTTTTCTTCTATGCTTGGATACAAGTCAACACCACCAAAGGTTTGATATATAGTGTTGATGGAACTTTTAAATGAATCGTCTTTTTCGTTTCCGAACAAATCGCTGTTACCATGTGTTTTTTTAGCTAACATTATTTGAGCCATTGCTTCTTTATAAGTTAACTGATAAGTTTCTTTTCCTGATGTGTTTTTTATTTCAAGGCTTTGGTAGTCATATTGGTCTAAAATATCCAAGGCATAAGCATAATCTGAAATTATTTTCAATAATCCTACGCTTTCGTTATTGGTTAATGTTTTAAAATTCAAAACATTTCCAAGCATTTTAATAGAATCTTGAAGTTCTTTCAATTGTTCTGCCTTTTGTTCTAGTTTTCTCTCGTTCAAAGAGAAGCCTTTAATCAAATATTCTTTAAGAATCTTATTTGCCCATATTCTAAATTGAGTTCCCCGTTTTGATTTAATCCTGTATCCTACGGATATTATGACATCAAGATTATAATAATCTACTTGATAAATTTTCCCGTCTGCGGCAGTTGTTGCATTTTTTGCAACAACTGAATTTTTATTTAATTCTTGTTCGTTGAAAATATTTCTTATGTGTCTTGAAACTACTGATTTGTCACGTTCAAACAAATCAACCATCTGGTTTAAGTTTAACCAAACAGTTTCTTTGTCAAGCTGAACGTAAATCTCAGTTTTTCCATCTTCAAACTGGTATATTTCAATATTTGATTCAGTCATTCCTATTTAATTTTCCTCAAATGTACAAAATATCAAATTCTATTTTGACATTATTTTGGATGGCTGATTTTAATGAATGGCAATGTTCCACTAATATGCCCTACAGCCGTTCACTTGCCGGAAGGGTTTTATTGATACGTATATTTCCTTTTTCAATCATTTTTCTAGAAGAACGCTAACCGGCTGTGGGCCATATTTACTGTTTGCTAAGGTAATTTCTATTATCCTTGATTATTCTAATACGACTTTCTCAATTCTTATTTCTTTGTCTGTAATAACTTTTATAAAATAGATCCCTTTTGAGTACTCGCGTAAATCGATGAATGATTTGTTCTTTTGTTCCTGGATTTTTGTTCCGGCAGCATTTATTACTTCTATTTTTTTAAGGCCCTCAAGGTCTGTTTTTACAATTCCATTTGTAGGATTGGGATAGATTTTTCCATTGTCTTTTTGGGCTGGCTCTACCCCAAGAATCAGTACCCCTACAAATAATGCAGAATCAATAGCTGGTGATTCCAGATGTGCTGTATTATAAACAGCCTTGACTTTCATCCAAAAATTATCGAAATTAATGAAACTTGCATCCGGACAATCAGGCATAGCTTCACTGCATCCAAGTCCACGATAATCCTGGAAGCGCCACAATTCGGAATCCCTATAAATGTTGTACCCCACCAATGTATCTTGCGCCGAAACTTCGGGCTCATCCCAGTCTAATGAAAAACAATTATAGCTCGGGCAAACTGATGCACCATTATACCAGTGCTCATACATTA
>Ga0208900_1000098_pt1 | contig 51561 bp, 40 predicted proteins | sample AntAceMetag02UKK_FD_184763 | JGI IMG/M metagenome (GOLD analysis project Ga0208900, IMG submission 184763) | Saline lake microbial communities from Ace Lake, Antarctica - Antarctic Ace Lake Metagenome 02UKK (SPAdes) (version 2) | ecosystem: Environmental > Aquatic > Non-marine Saline and... | reverse complement strand
GACCCATACTCCCATGTTTCATCAGATCGAAGGGCTGATGGTGGATAAAAATATTTCCTTTGGTGATCTTAAGGGAATATTAACCACCTTTGTGCATCAGTTTTTTGACCGAGAAACTTCCCTGCGGTTTCGGCCCAGTTTTTTCCCCTTTACCGAGCCCAGTGCTGAAGTGGACATCCGCTGCGTGATGTGTAAGGGTAAGGGGTGTCGTATCTGTTCTAAGACAGGTTGGCTTGAGGTTTTAGGGGCTGGTATGGTCCATCCTGCGGTGTTTGAAAATGTCGGCTATGATACAGACATTTACACCGGGTTTGCCTTTGGGATTGGTATAGAACGGATGGCCATGCTCAAGTATGGTATTGATGATATTAGAAAATATTATGAAAACGATCTTCGTTTTCTAGGGCAGTTTTAATATGAAAGTCAGTTTAAGCTGGTTAAAAGAATATATTCCCGTTGATCTCGATCCCCAGGATATTTCTGACAGACTTACCATGGCAGGTCTTGAAGTTGATTGTGTTGAAAGTCTGTATGATTATCTGGACAATGTTGTTGTGGCAAGAGTGGATGAGCTTCGAAAGCATCCCAATGCAGACACGCTTTCCTGCTGCATGGTTGATGTTGGAGGGGATGAACTGGTACAGATTGTTTGCGGTGCGCCCAATGTAAGGCAGGGGATGACAGTTGCCTGTGCTCTTCCCGGTGCCGTGTTGCCTGGAGATTTGAAAATTAAAAAAAGCAAACTTCGGGGGGAACGCTCCTGCGGAATGCTGTGCAGCGGATCTGAGCTGAGGCTTGCTGGCGATGCTTCCGGGATAATGGATCTTGAGGAAGGTCTTTTGCCGGGAACGCCCCTGGAAAAAGCCCTGGCTATTTCCGATACGGTTTTTGAAATTGATTTGACGCCCAATCGGCCGGATTGTCTTAGTGTGATTGGGGTTGCAAGAGAAGTGGGGGCCTTTACCGAGCCCATGGGTCGTGTGAAATTGCCGGAAGTTGTCCTTCCACAGGAAAAAATAGTGGACAGGTCCATCCATGACCATGCGCGAGTGTCCATCAAGGATCCAGATCTTTGTCCCCGGTATTCTGCGGGGATGCTGTTTGATGTTAAAGTGGGGCCGTCCCCCTTCTGGTTGTGCCAGAAACTGGAAGCTGTTGGGTTGACCCCCATCAACAATGTGGTGGATGTGACCAACTTTGTCATGCTTGAAACCGGACAGCCCCTTCATGCATTTGATTTTGACAATCTGGCCCAAGGAAAGGTTATTGTTCAAAAAGCCGGATCTGATATCGATTTTACCACCCTGGACAGCAAAGAACACAAGCTTGAGCCGGAGATGCTCATGATCTGTGACGGTGAACGATCTGTTGCTCTGGCCGGGGTTATGGGCGGTGAAAATTCGGAGATATCCGATGCCACCACCCGTGTTCTGATAGAGAGCGCCTACTTTAATCCCATTTCTATTCGCAGAACTGCCAAAAGGACCGGGATTGCAACCGATGCCTCCCATAGATTTGAGCGGGGGGTGGACCCTGAAGGGACTGTCTATGCAATGAAACGGGCGGTTTCTTTAATCGCAGATATCAGCGGCGCATCCATTGCAAAAGATTTTATTGATGAACATCCACTAAAAGCCGAACCCGTAACGATTTCCCTGGACACAGATGCCTTGAATAATCGTTTGGGGACTGATTTTCCCTGCGAGGCCATTGTAGAAATTTTACGCTCGGTTGAGTTCCAGATTGAGCAAACCGGAGAGAATCAATTAAATGTTCTTGTCCCTTCCTTTCGAGTGGACGTGGTGCGGCCGGAAGATCTTTCCGAAGAAGTCGCCCGTCTGTGGGGATATAATAATATTAAGACCAGCTATCCTCTGGTGCCTGCCAAGGGAAAGGTTCTGGCCCCTGTATTATTGCTCAGGGAGAAAATCCGGAAGATTTTGCCTGGGTTTTCTTTTTATGAAGCCATAAATTATAATTTTATTCATGGGGAATCCTGCGACCGGCTCAAGTTATCTGATACCGATCCGAGAAGATCCGTGGAAACGATTTTAAATCCCATTTCAGACCAGATGTCGGTGCTGAGAACCTCCCTTGTTCCAGGACTTCTTGAAACCATGAAGCGGAACAATTCCCAGCAGTCCGATTCCATAAAAATTTTTGAAATCGGTAAGGTTTTCTTTGCAACCCAAAAAGGAAAATTGCCCGAGGAACGAGAAATGGTGGCAGGTCTTATAACTGGCAACCGTACAGAACAGTCTTGGTTTTCCAAAAAAACTGGAGTAGATTTTTATGACCTGAAAGGGGTTGTGGAAGGTCTGCTCAAAGCGTTGCTGATTTCAGAGGCCCTTTTTTTGAAAATAGAAGCAGATGCCTGCCCCTATTTTGAACAAGGCTTTGGCGCCATTGTGAAAATAGCGGATAAAGTGGTCGGTTCCCTGGGAAAAATCGACGGTCAGGTGCTCAAAAATTTTGGACTCAAGCAGGATACCTATGTCTTTGATCTTGATTTGGCTCTGATCCTGGGTTTGATGCCTGAATCCATTCTGGCCAATCCCCTGCCAAAGTTTCCTTCCCTTTCAAGGGATATGACCTTTATCCTGGACAAGGACATTGAGGTGGGCGCCATTCTGGGTCAGATGAAAATATTTGCTGAACGTCAATCTTTGGTTGAGAATTATTTTCTTTTCGATGTATTTGAAGGGCAGCCTCTGGAAGAGGGGAAAAAATCTTTGTCCTTCAGGGTTGTTTACAGATCCGCCAGCAAAACCCTGACGGAAAAAAATATTAAAAATGTTCACACCCATATGTCAGCGAGTATTCTGGATAAATTTGAGGCTGATTTGCCCGAGTAAAATGGGGTGTTGACAAAAGAGATGGTGGTTGCTATATTGTGCTGCTAATGCGGGCATAACTCAGCTGGTAGAGTGCAAGCTTCCCAAGCTTGATGTCGCGAGTTCGAGTCTCGTTGCCCGCTCCATCTTTTTTTGGGAGGATGGCAGGTGGTTCCATTTAGTGAGGTAAAGATATGATCTGAACCGGTACTTTGGGGTGAAGGTTTTGTTAAAGTTGTATTACTAGGAACGGGCATCTGCCCGTTTTTGTATTTGGGGATGTGTAAATTAGATAGGGATTCTGGTTGCTTTATGGACTTTCGAAAACAAGAAATGGGGACGCTGGCGGGACAAATCAGGGCGGTTGCACTGCCCCTCTGTCAGGATGAGGATCTTGAACTTGTTCATGTCGAGGTTATTTCCGGTGACAATGAAGCAATGGTCCGGGTTTACATTGATAAGCCAGGCGGGATTACCATGGATGATTGTGTTCTGGTCAGTCGGCAGTTGGGGGATTTGATTGATATCCAGCTCACGCGCTTGGGTAGATACCGGCTTGAAGTCTCCTCCCCGGGGCCGAACAGGCCCTTAAATCAAAAAAAAGATTTTCATCGGTTTACAGGTGAGAGAATAAAAATCGAAACATACGAGGCAATTGAAGGGCAGAAAAAATTTACGGGAGTTCTTGAGAAGATAAATGATGATTCTGTCGTAATTGCAGTTGATGGTAAAAAAGTTGAAATACCAGATCTTATGATCAGCAAAGCAATGCTTTCAGGTCAGTAATATGGAGAACGCTTAACATGTTTATCACAGATATTAAAAGGGTAATTGACCAGGTAAGCCGTGAAAAGGGTATTGATGCGGAAATACTCATCACCACAATCAAAGAGGCCATTATTTCTGCTGCAAGAAAGAAAATCGGGCCCCGGGCGGATATCGAAGTCCATTATGATGAAAAAAGCGGTGATGTTGAGGTTTTTCATTTTAAAGAGGTTGTCGAAGAAGTTGAATATGCCGATAGCGAGCTGACCCTGGAAGAAGGGTATGAATATGATCCGGAATGTGAGATCGGTGACAGTCTGGGTATCCGAATTGATACAGAGGATTTCGGCCGTATAGCGGCACAGTCAGCCAAGCAGGTCATTATCCAGAAAATGCGGGAAGCCGAAAGAAATGCGGTATATGAAAATTTTATCCAAAAGCAGGGTAAGATTATCAATGGAATTGTCCAGCGGTTTGACCGGGGCAATCTGGTGGTCAACCTGGGTCAGGCCGAAGCGATTTTAAGGCCCAGAGATCAGATGCCCAAGGAAAATTATAAACGAGGGGATCGAATCCGGGCCTATGTGCAGGATGTGCTTGAAGAATCAAAGGGTGCCCAGATTATTCTTTCCAGAACCCATCCCGAATTTTTAACGGAATTGTTCAAAACCGAGGTGCCAGAGGTGGCCGAAGGAATTGTTACCATAAGGGCGTCGGCCAGGGTGCCGGGCCTGAGGGCAAAAATAGCGGTTTCTTCAATTGATTCTGATGTGGATCCTGTGGGCGCCTGTGTGGGAATGAAGGGCAACCGGGTCCAGAGCATTGTCCAGGAGCTGAGGGGAGAGAAAATCGACATTGTGCAGTGGAGCCCGGATATTGCCAGGTTCGTTTGTAATGCACTCTCTCCGGCTGAGATTGCCCGGGTGATTATCGATGAAGATAACAAGTCCATGGAAGTGATCGTGAATGATGAATACCTTTCCATTGCCATTGGCAAGGGGGGGCAAAATGTTTCCCTGGCCTGTGAAATTACCGGCTGGCACCTGGAAGTGACAAGTGAAGAAGAGTATAGTCGCGAGGTCAAACAAGGGTATGACAGCCTGATGAAATTGAGTGGTGTGGGATTGGCCATGGCGGAGAATTTGTTCAAGGCGGGATATGCTTCTGTTCTGGATATTTCGGAAACGCCTGTGGAAGACCTATCCGCTGTGATGGATATCCCTCCCGAGGATGCCCAGGTCACCATTGAAGAGGCGATAAAGATTCTTGAACAAGAGCGGGTGGCTGTAAAACAGGAGCGGGAAGCCAAAGCGCAGGCGCGTCTGGCAGAAGAGCAAGAACGTCTGGTAGAAGAACAGGAGCGCCTGGCAGAAGAACAGGCCGCTTCTGTTGCCGAAGGTCTCATAGATCTTTCGGCAACTGCAGTGGATGATGAGATGGAAGACGCTGAGGGTTAGACTGTAAACGAAGCAGGCAGCAGGCAAGAGAAAAAAATATTAAAAGAGGATTACTGGGGGCAACGAATGGTGAAGGTCAGAGTATATGAGTTAGCTAAAGATCTGAACATGACAAACAGAGCGCTTCTTAATAAAATGAAGGAACTGAAAATCGAAGTTAAAAGCCACATGAGTTCTCTGGAAAATAGTGCGGTCGCTGCAATTAAAAAAAGCCTGTCGGGTAAAAAGAAACAGGCAGATGATGTGAAGGTAAAAACTGCTGTCATCCGCCGGAGAAGACAACCCCATGAGGAAGAATATGATGATGAGTCCTCAGATGAACGATCGGGTGAATTAGCGGGTGATAAGGCCGAAGATATAACTGAAGTGACGTCTAACCGAGCCGAGGATTCCATCAAAGAAGTTCCAACGGAACAATCAAAGGAACTGGCAGAAGAACAATCCGATAAAAATGAGGGTGAACAAGTGGTTGAACCTAAGGGGGCTGATTCAGAAAAGAAAATTGCCAAGCCCAAGGTGAAAAAATCGGCACCCGCAAAGATTGTAAAACCGGTTGAGGTAGCCCCTGAAACAACGCCTGAACCCGTAATGGAAAAAGCTGTGGAACCGGTTATTACTGAGGCCAAGGCTGCGGATAAAAAGGCGGAGGATGTTGCGCAGGGAGATAAGGATTCGGAAACCAAGAGGGATGTCCCGGAAGAGTCAAAAATGGAATTATCTGCCGCGGAAATCTCGATGCCGGGGTCTGCAACTGAAGAGACCGACGAGGGTGGGGCAGAAAAAGAAGCACCTGAACCGATTGAATCCAAAGAGGCGGCATCAGAAGACACCAAAGAAGAAGACAAAAAGAAAAAGAAAAAGCGCAAGTCAACCCCGGCTAAAATAGTGAAAATTGCCGATCCCGCAGTCATTGAGAATTTAAGGAAATTAAAATCACCGGAAGAGAAAAAACGTCCGGGGGGTAGAGGGGATGCTCGCCCTGGTTCTGCTGACAAAAGGCCGGCACAGCAAAGGCCAACTTCTCAGCGGCCGGCAACGCAAAGGCCAGCAACTCAAAGGCCAGCAACGCAAAGGCCAGCTGCGTCAGCCCGTCCAGGCACAGTTGCTGGTGCCCCCGGGCGGCCGGATATGGCCGTTCCGCCACCCAGTGACCCCAGCCTCAGAAAAAAAGACAGGCGACGGGAGCTCCCGTCGGTGTCTGAGTTTGCAGGGAAACGTAAAAAACGCAAGCAAAAATCAGTTGTTGAAGGGGATGCGTTGTACGCGAACCGGGGCCGGAAAAAACGGGGTAAGAAAGATATCCGTGGCGGCAAAAAAGGAAATTTTCAGAAAACCCAGATTACAACGCCCAAGGCCATTAAACGACGGATTAAGATTGATGAGGCCATAGAGCTTTCTGAACTTGCCAAGCGGATGGGGATCAAGGCCAATGAAATGATTGTAAAATTGATGGGCATGGGGGTCATGGCCACGGTGAATCAGACCATCGATTTTGAAACGGCAACTCTGGTGGCCACTGAATTTGATTTTGAACTGGAAAAGGCCAATTCTCAGGAGGAAGATCTTCTCCAGATCAAGACGGCCGAGGATGCCGAGGAAGATTTGATTGAAAGTCCGCCAGTTGTCACCATTATGGGCCATGTCGACCATGGAAAGACCTCATTGCTGGATGTCATCCGGACGTCAAAGATTACCAGTGGTGAAGCCGGTGGTATTACCCAGCATATTGGTGCCTACAATGTGGAAAGCCCCAATGGCGGTCGGATTACCTTTCTTGATACACCGGGCCATGCCGCCTTTACCGCCATGCGGTCCAGGGGGGCCAGGGTAACCGATATTGTTATCCTTGTTGTTGCGGCGGATGACGGTGTCATGCCCCAGACCATAGAGGCCATTAATCATTCCAAGGCAGCCGGTGTGCCGGTGATTGTGGCGGTGAACAAGATGGACAAGGTGGGCGCAGATCCAGATCGGATCATGCGGGAGCTGTCAGAATTGGATCTGTTGGCCGAAGAATGGGGGGGGACGGTTATCTTTGTAAAGGTTTCCGCCAAAACAGGTGAAGGGATCGATGAATTGCTTGAAATGGTTCTTCTCCAGTCCGAGGTGCTTGAGCTTAAGGCCAACCCCAACCGAAAGGCCACAGGATATGTGGTGGAATCAAGACTGGATGTCGGCAGGGGATCTGTTGCTACGGTTCTGGTGAAACAAGGAACCTTAAAGGATGGGGACCCCATTGTATGTGGTCTGCATTCCGGTCGTATCCGGGCAATGATCGATGATTCCGGAGAAAGAATTGATGCCGCTGGGCCCAGTACCCCCGTGGAAATTGTGGGGCTTACCGGCGTACCCGATGCCGGAGATGAATTTACCGCCGTGGATTCTGATAAGGAAGCCAAACAGATTGCCTCCTACAGAATGCAGAAACAGCGGGCCAAGGAACTGGCCAAAAAGAGCCGTGCAAACCTTGAAAAAATGTTTGAGAACCTGGGTTCTGCTGAAGTTAAACAGCTCAAGCTTATTGTTAAGGCAGATGTCCATGGTTCCATCGAGGCTTTGAACGATTCTTTGAAAGATCTGGCCAAGGAAGAAGTGGATATTAAAATTGTCCATTCAGGTGCCGGAACCATCAATGAGTCTGACGTGGCCCTGGCAGCCGTTTCCGATGCCATTATTATCGGGTTTAACGTTCGACCCTCTCCCCAGATCCGTAAATTGGCCAAGGATGAACATGTGGACATGCGGTTCTATGACATTATTTATAATGTCATCAATGATATCAAGGCAGCCCTGGACGGCATGATGCCCTCCACCTTCCATGAGATCATTATCGGACGGGCCGAAGTGAGGGAGACTTTTGTGGTTCCAAAGATGGGAACCATTGCAGGCTCTCACATTATGGAGGGTAAAATGGTCCGGGGTAAAAAGGTTCGCCTTCTTAGGGATGGTATCATCAAATGTGATACCCAGCTTTCCTCTTTGCGACGGTTCAAGGATGATGTTAAGGAAGTGGATCAGGGCTATGAGTGCGGTATCGGCCTTGAAAAATATAATGACATCAAGGTAGACGATTCCATAGAGTGCTATGAAGTTGAAGAAAGAAAATATAAGGGTGAGTAAGACTAAATGAAACCCTATACACGAGCAGATAGAATCTCTGGAATGATCCAGGTGGCGATTACGGATCTTTTGAGAAAAAAGATGCAAAATCCCAAGGTTGAAATGGCTACTATTACAGGGGTCAAGCTTACCACCGACCTTCGGATAGCCGATGTGTATGTGGCCGTATTCGGCGGCAAGAAAAAAATTGCCGAGGCCATGGAAGGGTTTAAGGAATCAAAGGGGTATATTAAAAAGAAGATTGCCCCGAAACTGGGGCTTAAATTCATGCCGGAACTGCGGTTTTTCCATGACGATTCCTTTGACAAAGCCGCACGAATGGATGCCCTGATCCAGGCTGCCGCAGATTCCGATGCTAAGACACTTGATTCCAAGATACCGGGGGAAACCGAAGATCTCGTTGATCTGGATTCCTCCGGGGAATGATAACCCCCCTGATCGGCCAAATTTAAATGAAAGATGGTATTTTATCAATTAATAAGCCGGTGGGGATTTCCTCTGCCGGAGTGGTGGCACGGGTAAAACGGGTCTTGGGCGTTAAAAAAATAGGCCATACCGGTACCCTGGATCCCTTTGCAACCGGGCTTTTACTCATTGCAGTCCAAAAGGCCACAAGGATATCCCGATTTTTTCTCAATGGCAGCAAACACTATACTGCCAGGGTGACCCTGGGGGTTGAAACCGACACCTACGATTGCACGGGAAAAATAGTTTTTGAGGCAGATCCAGGGGTGGTGACTGCCATATCACCTGAAGATGTCCAACAGGTGGTCGCTGGATTTTCCGGTAGCCAGGAGCAGATTCCCCCCAGTTTTTCCGCATTGAAGCATAAAGGACAGCCCCTTTATAAGTTAGCCCGCAAGGGTGAGATGATCAAAAAGCCTCCCCGAAAAATTGAAATTTATACCATATCGGTTCAGAACATGGATCTGCCCGAGTTTGAAATGGATGTCCATTGCTCTGGGGGGACCTATATTCGCAGTCTGGCCTATGATATCGGGAAAAAGCTCAATTGCGGTGCCCATTTGTCCGGGCTGTGCCGGACACGCTCCAGCGCCTTTGATTTGAACGCTGCCATTGAACTGGGGGATCTGGAAAAGATGGCGCCCCAAGAGATTGAGCCTTATATTCTTCCCATGTCAGACTGCCTCGCCTTTCTGCCCGGTATCCAGGCCGATACTGCCCTTGAAAAGAAAATATCCTACGGCCAGAAGCTTTCCACTAAAGAGATTGCGCCCTTACTTCCCCCGGATATTGCCCCGGCTCCCTTTATCAAAGTGGTGGATTTTTCAGATAAATTGCTGGCTCTTATAGAACCGGACAAAGAGGGTTCCCTCTATAATTATTGTTGCGTTTTTACCGGTTAACTGGTAATTAAGTTAGGTTATACATATTTGTAATGGTATTTTACCTGTGTTGTCCTTTTTTTGTGGCATCTTTTTTTCTGAATGGAATATCGGATAAAGGGGCGGTTAAAAAAGTGCAGCGTTTATACCATGTTTTATTTATTCCAGACAAAGGAGACCAAAAGTGGTTTTATTAGCAGAGAACAAAGAGGAAATGATTGAGGGCTTCAAGCTCCACGAGTCCGATACCGGCTCACCCGAAGTACAGGTGGCAATTTTAACCCACCGCATCAGCTATCTTACTGAGCATCTTAAAATTCATAAAAAAGACCATCATTCAAGAAGGGGTCTTCTGATTCTGGTTGGAAGGCGCAGAAGTCTTCTGGACTATGTGAAGAAAAAAGATATAAACAGATACCGTTCTTTGATTGAAAGACTCGGACTTAGAAGGTAGAATGACCATGAACCGGTTTTTGATCGTTTTTGGGTCAAAAATCGGTTTTGTGTTTAACGATTGGTTTATATCAATCAATTGTATCCTGCCCAATTTTTTAGGGGTCGGATTTATTTTTAACTGGGGGCGGCGGTCGTTTGGGATGCTTTTAAATAAGTTCGCATGTTTGCCATCAAGCAGTGGTTTGATTGCAAAGATGCGGGTTTATTATTTGTAAGGTATCTCAGGGTCTCCGCCTTTTTTTTTATTAGGAGAAATTATGGAACAAACTAGAACAGCAACCATCGGCGGAAAAGAATTTTCCATCACCACCGGTAAAATTGCCAAACAGGCATCCGGATCCGTTATTGTCCAGTACGGAGAAACCAGGGTAATTGTAACGTCTGTGGCGGCCAAGAACCCAAGAGAAGTTAGTTTTTTGCCCCTTACGGTTGAATACCAGGAACGGATTTATGCTGCCGGTAGAATCCCGGGGAATTATTTTAGACGGGAAATCGGCCGGCCTTCAGAAAACGAAACCCTGAGAGCTCGGATGATTGATCGACCGATCAGACCCTTGTTTGAACCAGGGTATAATTTTGAAACCCAGGTGATTGCAACGGTTTTGTCCACGGACAAACTTTGTGATCCCGGCGTTCTGGCCATGGTGGGGGCTTCCACAGCCCTTGAAATATCTGATATCCCCTTTAACGGCCCCATTGCCGGTATTAAAGTGGGCCGGGTGGATGGCCAGTTCATTGCCAACCCCACTCCCGAACAAATGGAGCTAAGTGATATCGACCTGACCGTTGCCGGTTCCAAAACCGGAGTGGTAATGGTGGAAGGCGGCGCCAATATTGTATCTGAAAAAGATATGCTGGATGCCATCTTTTTTGGCCACGAATCCATGCAGCCCCTCATTGATCTTCAGGTGGAACTCAAAGAAACCCTTGGAAAAGAAAAAAGAGTCTTTACCCCTCCAGCAAAAGATGAGGCCCTGGCAGAAAAGGTAATTGCCTTTTCCACAGACAAGATTCATGAGACGGTTCAGATCAAAACAAAGATCGAACGTGCAAAAGCCCTGAGTCTTTTAAAGGAAGAGGTGGTGGCCCATTTCAGTGAAGAGCATCCCGATGCAATCGGCGAGATCAAAGATGCTTTTGGCAAGAATGTAAAATCTGTCAGCCGTAACATTGTGCTTACAGAAGGCAAGCGGATTGATGGTCGGGCATTTGATGAGATTCGCGACATCAATTGTGAAGCGGCGTGTCTGCCAAGACTCCACGGCTCTGCACTCTTTACCCGGGGGGAAACCCAGGTACTGGGTGTTTTAACCCTTGGTTCCGGCAGGGACGAGCAGCGTATCGAAACCTTGAACAATGGGGATACCACCCGGGCCTTTATGCTTCACTATAATTTCCCTCCCTTTTCAGTGGGTGAAGTGCGACGTGCCGGTGGTCCCAGCCGCAGGGATGTAGGCCATGGCGATCTGGCCCATCGCGCGCTCTCAAGAATTCTTCCGTCGGCCGAAGATTTTGAATATACCATCCGCCTGGTGGGAGAAGTCATGGAATCCAACGGCAGTTCTTCCATGGGAACGGTCTGCGCAGGTACATTGGCCCTCATGGACGGCGGGGTGCCGATAGCCGCACCTGTTTCCGGGATTGCCATGGGCCTTGTAAAGGACGGGGATAAAACTGCTATCTTGTCTGATATTCTGGGAGATGAAGACCATTTCGGAGACATGGATTTCAAGGTGGCTGGCACCACCGAAGGCATTACAGCCCTTCAGATGGATATCAAGATCAAAGAGCTTTCCAAGGATATCATGGAAACAGCCCTGACCCAGGCCCGGGGCGGACGGCTTCATATACTGACTGAAATGATGAAAACCCTTGATAAAACAAGGGAGAATCTGTCTCCCCTTGCTCCCAAAATTGTGAGCATTCAGATCAACAAAGACAAGATCCGGGATATCATCGGACCTGGCGGCAAGGTGATCCGTGCGATTCAGTCGGAAACCAATACGGTTCTTGAGGTGGATGACTCCGGTATTATTAAGATTGCCGCTGAAAACCAGGAAGATTCCGACGCAGCCGTAAAAATGGTATCTGATATTGCCATGGATCCCGAAATCGGTGCCATCTACCAGGGTGAAGTGGTAAAAATTACTGATTTTGGTGCCTTTGTTAATATCAAGCCTGGAACCGACGGACTGGTTCATATTTCAGAACTGGCCGAACATCGGGTCAAACAGGTCACCGATGTGGTAAAAGAAGGCGAAATTATCAGTGTAAAGGTTCTGGACATTACACGGGATGGAAAAGTCAAGCTGAGTTACAAAGCAGCTTTAAAAGATGAAGCAAAATAACGCTTTTAGTATCTGTCCCCTTGCCAGCGGCAGCAAGGGGAACTCTGTATTTGTTTCCACTCCGGAAACTGCCGTACTAGTGGATGCAGGACTGTCCGGTGTTGAAATTCAAAAACGCCTCACCTTGGTGGGGCAAACACCGGAACAGCTCGCCGGTATTATCATTACCCATGAGCATTCCGATCATGTAAGAGGGGCAGGGATATTGAGCCGAAGGTTTAATATCCCTGTCTATATAACCCCACAAACATTTGCCGCCTGTAAAAATCTGGGAAAAATAGAGCGGCTTCATTTTTTTGAATGCGGAAGCCCCTTTCGCATCGAGGATCTTTGTGTGGCACCTTTTTCAATTTCCCATGATGCCACAGATCCTTCCGGGTTGACGCTGTCATTTAAGGAAAACAAAATTGGCATCGCCACGGATCTTGGCATTGTCACAGGACTTGTCAGGGAGCATTTAAAAAATTGCCAGGTGCTTTATATAGAATCCAACCATGATCCCGAGATGCTTCTTAATGGATCCTATCCCTGGTTTTTAAAACAGCGGGTCAAATCAAGAACAGGGCATCTGTCTAACATGGACACCCGGGCGCTTTTAACAGATATACTCGGTCAAGAGCTGGACCCGGATATTAAACCAGCACTTCAGCATGTGATTCTTGCCCATTTAAGCGAGGAGAATAATTGTCCCAAAAAAGCTGTTATTGAAGTGGCCAAGGGGCTTAATGGTTACGGGGTTTCCCTACATGTGGCAGGACCGGATCGCCCCGGGGAAATGATCCGGCTTTTGCATAGCTAACCGAGTGACTCGATTTAGATCATTTCTTTTTCCAGCAGGTGATAGTATTCCCCCTTAATGTCCACCAATTGCCTGTGGGAACCCTGTTCCCTGATTATTCCTTCCCTGAGCAGCAGAATCTGGTCACATTCTCTTATGGTGGAAAGCCTATGGGCAATGATGATGGACAGTCTGCCTGCCATGAGTTTTTTCATGGCATCGTGGACTCGTTGCTCTGACTGGGAATCCATGTAGGAGGTGGCTTCATCAAAGATGATCAGATCCGGGTCAAAGGCAAAGGCCCTGGCAATGCAGACCAATTGTTTCTCCCCGGAAGAAAGGGGGCGTCCCCCTTCCCTGATTTGGGTATCAAGACCTGCAAATTTTTCAAATAAAAAGTGGCAATTGGCTTTTTTCAGAGCGGACTCAAGAACCATATCTTCAGGAACCATATCCTTTGGCAAATCTTTTCGGGGGGCTATATTTTCCCTCACCGTTCCGGAAAAAAGGACGGGGTCCTGCATGACAAGGGCAGTTCTACTCCGGATATCCTTGATGTTCATTGAGTTATGGGGGATACCGTTGATGAGGATTTGTCCTGAATCGGGCTGGTAAAAACCCGTCAACAGGTTGATAATGGAGCTTTTTCCAGATCCTGTTTGCCCCACAATGCCAATGGATTTTCCCTTTTCAAGGGAAAAATTTATTCGTTTGAGTACCGGTTCTTTGGGGGTATAGGAAAAATTGATTGTTTCAAATTTTATCCTGTCAATGTTTTTAAGGGGGCTGCGGGTTTTGGTGGTTCGTTTTTTGGCCTTTGGTTGTTGCAGAACCAGGATGATCCTTTCCGCCGAGGCCAGGGCATTCTGGAGCAGGTTGAATTTTTCCGACAAGTCCCTCAAGGGTCTGAAAAAAAGTTTTATATAGCTCAAAAAGGCAACCAGTTGGCCCAGGGTCAGGGTATGGTCTATCACGGCAAAGCTTCCTGTCCAGAGGATGAGAGCAATGCTGATGACGCTTAAAAACCCGATAAAGGGCATGAACATGGCAAAGATTTTGATTTGAAACATGGCTGCTGTAAAATGGGCCTGGTTGAGCTGTTTAAACCGTTCCACGAACCGGCCCTTGCTTGATGTGGTCTGGATGATTTTTACGCCGGTGATCCCTTCGGAAAAACTGTGATTGATTTCAGCAATTTTCTGTCGGATGGTCCTGAAAGCATTCCTTAAAATTTTTGAAAAGACCAGGACACTTATGATAATCACCGGAACGACGAGGGAAATGGTTGCGGCCATCCGGACATTGAGGAAGAACATGACCACAAGAATTCCGATCAACAGGGCCAGGTCTTTAAAGATGAAGACCAGGACACTGGTGAACATTTCATTCATGTTTTCAATGTCCCCTGCCACCCGGGATACCAGGCGACCGCTGGAATTTTTATCATAATAGGCGACCGGCAGTTCTGTCATATGGGCGAACAGGGCAGTCCGCAGACGCAATATGATTTTTTGACCCGTGTATTCCATGAAAATACTCTGACAAAAATCAATGACAAAGGCCGTGCAGGTAATAGCTGCAAAAATCAGGCAAAATCGGGTAAATGAGGTGATCTTAACCCCTGCAAGATGTATCCCTGTTTCAGAACCCACGGGCAGGATAAATCCGTCAAAGGCCTTCTGGGTTAAAAGGGGCATGAGCAGTTCAAAAAAAGTGACGGCAAAGACCAGAAGGGTGGTCAAACAAAGCATCCAGGCATAGGGTTTGATAAAGGGCCACAGCGCCTTTAAAAGGGCGATGTTGTTTAAGGTGATTTCTTTTTCTTCCACGGGAATTGCGGTTTGGGGATCAGTTTTCATGGTGCGCCTCAAACTGCTGGACCCGGAAGGAATTCGCATAAAATTTGTTGGACTTAATCAGGTCCTGATGGCGTCCCTGGCCGGTAACACGTCCCTTGTCCAAAATATAAATCCAGTCACAGGCAGCCAGGGCGGAAAGCCGATGGGAAATGATGATAAAGGTGGCCGTAGGGTTCATGCGCTTGAGCCGGTCTATAATGGTCTGGGCGGTCTGGGTATCCAGCTGACTTATGGGATCATCCAGAATAATGATCGGCTTATCAATGATCAGGGTCCGGGCCATGGCCACCCGCTGTTTTTGGCCGCCGGATAAGGTCACTCCCCTCTCCCCCACCAGGGTGCTGAGTCCGTCGGGCATGGCCTTGATGGTGGCGGTCAGGTCGCAGGCCTGGATGATTTGGTTGATGCGTTGTTGTTCAATCTTTCGGCCCAGGAGAATGTTTTCCTCCAGGGTGCCTGAAAAAAGAAAGGCTTCCTGAGGCATGAAGGCAATGTGGTCCCTTATATGATCCGGATCCAGACGGGAAATCTCATGGTCATCAATGAAAAGGCTTCCTGCGGTAAGGTTGTAAAGTCTGGGAATTAATTGGACAAGGGAGGTTTTCCCGCTGCCGGGTGGCCCTGTGATTCCCACCCGGGTTCCAGGGCTGATATCCATGGTGATGTTGGCGAGTACCGGTTGCTGCGGATCATGGGAAAATTGTGCCTGGTTAAAGCGGATCCGGCCCTTTATGGTGACGGGCCGGGCTGGGGATTGGGGGGATTGCACCAGGGACTTTGCATCCAGCAGTTCATTGATTCGCTTAAGGGAGGCCATACCCCGTTGAAAGAGATTGGTCATCCAGCCGATGGCGATAATCGGCCAGGCCAGTACCCCCATGTATTGAAGAAAGGCAACCAACTCTCCCGGGGTCAGGCGCTGCTCCATGACCAGAAATCCGCCGTAGAACAAAATGATTAAGGTGGACAGGTTAAAGAAAAGAACCAACATCGGTCGGAGCAGGGCGGTAACAAAGGCCCGTTTCAAGTTTTTCTTAAAATAATCGGTGGAGGCCAGGGTTACTTTTTGTTCAATGGTTTTTTCAAAGTTAAACACCTTGATCACCCGGATACCGAAAAAACTTTCCCGGATCTGTTCGGTGAGCATGGAAAAGGATTCCTGGGCTGTTTTATGCAGAAGGTGCATTTTCTGGCCCAGATGCTTGGTGAACAAGATTAGAAAAGGCATGGGAATCAAGGCAAGGGCGGTGAGCTTCGGGTCGGTCCAGATCATGATGCCGATGGTGGTGCCTCCCAAAAGGAGGGTATCCACCAGAACAATGAGACCGAATCCAAAGGCCATGCGGACATGGGCAATGTCAGAGGTGGCATGGGCCATGATATCCCCTGTTTTTATCCGGTCAAAATAGGCCATGTCCAGTTCCAGGACCTGGCGGTAAAGATCATCCCGAATTCCTTTTTCTACATCCCTGGCACTTCCCATGAGCAATATTCGCCAGCCATACCGCAGGACGGCCATGCCAAGCCCTAAGCCTGCAATGAGCAGACATTGGCGCATCAGGATATATCGGTCAACCTGGGCTGTGGTCAGGGTATCCACGGCTGTTTTAATGACCTGGGGAATAATGAGCTGGGCCCCGTCCACCAGGATCATGCAGAGAATACCTGCCAGGATTTTGTGCCAGTTCCGTTTAAAATAGGGTAGAATGAGTTTCAACAATAGCCCCTTGCCGTGGTGATTTTGTGTTTTCTCCTGTTTGACACTCTTTGTATGCCAGAGCCATCTGTCCATTGTCAATGTTTACGATAAGTCCCCAGCAGGTTGCAGCTGTTATGATGAAAAGATATCCTGTAATCATTTGGGTATCATTATCAGGAAAAACAAGGTTTGGAAAGCTCTGGATATTTTTGGGATTATATCGTCATCCCAGAAATATGCCGTGTACTAAATCGATACATTGTCCTATTATATAAACAGGAACTGGAAAGGCCTGGGAATATTTTTACAATTTCAAGGAACCAAAATTATGGATACATATAAAGTTGGGCTGGTGCTGGGAAGCGGATCCTCCCGGGGGTGGGCGCATATCGGGGTCATCGAGGCCCTTCAGGATGCGGGCATCCCCATCCATCTTGTGGCAGGATGCAGTGTGGGTGCTTTCGTGGGGGCGATTTTTGCCAGTGGAGGCCTGGAGCAGTTGAAAAAATATGTCATTAACATGGACGGTGAAAGCATGTTTTCATTTTCAGACTTGACCCTGATTCGATCAGGGCTCCTGGACGGAGATAAAAAACTTCGTGAAATCTTCTGCATGCACAGCAATAAAAAAAAATTTGATGAACTGGAGATTCCCTTGAAAGTTGTTGCTGCGGACATGCATTCCGGGGGGCAGGTGGTTTTAGATTCCGGCGACCTGCTCAAAGCGCTTCGGGCATCCATGTCCTACCCCGGTCTTTTTGCACCGATATACCACAAGGGGCGATGGCTGATAGATGGCGGGGTGGTCGACCCGGTTCCCGTGGGGATCGCCCGGGCCATGGGTGCAGACATTGTGATTGCCGTCAATCTGGATTCTGAACTGGTATCCCGCAGGCGCCACCAGAAAATCGGTGCTGCGCCTGAAATTAAAACATCTTTGGTTCGTAACGATTTTTTAAAAAAGCTGGCCACTCGGTATGAAGCCGTGGAAAAAACGATTCGGGAACGCCTGGAGCTCCAGAAAAACAAGGAACATAGGCCGCCCGGTACCCGGCAGGTTATCAATGCTGCCATACAGCTCATGCAGGACCGAATCACCCGGGTGAATTTTGCGGTTAATCCTTCGGATATTCTCATCACCCCCCGCCTGGGAGATCTTAAAATGCTGGATTATGATCAGGTAGCGCATTCCATTGAAGAAGGATACATCGCCACTCGAAACAAGATTAATGACATCCGGATGCTGCTGGAAAAACAGGAATAAAAAGACGGGCATCCTTTCAAAGGTTAATATACTTCCAAAGCTTGTCAGCGGCATTTGTTTCTCTCCTTAATAAATTAAAAATATCTGCCGTGCCCAGGACCTGGACTTTTTTTGGGCTCTTGACCCGCTGTTTCTATCCTTGCTATAATAGGAGGAAAAAAATGTGTCAATCACACCCTGACTGGGGTCAGGATAAAAAAAAGGATATCACAGGAAAATGTTTGATTTAATAAAAAAAATTATTGGCAGCGACAATGGCAAGGCCCAGACTACAGAACAGGATGCTTTAACTGCCCATTTGGCCTTGACCGTACTGCTGCTTGAAGCCGCCTATGCAGATGGTGAGTGCAGTAAACAAGAAAAAGAGCATCTGGTTGCAACGCTTGTGACAAATTTTGGAATTTCCAGACAGGACATTGATACCCTGTTGGCTGAAAGGGATAAACAAGACAGAGAGTATGTGAGCCTTTTTCGCTATACACGCTTCATAAACGACAATTTTTCCGAAAAGCAAAAGATCGACATAATGGAATCTGTCTGGCGTATTATTTTGCTGGACGATCACCTTGAAGCCCATGAGGACCACTTTGCCCACAAACTTGCAAATCTTCTTCGTCTAAGCCATCATCAATTGATCGACGCCAAACTGCGGGCAAGAAAACAGCTTTCATGAATAGATTAGCAGCGGAATTTGGAAAGGACAATCATGGCACGCATTGAAATTGAAATGATAGATAATTTTGTCTTTGTAACGGAACTTAAAGTGAGAATGACCGATATCAACTTGGCAAATCATCTTGGGCATGATGCATTTGTTTCGCTTATGAATGAAGTTAGGGTACAATTTCTGGACTACCTGGGTTTTCCCATACCAGGCGTTGAGGAAAAGGGATTAATTATCGCCGATCTTGCTGTTTCATACAAGTCACAGTCATTTTATAAAGACAGATTAAAGTTTGAAATTGGAGCAGGAGATTTTAACAAGTATGGCTGCGATATTTTTTACAGGGTAACCAACACGAAAACAGACGACTTGGTTGCCCTTGCAAAAACTGGTGTGGTTTTTTTTGACTATTCAAAAAACGAGGTTACCAATATCCCAGAGGCATTTGTTTCCCATTTTATCTAACTAGAAAAGGAGATTTCGTGATTGATTTTATTCAGCAATATAGTCCCATCACCCAGGCGCTTATGGCAACCCTCTTTACCTGGGGTGTCACTGCGGCCGGTGCAGCGATGGTTTTTTTTACAAAGAAGGTAAACCCAAAATTTATGGATTCCATGCTTGGGTTTGCAGCCGGGGTTATGATTGCTGCCAGTTTCTGGTCTTTACTTGCCCCTGGCATAGAAATGGCCGAACAGATGGGACATATTCCCTGGTTAACGGCAGTGATAGGGTTCATGGGTGGCGGTATTTTTATGCGGCTCACCGATTTTTTTCTTCCCCATCTCCATTTGGGGTTGAAGATAGAGGAAAGCGAGGGGGTAAAGACCTCCTGGCAGCGCAGTACCCTGCTGGTGATGGCCATTACCCTGCATAATATTCCAGAAGGCCTTGCCGTAGGGGTGGCCTTTGGGGCGGTGGCGGCCAATCTTCCGTCTGCTACCATTGGCGGTGCAGTTGCCCTGGCAATTGGAATCGGCCTTCAGAATTTTCCCGAAGGAGCGGCTGTTTCCTTGCCATTGCGACGGGAAGGCATGGGGCGGACCAAAAGTTTCTTGATGGGTCAGGCATCCGGTATTGTCGAGCCCATTGCAGGGGTCGCCGGGGCTGCATTTGTTCTTTATATGCAGGATTTTTTGCCCTATGCTCTTTGCTTTGCTGCCGGTGCCATGATTTTTGTTGTGGTGGAGGAATTGATCCCCGAATCCCAGCAAACCCAGGCACACATTGATACGGTCACCATGGCAACCATGCTCGGGTTTTCGGTTATGATGGTTCTGGACGTGGCCCTGGGGTGATGGGGTCAAGATAGCCTCAAGCAGTAAAAATAGTTTGAATCTGGGTTGAAAGGAGGTGGCAGTATGGCATTGTTTTTAGTTCAGCACGGCATCAGCATGCCCAAGGCGGTGGATCCGGCAAAAGGACTCTCGGACCTTGGTATCGAAGAAACAAACCGGATCGCCCCGGTGGCAAAAGGGTATGGCATCCCCGTTGAAATGATTCTGCATTCAGGCAAAAAGCGGGCGGAGCAGACAGCTGTTATCTATCATAGGGCCCTGGCACTGGAAACGCCCCTGGAGATTATTTCCGGAATTAATCCCCTGGACGATGTAAGACCCTTTGCCGCCAGCATTGATCCCCGGGCCAACTGGATGGTGATGGGCCACATGCCCTTCATGGAAAGGCTGGTTTCCTATTTGACCACCGGGTCTGAAGAGATTCGGGTCTACCGGTTCCAGAACTCCGGGATTGTCTGTCTTGACTGTGAACAAGGCAGGGATGGGGAGCCAGACTGGTTCATCAAATGGACCCTGAATCCCAATATTACCTGATTTTTTTGGATGTTGGGTATGACATTTTTGATCTGCCCGATTCAGGTCAAATTCATTTGATGTCAGCAGATCAACTGCCTGTTGGCCGTCTCATAAAACACCTGTAAATGGAATAAGGTATCATTTTTCATTTTTTTAAAACAGCCATGACACAGGTTTTGTTATAGAATTCAAGAAATGCATTGCCGCAATTGGCAATTTCTCCCAGGGTGCAGAATTGGTGGCACTCATTTCATCCGATATCATTATTTTTTTCCATATTAAGGCTTGATTTTTAAGAAGGGACGTATAAAACTGGATCAGTTTTTATGTATCCAACGGAAACCGGATCGGGAGTGTCTCTGGTAACCTTATTAATGCTCAACTTCAGGAGAAGACATATGATGTATGATTATACGGCAAAAGAAGTGTTTGAAATGGCCATTCAAATTGAAGAAAATGGGGCTGCCTTTTACCGGCGGGCGGCACAACTTCGGGAAGATTCGAGTGACAAATCGTTTTTAGAAAGCCTTGCCGCCATGGAAGACCGTCACAGGGAAACTTTTGAAGGCATGAAACAGCAGATATCAGATCTTGAAAAGACCCAAACTGTTTTTGATCCCCATGAGGAATTGTTGCTTTACCTGAAGGCCATGGCCGATTCCCACGGGGGAGAAGGGAATCCTGATATTCTCAGTCTTTTCAACGGCAAGGAGACCATGGAAGAAATCATTGTCACGGCCATTGACCTTGAAAAGGAATCCATTTTGTTTTATCTCGGGCTTGAGGACATGGTTCCGGCCAAGTATGGCCGGGATAAAATTTCCGGCATTATCAATGAAGAGAAAAACCATGTGGTCCAGTTGAGTGGTTTTTTGAAAAAACTACACGGTGCGAGCGCCTAGCACACGGGATCTACGGTTTACAGCTGTCCGGCAAATGAAACAGGTGAAAAATTATGGGGTTACAGCAGAACAATAATATTTCGTTTTTAGACAAACTGGTTCGGACCCTATTTGACTCCCTTTCCGCCCATATTGCCATTATTGATGAAAATGGGATCCGTTAACCAATAGCTGTTGCCAATACGGATTAAAAAGGTGTTGTGGCCGATAGCTTGTCTCGCCAACGCTTTGGGACCATTTTGTTTCTGAAAAATTTTGCACCTCTGAATGGGTAAGATTATATCTGGTGTTTTTAATGGTTTTAGGGCCAGTGGCCGTTAGAGATTGGATAATAACCTTTAAGACTCATTGTCATCATAAAGATCCATTTCCGGATAATGTTTTTTAGAACATTCTTGGCAGATACTATGGCTGAATTCAGCTTCCGAATGCTCATGAATGTAGAACTCGATTTGATTCCAATATCCTATATCATCTCTAATTTTTTTGCAATATGAGCAGATAGGTAGTAAGCCGCTCAGTTTTTTAACTTCAAGTAATGCATTTTTTAGCTCAACAATCATTTTTTCTTTTTCGATCTGGGCAAGTTTACGTTCTTCAATTTCAATCCTGATTTCTTCATTAACTTTTTCAATTTCCTCTTTTTTTATCTGCAATCGTTTCCTTATGTCCGATACAAACCCACCGAAGAAGGCAAACCATATCAGTAAAAGGCTGTATAGAATGAATAGGAAAAGCTGGTATTGAATCATGAAGTTTTGGCGATCCTGGAAATATTCATAGCCCAAAAGTGCTGCATAAACTCCGAGTACACAGACTACTACAACAATATATTGTCGAAGTGCCAGACTCAACACTCCAAAGCTGAATGGAGGCAGGAAAAACAGCAATATACCCCGTCACCAGCTTGAATTTTTTCATTTTTACAGGTTGATATAGCCAGTTCCGGCCAATTATAAATATCCTGATTAAGGCCCTAAATTACGTCTTTGAGCGGAATTAATTCGTACAGTGAAAGCCATTGGAATTGTTTGAAGCAAGCATGAACAGGGCAAATATGGTAGTATAAATAGTGTTGCGGTATTTATCCAAAGAGTGGAGTGTTATGATCATTACCATCAACGAGATCTCCAATATACCCTTATGGAATTTTGATTGATTCTATTATGCCCTTTCCCATAAATTTGAAAATTTATTGATTTCAGATTATTCCTTGCCGTTGTCATCCAGGGTAATAAGACATGACCTTTTTTTTAAAAATCAAGTGTTTCATTCTTTGTTGTGCCCTATAGGGCATGGGGGTTAATAGAAAAAAGTGTATTGAATTTGCAATAAGTTACAGTTTATTGTACTGTTGTTTTATTCATTTGAGCAGAATACCAGAAATATTCTGGTGATTTTATGGTTTGGGGAGTGTCCGGGATATATCAGCCATTGTGTTGCTCTGACCCCAAAGTCCATTGTGATGAAAGAATTATTTTATATGACTGATAAGCAATGCGAAAAATAAATAAAGCGGAATTTAAAATCTGTATTATTCTCGTTGCCATTTTGCTAATGGGTTTTTTCTTTATTGGGCAAGGGGTTGCAGCGGAAATAAAATTATCGCTGACTGGACTCAAGCTAACCCGGGAAGAGACTGCCTGGCTGAAATCTAAGGAATCAATCAGAATAGGAGGCCCACGAGCTTTCCCTCCATTCCATTACTTTGATGATCAGGGTCACCTTAAAGGAATATCCGCAGACTATATTTTTGCTATTATGAATAAACTTGGGGTTAAACTGGAAGTTCAAAAAAACCTTTCTTGGCCCGAAGTATTAGATAAAGCTAAATCAGGAAAAATTGATTTGATTTCCTGTATAGCAAAGACTGTAGATCGACAAGTTTATCTAAATTTTTCCACACAGTATCTTTCTTTCCCTTTGGTGATTTTAAGCAGGAAAGATGCACCTTTTATTGGTGGGATTGAAGATTTGCATGGAAAAAAACTGGCCGTAATTCAGAAAAATGCCATACCTGTTTGGCTTAATAGAGATAACATTAAATTTGAACAATACTATGTCGAATCTCCACTTAATAAAATTGAGGCCATATCACTTGGAAAAGCAGATGCCGGGATAGAGAATCTTGCGGCAGCCAGTTATCTCATACAGAATCATGGCCTGACAAATGTAAAAATAGCAGCACCTACCCCTTATGGGAATTACAACCTTCATATGGCTGTTAGAAAAGACCTGCCAGAGTTATTGGGGATCATTAACAAGGTTATCGACCTGATCACACCTGAAGAACATATACAAATTAGAAGCAAATGGCTCTCCGTTAGATACGAATACGGTATCAGTAAAGCTGATATATTGAAATGGATTCTTGCTATCAGTATTTTTTCACTAATAAGTATTGGGATCGTTTTATTTTGGAACAGGAAACTTAAAAAAACTGAAGGTGAACTAAAAGAAAGCCAACGCAGGCTGTTAACCTTAATGGGGAATTTGCCTGGAATTGCCTATCGGTGCCGGAATGATATAAATTGGACAATGCTTTACATCAGTAATGGCTGTTATGAGTTGACGGGATATGAACCATTTGAACTCGTAAAAAATAGAATTTTATCTTATGGGGATATAATTGTTGAAGCAGATAGACAATACGTACAAGATGAAATTCAAACTGCAATAGAAGAAAGTCGGGCATTTGCTATTGAATACAGAATCCGCGGTAAAAATAAAAATATAAGATGGGTATGGGAAAAGGGCCAGAGTATTTTTGATAAAAAAAATAACCTTATGGCACTCGAAGGTTTTATTACAGATATCACAGCGCGTAAACAAACTGAAGAGATTAAAAAAGTTTTGTTTGCTATTTCTAATGCGGTGAATACCACCCAAAATTTGAAAGATCTTTATCACTTCATCCATAATTCATTAGGCAACATTATGGATGTTACCAACTTTTTTATTGCCATGGTAGATATCAATAAAAAAACTCTATTTTTCCCATACCACGTGGATACAACGGATGATGATTTTTTCCCCATCTCAAATTTTGACACAAAGGATTCTTTAACCGGGTTAGTAATTTCTCAATGCAAACCGATGTTATTGAGAAAAAACGATATTGAAAAGATATCCGCCCAAAAGGGGGTTTGGGGCCCAGTACCACTGATTTGGATGGGAGCGCCGTTAATTGCCAAAGATGAGGTTATCGGAGTAGTAGCTGTCCAGAGCTATTTGGATTCCAATCTTTACAATGAACAAGATCTTCAATTTATTTCGGGGGTCTCAGATCAAATAGCCATTGCCATTGATCGTAAGCGAGCTGAGATGACATTGCTGGAAAGCGAAAAAAAATATAGACACCTTTTTCAGAATGCTCCGGCAGGAATATATGAAATCGATTTTGAGAAAGCCAGATTTATGAATGTGAATGAAGTTATGTGTGAATATTCTGGATACTCAGAAGAAGAATTTTTAACCATGAATCCCATGGATCTTTTGACCGAAGACAGTAAAAACTTATATATCGAAAGACTTGGGAAGCTGTCTACAAAAGAAAATGTTGTTGGCTCTTTTGAATACAATATTGTTACAAAAAATGGCCAGGAAGCATGTGTCATTTTGAATAATGATTTTATTTATCAAAACGAAAAATTAACAGGAGCAAGGGTTGTTGCCCATGATATTACCGAATTGAAAAAGGCCCAAGAAGAGAAAATAAAGGCTCAGAAAATAATCGGTGAACAGAAAAAACTGGCGTTGGTGGGTCAGGTTGCAGGAAAGATGGCTCACGATTTCAATAATATTCTGGGTATTATTATGGGGAATACCGAACTCTCAATGATGGATTGCAAAGAGGAAAAGACAAAAAGAACACTTGAATTAATATTTGACCAGACGTTACGTGGGAAAAATTTGACCAGAAATTTAATTGCATTTGCCAAAGACCAGGAACCTAAGCAGGAATTCTTCAGAATCAGTGAGAAAATAGACCTTGTTGTAAATCTGTTAAAAAAGGATCTCCAAGGTATTGAACTGATAAAAGAAGACAAACCAGGAGTACCAGATTTGCTTGCTGATCCAGGGATGATCGAGCATGCGATTATAAATCTAATACAAAATTCAATCCACGCCATAGGTATGTCTGAACATCCCAGAATAATTCTTCGAACGTATTGTCCGGATGAAAATATATGTTTTGAAATTGAGGATAATGGGTGTGGAATTACCAAAGAAAATTTGGAAAATATTTATGAACCTTCTTTTACCCTAAAAGGAACTAAGGATATAACTGGTTCATATGGACGAGCAATTAAAGGAACTGGTTATGGAATGGCCAATGTAAAAAAATACATTGAACAGCATAAGGGCAGTATTTCAGTTAAATCTGAATTTGGATCAGGTACGACATTCACGATAAGCCTGCCGGTCATTAAAAAAGAATTAACAAGCGAAGAAAAAGCAGAAATTCGAAAAGAAAAAATGTGTTTTGATAAATCTATTCTTCTTGTGGAGGATGAACCGGCAATATCAGGCGTTCAGTATAGAATACTATCGCATGAACCCTGTAATCATAAAGTTGATATCGCCAATGACGGGCAAGTTGCAATGGATTTATTTGATAGAAACCAATACGATTTTATAAGTTTGGATTATGTCCTTCCAGGGAAAATTAACGGTATGGACGTGTACAATCATATCAGGATAACAGACAAAACAATTCCAATTTTATTTATTTCAGGGAATATTGAATTTTTAGAATCCATAAAAAGGCTAAAATCAAAAGATTCCAACATTGATCATCTGTCAAAGCCCTGTAAGAATAAAGATTATATAAATGGCATAAATAAATTGCTGGAACGGGCATTGGTCGTACAAGAATAGTGGCTACGTTCTGATATCAATAATTTTTATTCAATTATATAGCCATTGGTTCAGAATTGGAAGAATTGAGGGTTCTAATCCAGGAAAGCCATGAAACAGATTTGGTTTGGACGGTGATGTGGGATCTGGACGATGCGAAAGATACGGTAAGATTAAATATTAAGAAGATTGATATGATTATTCATGGTAGCTGTCCCTCTTGAATCGTTTCCATGGGACAACGGTCAAAGCATTCTTGACAAGAAGTACATGTATCCGGATCAATATAAGATTGATAGTAAGTTTTGAACATTTTCACTGGTTTGGGAAAGAATTTCGCATATCTGATATTTGGGCAGCAGCATGGACAGCAGCAGCAAACAAAACTAATTTCCTTTGTATTACTTGGTGAGAGTACCAAGCCTGATTCTTCCGCCAAATCTAATATTTTCATTGCTTCATATATAAATCAGAAAAGTATAGGCATGATTCAACTTTTTTACGTTAAAAGGTTGACGCTGAACAGAATAAAATAACCACCAGTGGAAATGTTTTTATGAATAGGAATTCTGATATTATCTACCAGTTCAATATGAATCAAAAAATACAATGTCAATTGGGGAAAACTTGATTTTTAATAAAAAGGTATATCTTGGGATATACGAAATGATAAAAACTATGATCCGAGCATAATCCTTTTTATTCAGTTTCAGGCTTAATCAGATCTTTTTCATCAGCATTTATCATTCTCTAACAATAATGACAGACCTTTTGCTCTTCTTATCATATGAAAAATTATTTGTGAAGATAAGCAAGGATATCGGTCCCGCTGCTGTTGAAAATAAAATGATGGATATTTCAAGTACCGGTTTTGTTGAGTCGGATGTTTTTTGGGAAACACAAAGGACAACTTTTCAGAAATTTCATTTAATCTGCTGCCAAGCTTTGCTCATGAAGATTGCTCAGGTGACAATTTTTACGATTATTTTATATTATTTTATATAATCTGTTACTGTTTTAGCCATTTGGTATTCATTTTTATAAATTATCGGAGAAACTTGAACTTCATATTTGCCGCCCCTAAAATGAAATGAACGAATAATTTTATCGTTCATGGTGACTTGATAAAGTGAATCACAAATATTAATCTTCAATGGTTTAAAAAACCTTTTGTATATGATGATATAACCATTTTCGATTTCAATTCTTCTCCATTCAATTAATGGTATGGAACAAAGCATAAACACTAACAGGAAAAAAATTGCAGAGAATAGGCACAGCAATGAACCTGAGCTTTCCCAACTGAAATAAAGTTTTAAGCTAAAAAAACATGATGTAATCACTATCAAGGTAATCGGTACTGGGAAATATGGGTGATATATTTCTTTCATTGTTTAATCTTTATTCTCATTATGTGTGTTTTTTTATCAGACAAAATCATTCAACCCTTTCAATATGGGATCGTCACTTTACTTACAAAATAGTACAGGTTTCTGAATATAGTATCTGGATAAATTTAAAAAAACTCGGACTGATGAAAGAAGCGCTCGGTAAATTATAAAATTTGACTCCTGGTTGATTATGCCATAATTAATCGCCTAAAATTTTATCAAGATTTGAACCGGTATCATTGATAATCCTAACTATATTGGGTAAGCCCTCGGCTTTGCCGGAGGTCAATGATACCTCTGAGCGGTTCCCATAAGGGATGATTATACTTGAGTTGTGCCGGGTGCCTTATCCAGCAACTCCCGCACCTTCTGGGCCAGATCCATGATGGAAAACGGTTTTTGAAGAAAAGCAACTCCGTCATTGAGCATCCCCTGATGGACAATGACATTGGCTGTGTAGCCGGACATGAATAACAGTTCAATTTCCGGAACTAGGTCCGTCATCTGTTCAGCCAAATCCCGACCGTTCATTCCCGGCATGATCACGTCCGTTATAAGAAGGTGTATCCTGTCTGTTTGGGCACGGGCCATCTCAATTGCAGTAGCTGGGGTTGCTGCGGATAAAACCGAATATCCTTTATGTTCAAGCATTGTTCGGATCATTTCCAGAATATCGGGTTCATCCTCCACGAGTAAAATGGTTTCATTGCCGGAGGGGGCTGGAATTTTTGAATGGGCGGTTGCAGAAATTTCTTCCGCGGGCAGGTGTTGCCGGGGCAGATAGATTCGGAAAGCGGACCCTTGATCCGGTTCACTGTAAACATTGATGAACCCGTTGTTCTGTTTCACGATACCGTACACGGTGGCCAGGCCGAGACCGGTGCCTTTGCCGACATCCTTGGTGGTAAAAAACGGTTCGAACAGGTTTTCCAGGATTTCCTGATCCATGCCGCAGCCATCGTCACTGACCGCCAGTATGACAAAGTCCCCGGGAATGAAACCGGGATGATCTGCACAATAGGCCGGATCAAAGGTTTTCATGCCGGTTTCAATGGTCAGTTTGCCCACTCCGGCAATGGCATCCCGGGCATTGACGCACAGATTGGCCAGGATCTGGTCGACCTGGGACGGATCCATTTTGACCGGCCACAATTTCCGGGCCGGTACCCAGGACAGATCTATATCTTCACCGATGAGCCGTCGCAGCATGCTGAGCATGTTTTCAACCGTATTATTCAAATCCAGTACTTTTGGTTCGATGATCTGTTTTCTGGCAAACGCCAGTAATTGTTTTGTCAGATCGGCCGATCGCTGGGCAGTCGTTTGAATTTTTTCCAGGTTCGAATGGGGGTCTTGTTTTTTCCGGGTTTTTTCCAGGGCCAGTTCCGCATGTCCCAGGATCACGCTCAGCATATTATTGAAATCATGGGCCACACCGCCCGCCAGTCTGCCTACAGACTCCATCTTTTGAGCCTGGAGGAGCTGTGCCTGGAGCTTCTCCCGCTCCTCCTCCGCCCGCTTGTTCTCTGTGATGTCGCGAACAATCCCCCGGAAGCCGGTGGGACCACCTTTTGAATCCTTGACCAGGGAAGCGTAAAATTCCAGTGTTCTTCTTTCTCCGCCCTTCCGGAGGATATCCCATTCACAGCTTTGAATCGGTACCCTTGTCCGGTAGATCTCGTTATAGATACGATAAATTCTTTTTGCAATCGCTTCGTCTGCGGCATAGCGGCTGAAATTGGTGCCCATCATTTCATCACTGCTGTAACCGAAAAGATTGAGAAAGGTCTCGTTGAAAAAAGTGAAGTTTCCGGCCAGATTTACCTCATGATACCCTTCCGACATTTCATTGAGAATCGATCGGTAACGTTTCTCGCTTTCCCTGAGCGCCTTTTCCGCATATTTACGTTTAGTGATATCTTCCAAAAATCCCTCGAAATGGTGAATGTCGCCTGTCTCATCCTTGACAGCCCTGGCCTTGATGCTGGCCCATATATGGGAACCGTCCCGTTTACGCAGTTGCACTTCAAAGTCGCTGCTTCCCCCGTCGGTCTCCATAATTCGCCGGAAGGTCTCCCGGTCTTCAGGATTCAGGTAATGCTGTTTCCCGATATCCTGTAAATGTTCAATAAGCTCACTGGCGGAAGTATATCCCAGAATCCTTGCCAGCGAAGGGTTGGCGGCCAGGAAACGGCCATTCGATGTGGTCTGGAAAACACCTTCAACCGCATTATCGAAAAGCAGACGGTATTTTTCTTCACTTTCTTTTAAACCGGCAATGTTCTGATTTAGACGCCACTTTAGGAAAATGGTGATGCCGGTCAGACCTGCAAGCAGCAGAATACTGAAGAAGCCTATCAGGATTAGATTACGCCTGGTTTGTGGGTCCATTTTGAAATCAACGTCTATGGTGATCCATTTTTTGCGTATGGCGGTCATTTCATCGGAGGAAATCTGTTCCAGGGCCTTGCTTATGGCACTGAAAAGCAGAGGATATTCCCGGCTGACTCCAATACACCATGCAAACTGGTAATCGGTGGTGCCCGCAACCTGCAGATTGGGAATGCCTTCCAGTTCAATATAATAGGCTGCCACCGCCAGGTTTTCCACAAACGCATCGATCTGACCAAAAGCGTTACGCCGCAGCCCTTCGGATACATTGGCAACGGTGACCAGTTCGAAACGATCCTGCAGTTCCCTTTTTCGAAGATATGTTTCGGTGGCATATCCGGAAACGACCCCCACGCGCTGGCCCGCCAAATCATGCAGAGTAATTTGTGCCGATGTGGTGCGGGGTGTAATGATAACCACCGGTACCGTGGCGTAGGGTTTGGTGAAAAACGTGTACGTTTCCCGTTCATCGGTACGGACAATGGTTGGGGCAATGGCACAATCTCCGCGTTTCAAGGCGGCCAGGTGCTCGTTCCAGTCATCCAGGGGTTTTTTTAGAAAATCAATCCCCAGCAGGGATTCGATGCGGGCGATGACATCCGCTCCCATGCCTGTGAATGAACCGGATTCGGATATGAATTCAATGGGCGGAAATTCCGTATTAAAAAACAAGGTGAGTTTTTCCGGGTAGGCCTTCAGCCAGGAACGTTCTTCCTCGGTCAGACGAACAGCGCCGGAAGAGGGGATCGTATTGTCAAGTGCGAGCGCAAAATCAGAGACAGGTATCATACATAGGATGAGAGCAATATACCCGCAGAAAATCCACCCAGTTTTCGGATTTGTGGTTACCGTCGATTTCCAGGATGAGGCATTCATGACATTGGATCATTTCTCATATTGTAATTCATTATGACCGAACGGAGGTCCAGAATATGGTCAGTATTCCCATTTTATAAACTGCTTTGAAAATTATACCGATATAATCTTTACTTTCATTTTTGGTTAAGGCAAACTTATATCGTTTGTCTTTTAAAATGCAAGGGAAATTTATTGTTATTCAACTCAAGGGCATTTTTAATTTTTGATATCAACCCCCAAAAATTTAGTTTACTTGCATGATCATGACTTCAAATTATAACGAAAATAGTTTTGATTTGGGTTAACATCTCTTCATGGGTGTCGCAAAAGGTATCAAAGCATTTTTTGATCAAATGCTTATTGCCTTCGGCCAGAAGAATGTTCAGATGGGTATTCGCCATATCAGAAGCCATTTTGGGTTCTTCCAGACCGAACCGGGTGCCGTTTTCATCAAAATTAGGTTGCTCCCTCTGCCCGTTCGATGAGCAAAACTTCCACAGCCCTCACAAATGCCGTGTTGACTATCGATATGAGATCCATCATTGACAGCAATAAAATTATAGATAAGAATTGTTTTTAAAGAAAATTCACGGAGAGCAAAAGACAAAGGTGAAAAAAATATTATTAACCCGGTAATGGGCTGGTCCCTGAGACAATAAAGACATCTAAACAGCCCGAGTGCCCGAACAAAAGGAGAAGAAAAAGATGAACGAGACAATCTGGGAAACCCCTTTCTGGCCTAAAGAAGTTGCACGCACTGTACCTGATTACCATTTCCCTGTATTTAAATTCCTGGATGATGCTGCCCTGAATTATCCCGATAATGTTTTTACCATTTTTAACGGGGCCACAAAAACCTATTCCCAGGTCAAGGATACCGCCGACAGAATCGCCAATTTTCTTGCAGAAAAAGGTATCAAACAAGGAGACAAGGTGGCTATTTTTCTGCCCAATCTCCCCCACTTTCCGGAAATTTTGTTTGGCATCCTTAAAGCCGGGGCTGTCTGCGTTAATTGTAATCCGGTGTACACGGCAACAGAGCTTAATTATCAACTCAATGATTCAGAGTCAAAGATGGTTTTTTGCATGGACCATCCCCTGTTTTACGACAACACAGTTAAGGCCATTAAAGACACCCAGATCAAAACCGTTGTTGTTTGCAACATTAAATCCTATTTACCCAAATTCAAGGCATTTTTGGGTGGGCTTCTCGGGAAAATACCCAAGGCGGCAAAACATGAACCCGGTCATCTGATGTTTGATGAGGTTGTTGCCGCTGCCAGCCCCGCCCCCCCTGCTGTGGTCATCAACCCGGAGGAAGATACCGCCGTTATGCTCTATACCGGGGGGACCACCGGGGTGCCCAAGGGGGCGGAACTTTCCCATACCAATTTTACCTATGATGTAATGGGGTTGTATGAGAGCGGCCGTATTGTCCAGGATGAAGCCAAGGGAGCAGAACAACTTTATAAGGGAGGGTATCATTCCTTTCTTGGGGTTTTACCCTGGTATCATAGCTTTGGTATTACCTGTGCATTGCTGTTTGCTACCATGACCGGGAGTAAGCTCATTTGTATTCCCGACCCCAGGGCAGGCACTCCGCCCTTTACAGAGGTTCTTAAAACGGTTCAACAACACAAACCCACGATTATGCCGGCAGTGCCCACGATATTTGTGGCCTTTGCCAACCATGCCCTTTTAGACCAGTATGACCTTTCTTCTTTGATGGCATGTTTTTCAGGCGGGGCGCCTTTGCCACCTGAAGTGTGCCGGCAGTTTGAAGATAAAACAGGGGCCATTATATTTGAAGGATATGGCCTGACAGAGACAGCACCGGTTGCCACTTCTAATCCGACCAATAGGGAAACCAGAAAAATTGGTTCCATTGGATTTCCCTTGCCCGGCACCATGGTCAAAATTATGGGTCTTAACGATGATACCCAGGAATTGCCCCGGGGAGAAGATGGCGAAATAGCCGTATGCGGCCCCCAGGTTATGAAGGGCTATTGGAAAAGACCCGATGCCAATGAAGAGGTTTTCAGGCAGATTGACGGGGATCGTTATTTTCTTACAGGGGACATCGGTCATATTGATGAAGACGGATACATCACCATCACTGATCGTAAAAAAGATATGATCATTGTGGGGGGATTTAATGTTTATCCCAGGGATGTCGAGGATATACTCTATACACACCCCAAGGTGGAACTTGTTGCGGTTGTGGGGGTTCCCGATGACAGGAGCGGAGAGTCTGTAAAGGCATTCATAAAATTGAAAGAGGGCCAGAGCGCAACATTTGAAGAAATTCAAGCATTTTGTAAGGAAAATATGGCGGGTTACAAAAGACCCAGACAAATTGAGTTCCGGGACGAAATTCCCATATCCAATGTGGGCAAGGTGTTAAGGCGGGTTCTCAGGGATGAGGAACTTGCCGCAGAAAAATAAGGGGTTTAAGAAAAGCATCATAACCGCATTCCTTATGCCCGATACCATCTCAATCTCCTGGGTTGGTATCGGGCGTTCTGCCCAGGGTGATCGCAAATATCGTTTTTATGCTCAACCACATACCCGTTCAGGCCATATAACCTTTCCTTGGCCGGTTTGGACAGGTTGCATTGTGATGGTAAAAAATATTATGCCCAATGCTATATCTGCTCTAAATTGAATGACGTTCCGGTACACTATTTAAAAATTCATCATCCAGTCTTTCGATGGCATCATCCACCATCTTAACAGCATTTTTTCTATCTCTTGGAAGCTGTGCATCAAAGGGTATTGTATTTATGCCATGAATACCCAGGTAGGTCGTATCAACTTCCACCAGTTCAATAAAGGTTTTTTGTTCCTCCAGAACTTCCAATTCCGTTGCCGGAACAAATTTGCCAATTTCAACATCTTCTGCCGGCTCCGCCAAATATAAGGATATCAATATGTTTTATCCCGGCTTTATTTAACCTTTCCAGCTGCTCATAGGAATCTTTCAGGCTAAACCCTTTATTCATATATTTAAGGGTTGCTTCATAAGGATGCCTGTATGTTGGTCCCGTATATTTCATTTTAACTTTCTATATCAATAAAAGTCTTGGTTGTATTGATGAGTTTAGCAATTTTTGTTTGACTGTACGCATCTGGATGGGCCAGCCCGAAACTTGGCTTATCATTATCAAAATATTTTCCTGTAATCCCTTTATAATTTTCTGAAATTGCCAGGTCATACAAAATATCCGCACCTTTGTCGGCAGAAGACCAATATTGTCCGTATGCTTCTGCTGCCATTTATTTGATTGATAAACCATTGCGCTATAATGAACTGCGGAAAAAAATGGCAGGCGTAACTGAACGTACCCTAAGTTTACAATTGAAAAAATTAGAGACAGATGGTGTTGTTCAAAGAAAGGTAGATGGTGTAAAGCCACCCATAAAAGTTGAATATTCATTAACAGATTTTGGAAAAACACTTATTCCGTTACTCTATTCAATTGCCGAGTGGGGTGATTTTGTAGTTGAAAATCATTTGAAAAATGGGGGTTAGGTAAGGATTTTATACCGGAAAAGAGTGTTTCAAGGTAGATGACATATTCTGACCTGCCCTTTTTGCCGGGAATTCCGGTTTTGTTTTTGTGGATTTTACTCACCCCTTCCCGTATTTTAGTGTCTGCTTTTTAAATGATTCCAATGAGTTTATGGTTGACTTTCATCATTTGAACCAACTATAGATAATGTTTGTAATTGGAATAACTAAATATGGAGATACGAGATGAAAATATTGAAAATTGACCACCTCGGCATAGCTGTCTCAAGTATTGATGAAAAGAAACATTTTTGGATAGATGCCATGGGGTTAACCCTGGAAGGCACTGAAACCGTCGAGGCCCAGAAGGTCACCACGGCCTTTTTACCCGTGGGGGAAAGCGAGGTGGAATTGTTGGAATCCACTTCTGACGATGGACCTGTGGCCAAATATATAGAAAAAAAAGGGGAAGGCATTCAGCATGTGGCCTTCCAGGTGGAAAATATCGAAGAAGCCCTGGCAGAACTCAAGGAAAAAGGGATCCAGCTCATTGACCAGGTGCCGCGAAAGGGAGCAGGTGGTGCGAAAATTGCTTTTTTACACCCCAAGGCCACCTCTGGTGTTCTAGTGGAATTGTGTGAAAGGTAAACACCCGTAAATACGCGTTCACAAAGGTTCTATTGTCTGTATTGATAACTATTAAATTTAGACCGGAGGATAACCATGTCTCAATCTGATATTCAAAAGTGGGAAGAACTTGCAATCAAAGGGCTAAGGGGAAAACCCCTTGGGGCACTGACAAAAGCGACACCCGAAGGGATTGATGTTAAGCCCCTGTATACATCAAAGGATTTGGAGCAGGTAGAATTTATTGACAATTTGCCGGGGATAGACCCCTTTGTCCGGGGACCTATGGCCACCATGTATGCGGGCCGACCCTGGACGATTCGCCAGTATGCCGGTTTCTCAACCGCCAAGGAATCCAACACCTTTTACCGTAAAAATCTGGCAGCCGGCCAAAAGGGGCTTTCCGTTGCCTTTGACCTTGCCACCCACAGAGGATATGACTCGGATCATCCGAGAGTTGCTGGGGATGTGGGAAAGGCCGGGGTTGCCATTGATTCTGTTGAAGATATGAAAATCCTCTTTGACCAGATTCCTTTGGATCAGATGTCGGTTTCCATGACCATGAACGGGGCGGTTCTGCCCATTCTGGCCGGTTATATTGTGGCCGCAGAAGAGCAGGGGGTTGCCCATGACCAGCTCATGGGAACCATCCAGAATGATATTCTCAAAGAATATCTCACCCGGAATACCTATATCTATCCGCCTACGCCCTCCATGAGAATTATTTCAGATATCATTGGGTTCTGTTCAGAAAATATGCCCAAGTTTAACAGCATCAGCATCTCCGGTTACCATATCATGGAGGCGGGTGCTGATTCCGTTCTTCAGGCCGCTTTTACCCTGGCGGACGGGCTTGAGTACGTACGTGCCGCCCTTGCAACCGGTCTTGATATCGATAAGTTTGCCCCACGGCTCTCGTTTTTTTTCGGGATCGGCATGAACTTTTTCATGGACATTGCCATGTTGCGGGCCGCCAGATTTCTTTGGGCGGAACTCATGGGTCAGTTTAACCCTAAAAATCCCAAATCCAAAATGCTTCGGACCCATTGCCAGACCTCGGGCTGGAGCCTTACCCAGCAGGATCCCTATAACAATGTGGTCAGAACCACTTTAGAATGTTTGTCCGCCGTTCTGGGGGGTACCCAGAGTCTGCATACAAATTCTTTTGATGAGGCTGTGGGGCTTCCCACGGAACTGTCTGCCAGAATTTCCAGAAACACCCAGATTCTGATTCAGGAGGAATCTCATATCTGTGATGTGGTGGATCCTCTGGGAGGATCCTATTATGTGGAAAGTCTGACCCAGAACATCATTGACGAGGTCAGAAAAATATTAAAAGAGGTTGAGGGTTTGGGCGGCATGGCCAAGGCCATTGAGTCGGGCATGCCGAAAATGAGAATAGAAGAAGTGTCCGCTCGTCGACAGGCCCGGATTGACAAGGGTGAGGATGTGATTGTCGGGGTCAATAAATACAAGATTGAAGATGAAATCCCGATCCCGGTGAGGGAAGTTTCCGAGGATGTCAGAGAAGAGCAGGTGGCACGGCTGAATCAGATTAAACAAGACCGGGACAATACCGTCGTAAAAAAGGCGTTGGATGATATCATAACGGCCTGTAAGAATGGGGGGAATCTTCTGGAGGTCTGTTTGCCGGCTGTCCGTGCCCGGGCAACCGTGGGCGAGATTTGTGATGCCATGGAAACGGTGTTTTCCCGGTTTGTGGCCACTACCCAATGCATTTCCGGGGTGTATGCCCAAAGCGCAGACCCTGAGATCATGGCGGCCTTGAGAAAAAGAACCGCTGATTTTGAACGAACCAATGGCCGCAGACCCAGAATCCTTTTGTCAAAAATGGGCCAGGACGGCCATGACCGGGGGGTCAAAGTGATTGCCACCGCCTATGCCGATTTTGGTTTTGATGTGGACCTGGGACCCATGTTCCAGACCCCGGAAGAAGCGGCTAAGATGGCCATTGAAAATGACGTCCATGTGGTGGGGGTTTCAAGCCTTGCGGCTGGCCATAAGACTTTGGTTCCCCAGGTGATTGAAGAGTTGAAAAAGGGAGGGGCTTCTGATATTAAAGTGGTGGTTGGCGGCATCATTCCCCCGGGGGATTATGATTTTTTAATCCAAGCCGGCGCATCGGAAATATTCGGCCCGGGTACAGTGGTGACGGATTCTGCCAATCGAACGCTCAACATCATTGGTGCCTAATAAGTGGGCGTTCAGGATAAGAGTGTTTATACAATAGGCGCCTATAAAATGGGCACCTATAAAATGTTTTTTTAGAGAATAGGTCGTATAAAAAAAATAGGTGCATAAAGAGTATGGTACTTAATGACCCGGATGTGTTGTTCCAGGGTATCCTGGACAATAACCGGCGCTTGATTGCAAAAACCATGACCCTCATCGAAAGCAACCTTCCTGCTCACCAGCAGGTGGCGCAACAGGTGATGGAACGGCTTCTTCCCCTGACAGGTAAGAGTATCCGCCTGGGCATCACCGGTGTTCCCGGGGTGGGGAAATCTACCTTTATAGAAAATTTAGGGGTTTATCTGGCCGATGCAGGCCACAGGGTGGCAGTCCTGGCAGTGGACCCCACAAGCCAGCGAAGCGGTGGGTCCATTCTGGGGGATAAAACCCGGATGGAGCGTCTGTCAGCCCATGTGAATTCATTCATACGGCCATCTCCCGCTGGAGAGACCCTGGGCGGGGTTGCCGTGAGGACCCGGGAAACCATGCTGGTCTGTGAGGCAGCCGGGTTTGATGTTATCCTGGTGGAAACCGTTGGGGTGGGCCAGTCTGAAACACGGGTGGCCTCCATGGTGGATTTTTTCCTGGTGTTGATGATTGCAGGGGCCGGGGATGAACTCCAGGGCATTAAAAAAGGGGTGCTGGAACTGGCCGACGCCATTGTGATCAACAAGGCAGACGGTGACAATCTCGTGCCGGTTGAACGTGCCCAAAAAGATCTTGAGCTTGCCATGCACCTGATCGCTTCCGACACACCCACCTGGCATACCCCTGTTTTGACCTGTTCCTCGGTGATTGAGGGGGGGACCAAAGCGGTATGGGAAACTGTGCTGGAGCACAGGGACAAATTTAAGGAAACCAAGGAGTTTGAACAAAGACGGAAACATCAATCTCTGGAGTGGATGTGGACACTGGTGGAGGAGGGATTAAAACAACGGTTTAAACACAATAAAAAGATAAATGAACAGATTCCCCTGGTTTCCAACCAGGTGGAAACTGAAAAAATATCGCCTTCAGCTGCGGCTGAGCGGCTGTTGTCATATTTATAATTAATAATATTAAGGAATGATAGATGAAAATACATGAATATCAGGCAAAGGACTTGTTTCGGCGCTACAATGTTCCGGTACCTGAGGGGCGAGTGGCTTTTTCTGTGGAAGAAGCAAAAAAAATAGCCGGAGAGCTGGGCTCTTTTCCTGTGGTGGTCAAGGCCCAGATCCATGCTGGCGGCCGTGGAAAAGGCGGGGGGGTCAAACTGGCCGCTTCCCTGGAAGAGACCGAAACCCTGGCCTCTGAGATTTTGGGCATGACCCTTGTCACCCATCAGACAGGCCCTGAAGGACGGCTGGTTCAAAAGCTGCTCATCGAAGCCGGTCAGAAGATTGAACGGGAACTTTATTTAAGCCTTCTGGTGGACAGGGCAACGGCTTCTGTTGTGATAATGGCCAGCCAGGATGGGGGCATGGATATTGAACAGGTGGCCAAAAAAACCCCTGAAAGAATCATAAAAGTTTATGTGGATCCCCTCATGGGCATCCAGGGATACCAGATCCGGGAAGTTGCCTTCGGCCTGGGGCTGCCCGGAGCTGCCATGAAATCCTTCGCAGGCCTCTTATCCAATCTTTATAAACTGTTTGTTGCCTATGACAGTTCCATGGTGGAGATCAATCCTTTGATCCTTACCCAAGACAATGCAGTCCTGGCCCTGGATGCCAAGGTGGATTTTGATTCAAATGCCCTGTATCGACACAAGGATCTGCTGGAATTTCGGGATCTTGATGAAGAAGATCCTTTGGAAGTGGAAGCCTCCAAGTTCAATTTGAACTATATCAATCTGGACGGTAATGTGGGCAATATTGTCAATGGAGCGGGTCTTGCTATGGCCACCATGGACATTATCAAAAATGCCGGGGCCACCCCTGCCAACTTCATGGATGTGGGGGGCGGCGCCAGTTCTGAGCAGGTGGAAAATGCCCTTCGGATCATCCTGGCGGATGACAAGGTAAAAGCGGTGCTCATCAATATTTTTGGCGGCATTTTAAGGTGCGATATATTTGCCCAGGGGGTGGTGGATGCTGCCAGGAAAACCGGCATCAATATCCCGGTGGTGGTTCGAATGGAAGGAACCAATGTGGAACAAGGCAAGAAAATACTGGCCGACGCAGGGCTGGACCTGATCACTGCCGCCGACCTTTCCGATGCGGCCGAAAAAATAGCTGCTGCGGTTGCTAATTAAAGGAGATAATTGTGAGTATATTTGTAAATAAGGACACACGACTTCTGGTCCAGGGAATTACCGGCAATGAAGGCAGTTTCCATGCCAGACAATGTATTGAATACGGTACAACGGTCGTTGCCGGGGTGACCCCGGGCAAGGGCGGACAACAGCTGGACACTGTTCCGGTTTTTAACACCGTGGCCCAGGGCGTAAAAGAAACAGGCGCAGACGCTTCCTTGATTCTGGTGCCGCCGCCCTTTGGGGCTGATGCCATCATGGAAGCAGCTGATGCCGGTATACGACTGATTGTTTGCATCACCGAAGGGATTCCCATCCTGGACATGGTTAAGGTCAAAAATTTTCTGGCCACTAAAAATTGTCGGCTTATCGGCCCCAATTGTCCGGGTATTATCACACCCGACGAGTGCAAAATTGGGATCATGCCTGGCAAAATTCACAAACGAGGCAGTATCGGTGTTGTTTCCAGATCCGGCACCCTTACCTATGAGGTGGTTGACCAGCTGACAAAGCTTGGGATGGGCCAGTCCACCTGCCTTGGCATCGGCGGAGACCCAGTGAACGGCACCAATTTTATTGATGTATTGTCAGCGTTTCAAGCCGATGACGAAACAAGCGCCATCGTCATGGTTGGTGAAATCGGGGGCAGTGCAGAGGAAGAGGCAGCAGCTTACATTAACGAGAATATGACAAAACCGGTGGTTGGCTTTATCGCAGGCCTGACAGCACCGCCCGGCAGAAGAATGGGGCATGCCGGTGCTATTATTTCAGGGTCCAGCGGTACGGGCGAGGCAAAAATTGCGGCATTCAAAGAAAATGGAATCCATGTCTGCGAAAACCTAGGGCAAATCGGCCGGATTTGTAAAGATGTATTTTAGATAACCTTAAGGAGGTTAAAGTTGGAAAGCTATACGATTGAATCAAACAAAAAAAAGAGCAGAATACCGGCACGGCTGGACCTGGCCCAGAGCGCTAGTGGCCTGATCCTGGGACTGTTCATGTGGGTGCACATGATCCTTGTGGGCAGTGTGATCCTGGGGAAGGGCTCTTTTAATTTTGTGGCAAAGACCATGGAGTTATCCTTTCTTTCAGACACGGGCCACGGATATCCAATCGCGGTATTTTTTGCCGTGCTCACGATTTTTACTCTGTTTATTCTCCATGCACTGCTGGGGGTTCGAAAATTTCCCATTTCCTGGAAACAACACCGGATCATGAGGGACCAGATGGTTATGATGAACCACACCGATACCAACCTTTGGTATATTCAGGTGGTTACCGGTTTTCTCATGTTTTTTCTGGGCTCGGTCCATCTGTATATCATGCTCACCCATCCGGGCAGCATTGATCCCTATCTGTCCGCAGACCGGGTGGTTTCCAGCAATATGTGGTTTTTATATCTGATTTTGCTCATTTGTGTGGAGCTTCACGGCACCATCGGTATCTACCGGTTGTGCATGAAATGGGGCTGGTTTGCAGGAAAAGACGCCCGGGCTTCCCGGAAAAAAATGAAAGTATTGAAAAACAGACTCACCATTTTCTTTTTGTCCATTGGTGTGCTGGCCTTGCTTGTGTTTATTGTGATTGGTATCAACCATAGGGATCAAGTGGGTGAACGCTATGGGACCCATGCTGTTGCCGGAGAACCGTTTCAGGCAGAAGAAGTCGCTGCCCCGGCTGTTGAAGAGGAGCATCCTGCGGTTGAAGAAACTCACTCGGTAGTCGAAGAGGCCCGCCCGGTGGTTGAAGAAACTCACCCAGTAGTCGAAGAGGCCCACCCGGCGGTTGAAGAAACTCACCCAGTAGTCGAAGAGGCTCACCCGGCAGTTGAAGAACATCCGGTGGCAGAAGAGGCTCATCCGGTCGATATGGCCCATGACGGCGAGAAACCCGCGGAATAAACACATTAAGATAAGGAAATTTTTTATGAAAGTCATATATACAGATTCACTTATTATCGGTGGCGGCCTGGCGGGCTTAAGAGTTGCCATTGCTGCCAAGCAAAGGGGGTATGAGTCCATCATTCTCTCTTTGATTCCCGCCAAACGGTCCCATTCGGCCGCTGCCCAGGGGGGAATGCAGGCAAGCCTTGGGGCCTGCGTTAAAGGGGATGGGGATGATGAAGATGTCCATTTTGGAGACACGGTAAAGGGAAGCGACTGGGGATGTGATCAGGATGTTGCCAGGATGTTTGTTAACACGGCCCCCAAAGCCATTCGTCAGCTTGCCACCTGGGGAGTACCCTGGTCCAGGGTTCAAGGGGGGGACAGGGATGTTGTCATCAATGGTGAAAAAGTCACCATCACGGAAAAGCATGAAGCCCAGGGACTGATCACTGCCAGGGATTTTGGCGGCACCAAAAAATGGAGAACCTGTTTTACCTCGGATGGAACCGGGCACACCATGCTCTATGCCATGGACAACAAGGCGATTCAGATGGAAATCCCGGTCCATGAAAGAAAAGAAGCCATTGCTCTGATCCATGAAGACGGGGTCTGCAATGGTGCCATTGTTAGAGATCTGATTACAGGAGAGCTCATCGCCTATGTGGCCAAGGCAACCGTCATTGCCACCGGCGGATACGGCCGGTTGTATTCTGTTTCCACCAATTCGGTGATTTCAGAAGGGATTGGAACTGCCATTGCTCTGGAAACAGGCATTGCCACCCTGGGGAACATGGAAGCGGTTCAGTTTCACCCCACCGCCATTGTTCCGGTTGGGATTTTGACGACGGAAGGGTGCCGGGGCGATGGCGGGCTGCTGCTGGACAAGGACGGCTACCGGTTCATGCCCGACTATGAGCCGGACAAAAAAGAGCTGGCCTCCAGGGACGTTGTTTCCCGCCGTATGACCGAGCATATGAGAAAGGGAAAAGGGGTCTCGTCTCGTTACGGAGATCACCTGTGGCTGGACATCACCTTGTTGGGCCGCAAACACATTGAAAAAAACCTGAGGGAAGTCAAAGAGATCTGTGAATATTTTCTGGGAATTGATCCGGTGAAGGAATATATTCCGGTGCGACCCACCCAGCATTATTCCATGGGGGGTGTCAGGACCAAGCCAACCGGTGAAAGCCCGACTTTAAAGGGCTTGTTTTCAGCAGGGGAATCGGCCTGCTGGGATATGCATGGGTTTAACCGCCTGGGGGGAAACTCCGTTGCGGAAACCGTTGTGGCCGGAATGATCGTGGGGGAATATGTGGCGGACCATTGTGCTGCCAATCCCCTGAAGGTATCCACCGCCACCATTGAGCATTTCATGAAGAAGGAAGAAAAGAAAATTACGGATCTGCTGGTCAGAGATTATGGAGAAAATCCCTTTGAGCTGAAGGCTGAAATGCAGAAAATTATGATGGATGACGTGGGCATTTTTAGAAATGGTGAAGATCTGGCCAAGGCGGTTGAAGAGCTCAAAGTGCTGAACCAGCGGGCAAAAAACATAGCACTTCGCAACAGGATTTCCTCTTCCAACCCGGAATTGGTGGAAGCCATCCGGGTGCCCAAGATGATCAAATTGGCCCAGTGTGTCGCCTACGGCGCCCTGCTTCGGACCGAAAGCCGGGGGGCCCATGCCAGAGAGGATTATCCCGAAAGAAATGACCGGGACTGGTTAAAGCGAACCCTTACCACCTGGACAGATGATTCTTCCGACCTGCCCGAAGTCGCCTATGAAGACCTGGATGTCATGCGCATGGAGATGCCCCCGGGATCCCGTGGTTATGGGGTGGACAATACCGTTCACCATCCGGACACGGAAAAACGGGTGGCCCAGGTTGAAGAGATCAAAAAGGCCAATCCAACGGCAGACCGCCATGAAATGCAGGAGCTTCTCAATCCATTAACCATTCCGGAAAAATTTAAAGGTAAAAATGAGCGTATCGGCAGGGGGTACAAATAATGAGTGATCAGGCAAGAATATTAAAGTTTCAGATATTTCGGTACAATCCCCTAAAGCCGGGGGATAAGCCCCGCATGGTGACCTATGAAGTCACGGAAGCCCCGGGGATGACCATTTTTATCGCATTGAATGATATCCGGGAGAATCAAGATCCCTCCCTGCAATTTGATTTTGTCTGTCGGGCCGGTATCTGCGGTTCCTGCGGCATGGTGGTCAATGGCAGACCCGATTTGGCCTGCCGGACCCTGACCTCAAAATTCCCCGACGGTGAAATCAAACTCCTGCCCCTGCCCGGATTTGAGCTCATAGGCGATCTGTCCGTGAACACGGGCAAATTTATGCGGGCCATGAGCGAGCGGGTGGAGTCCTGGATCCATGACATCAATGCCGATGAAGTCAATTATGAAAAATTGGAAGAGCGCATGGACCCTGAGGTGGCAGATCAGATATATGAACTGGAGCGATGTGTGGAATGCGGCTGCTGTGTCTCTGCCTGTGCCACCAAACGGATGCGCCCTGATTTCCTTTCTGCTGTCGGCTTCATGAGACTTGCCCGGTATTCCCTGGACCCTAGGGATAAACGAACCGATGAAGAATTCTATGAAATCATAGGGGATGATGACGGGGTTTTCGGTTGCATGACGCTTCTGGGGTGCGAAGATTATTGCCCCAAAGATCTGCCCCACCAGACCCAGATTGCTTACCTGAGACGCAAAATGGTCCAGGTGAGATAAAAGCATTATAAGGATATAAAATGACGGATTTTAAATATGAAGCAATGTTTCCCCTGGGACCCGACACAACCCAATATCGGTTGGTTAGCAAAGAGCATGTAAGGGTCAGGGAGTTTGAGGGAAACGAGGTGCTCATGGTGGAGCCACAAGCCCTGAATATATTGGCGGAACAAGCCTTCAAGGATGTGGCCCATCTTTACAGATCAGAACACCTTGAAAAATTGAAGGAGATCATTGAGGACCCTGAATCCAGTGACAATGATCGGTATGTTGTCCTGGAATTGTTAAAAAATGCAGTGATTGCAGCCCAGAAAGTATACCCCATGTGTCAGGATACGGGTACGGCCATTATCATGGGAAAAAAAGGCCAGCATGTTTGGACCTGGTCCGATGATGACGAAGAATTGTCCCGTGGTGTCTTTGAGGCTTATACCAAAAATTATTTGCGGTATTCCCAGAATGCGGCGCTGACCATGTACAAGGAGATGAACACACGAACAAACCTTCCAGCCCAGATTGATATTGCAGCGGTTCAAGGGGATGAGTATAAATTTTTGTTCGTGGCAAAGGGGGGCGGATCTGCCAATAAAACCGCTCTTTTCCAGATGACAAAGGCCACCCTCAATTCCGAGGAAATTTTGATCAACTTCATGCTGGAAAAGATGAAAGACCTTGGCACGGCTGCCTGTCCGCCCTACTATATCGCCTTTGTCATCGGCGGTACTTCGGCGGAACTGAATCTGAAAGCTGTTAAACTGGCCTCGGCCCGTTACCTGGATACCCTTCCCACTGAAGGGAGTGAGACCGGCCACGCCTTTCGGGATATCGACCTGGAGGACAAGGTGTTGCTCCGTTCCCAGGGCCTTGGCCTGGGCGCCCAATTTGGCGGCAAGCATTTTGCCCTGGCCATCCGGGTGATCCGGCTGCCCAGACACGGTGCTTCCTGTCCCATCGGGATTGGGGTCTCCTGTTCTGCAGATCGCCAAATCAAGGGCAAGATTACACGGAAGGGGATCTTCCTGGAACAATTAGAAGAAAACCCTGGCAAATACCTGCCAAAAACAGAGCCTGAGATGACTCCGGCTGTTGAGATTGACTTGAATAAGCCCATGGACGCGATCCGGGCGGAATTATCAAAATATCCGGTTTCCACAAGACTTTCCCTGACCGGGAAAATCATTGTGGCAAGGGATATCGCCCATGCCAAGTTCATGGAAGGGTTTGAGGCGGGCCGTGGCCTGCCGGACTATATTAAAAACCATATCATCTATTATGCCGGACCTGCCAAAACACCCGAGGGCGAAGCTTCCGGGGCATTCGGTCCGACCACGGCAGGCCGCATGGACCCCTATGTGCCGGTTTTTCAAAAGGAAGGCGGTTCCATGATCATGCTGGCCAAGGGAAATCGCACCCAGCAGGTGACCGATTCCTGTAAGGCCCATGGCGGATTCTACCTGGGATCTCCCGGGGGACCTGCCGCCCGTCTGGGCAAGGATTTTATCAAAAAGGTCGAACTGCTTGAATATGAAGAACTGGGAATGGAAGCTGTTTATATGATCACGGTTGAAAAATTCCCCGCCTTTATCCTTGTGGATGATAAGGGCAATGATTTTTATGCAGACCTTTTGTAAAAAAAGATAGCCGTAAAAACCCCGGGCAAGAGTCTTTCCCGGGGTTTTTATCGTTTATATACCAGGGGAAATCTATCATGTCTGCCATTTTTGGTATTGATTTTGGAACATCCAACTCAGCATTATCCGTGAACATGGACGGCAAGGTAACCCTGTTGGATGTGGACAGGGAAAATCCGATATCCAATTCTTTAAAATCAATTCTTTATTTTTTAAAGGAGGATGGCCGGATACGCTCATATGTCGGATATGAAGGGGTAAAGGCCTACATTGAGAATGAAGCCGATGGCCGGTATATGCAATCCATCAAAACCTTTCTTCCCGACACTGCCTTTGAACGAACAAATATTTACGGCAAATCCTATACCCTTGAGGAATTGATCGCAATATTCCTTAAGGTCATGAAACAACGGGGCCAGGAGATCATCAAACAGGAGGTCTCTGATTTGGTTCTGGGGCGGCCGGTTATTTTTTCAGAGGACAGGGAAAGGGATGAAATTGCCCAAGTCCGTCTGACCCGGGCAGCCCAGATCGCCGGATTTAAGAATATTTCCTTTCAACTGGAACCTATTGCAGCAGCCCTGGCCTATGAAAATAGCCTTGAAGTCGGAACAGAACAGATCGTTCTGGTGGGGGATTTTGGGGCCGGCAGCTCGGATTTTACCATTTATAAAGCGGGGAACAATCAAGGCCATACAGCGGCAAGGGAACGGGATATCCTTTCGGTGGGGGGTGTTTATATTGGCGGTGATGTATTTGATTCTGAGATTATGCGCGAAAAAGTGGCCATCCATTATGGGAAAAATGTAGAGGCGAAATCCATGTGGAGCGATAACCTTTTTGGGTTGTCCCCCCTTGTTATCCGGAAGCTGATGCAATGGCATCTTATCCCACAGCTTCGGTTGCCCAGAACATTGGACAATATTAAAGAACTCAAGGTCAGAGCAAAATTCCGGGACAAAAAATTATTGGAAAACCTGGAAAATTTGATCCATGCCAATTACGGATACCTGTTGTTCCGCTCCATTGAGCGGACAAAATGTGAGTTGTCAGAGAAGAAACAATCCCATATTTCTTTTAAAGAGTATGATATCTGTATTGACGAATTGCTGTCCCGGGAAGAATTTGAAGGTTTTATAAGTGATAAGGTTGCGTCCCTCAATGCCTGTATCGATTCAACCCTGGCCAAAGCCAACCTGTCCTGCTCCGATATTGATGTGGTTTTTTTAACCGGCGGGTCTTCCTATATTCCTTTGATCCGGGAAATATTTGAAACCAGGATCGGAAAGGATAAAATCCGGAGTGCCGATGCCTTTACCAGTGTTGCCTACGGCCTGGGACTCCAGGGGAATTTAATGGGGTGATTTTTATGCTTTGGGTTGCTTCTGCTGAGGGCAGGGTGATGGGCAGATGGATTTTTTTTCAAGGAAGGGATCCGGCTGGGAAATGACAAACTGGGTGCTGAGTCTCAGGAAAATTTTCGGCTGTAATTTAAATGCAGGTACCCAAAAATACAGGGACTTATTTTCCCATTCCGGCTGGATGGCTTTGGGGAGGTTTCCCATGCGAACCAGGTCTGCATATGTTTTTATGGCAATGGGGGAAAGATCAGGCTTGTGGTTTCGCTGATATTTTCCTGGAAAACAGGGGACCGGTTTTTTTTGAGGGATCGACCTGGTTTGTCCAGGGTCTGGAGCGTTGTTTTAAATGCCACAGGCCGGATGAATTTGCCTTGGGTCTCGTTTGAAACCAGTCTTAAGGAAAGTGCCTGGGACCTGAACCCAAGGGAAAAAGGGATTTTTTTGGGGCCCCTTTCCATTGCCAGGGCAGAGATGTCCAGAAATAGATGTGTCACCCCGGAAAAACCGCAGAATCGATACTATAGTCGTGTGTTCGCTTACTTCCAACCTGAAACGAGGATTATCTCCTGGCAATGTTACCTTGCAGAAAGGTGAAGCAAATCTTCTCAAAAAAAGTGTGGTAAGTATTACCCAAATCTATACTGTAAATAAAGATGACCTTGCAGAAAAAATTGGCTTTAACAATGCACTCGGCAATTTCCCCCCGGTCGGCTGAGCTCTTCCGTTCGCTTCCAACAAAATGATTATTGACGTCAAAGCGTTATAGCGTTATAATGTCACATAATAGGAGGTGACATTATGGCAGCAACCGCAAAAAGAGCAACTATCTATTTTGATCCCGTTATTCATAAGGCATTGAAATTAAAATCAGTTGAGACTTCCAGATCTATTTCCGACCTTGTTAATACAGCCATCAGAGAAACTCTCGCTGAAGATGCGGAGGATCTTGCAGTCTTCGATCAAAGATCCGACGAAGCCCTGATTTCCTATGATGAAATGATAAAGAGGCTGAAAAAAGATGGCCGAATATGAAGTTTATTTTCGGGAGTCAGTTTGGAAGGACCTGAAAAAGATTCCAAAAAAGGATCTGCGAAACATTTTAAAAAGGATAAAAGACTTATCAGGTGATCCCCGCCCTGTTGGGTGTGAGAAGCTCACTGGCCAAGATCGATATCGATTACGGCAAGGTAAATATCGAATTGTATATTCGATTCAGGACAAAGAGCTGACGGTCTGGGTTGTAAAAGTAGGTCATCGAAAAGATGTATATCGATAAAGCGAACAACAGCTTTCACTGATAGTGAGACTATACCGGTGATAATAGCGTGATGAGCTTTTTCCGGAGTTTCAGGTATAGCCTTCCTCCCGCCGCTAAACGGTGTTTGAGAGGTTTTAAAATCAAGACCTGTTTTAAAGTCATCATATTCATTCAAGGCATTGACGCTGATATGAGCTAAAACTGCCCCCACAAGAACAAGCGCCACATGTAAAATATTGATGGTGCTTCCTGTATAAACGGCCGATGCAAACCCAAGCCCCATACAGGTGGGAGGCAACACAAAAAATGGTATCCGCATGGAACCTAATGAAACGCTTTTTATATTATCTTTCATCCATTCATCTCCAACTTGGGTTTGATCATTAGTGTTTTCCTCAAATTTGAAGTTTTTTTTACTTTTTTACTGTCGATCCTGGTGGTTAGATTCATAGCAGCCCTGAATGATAAAAAGTGCATCTTCGTTTAGTGATGTCCGGTTAGCTGATGATATCCCGGTTTTTTATAAATTTTCGGACAGGGCCAGGATATTTTTGTTGATGGCAATATTGAGATCCGGGTTGACATACTCATGGTGCCGGGGCTCAAAGGGGAGAAAAACAAGACCGATTTCCCTGGGCACAACCGTTGCCATGGAAAGAACGGGTAAATGATCTTTTAAGGGGCGCACCATGGAGGCCAGGGTGATTTTTATGCTTTGGGTTGCTTCCGCTGAGGGCAGGGTGATGGGCAGATGGATATTTTTTCTGATTTTTTTTTCAAGGGAGGGATCCGGCTGGGAAATGACAAACTGGGTGCTGAGTCTCAGGAAAATTTTCGGCTGTAATTTAAATGCAGGTGCCCAAAAATACAGGGACTTATTTTCCCATTCCGGCTGGATGGCTTTGGGGAGGTTTCCCATGCGAACCAGGTCTGCATATGTTTTGATGGCAATGGGGGAAAGATCAGCCTTTATTTTCCAGAAGGGGATCATGACATCATCGGGTTGTTTGGGTTTCTCACTTGTGTATTTAATTTTTCCAAGTTTGTTGCCCCTTGTTCTCCAAAGGGTATGGCAATTTTTACAGACCAGCACAAGGGAATTAAAATGCCCTTCAAGGTCCCAACCGCAGTCGGGGCAAATTCCTGAAACAAAAACTGTTTCTTTTTCCGGCAGCACAGGTTCGGCTCGGTTATATTGATATCTCCGGGTGAAATTGTCTGGATGGGGGTGTTTAGGATGCCGTCAAAAAGGCGGTTTTCATGAATATAAAAAGGGGAATAGATCAGGCTTGTGGTTTCGCCGATATCTTCCTGGAAAACAGGGGACCGGTTTTTTTTGAGGGATCGACCTGGTCTGTCCAGGGTCTGGAGCGTTGTTTTAAATGCCACAGGCTGGATGAATTTGCCTTGGGTCTCGTTTGAAACCAGTCTTAAGGAAAGTGCCTGGGACCTGAACCCAAGGGAAAAAGGGATTTTTTTGGGGCCCCCTTCCATTGCCAGGGCAGAGATGTCCAGAAATCGATGCGTCACCCCGGAAAAACCGCAGGCATACCGGACCCCTTTGAATCGCCAATAGGGCAGGTAGATGATGTCATAGTCTGTGGGAATATCAGGGGAGGGAGAAAAATAATACCGGGCAAAGCCCTTTTGGGCGATACAGGACCGCACCCGACAAAAATCGCACACAAAAAAAAGGGTCTCTTCCCCAAGAATGATGGGTGCCCCACATTGAGGGCATTGATGTTCAACCGTGAAACTAATGCTTTTCTCCGCATTGATTGCAAAAAAGAGCATCCCCCAGGTCTTTTGTCCCGCATTTGGCACAGAATCGGGCCTGTATCTCTTCGTGGACTGCCTTGCCGCACCGGGGGCAGAATTGGGTCCCCACCGTAATGTTTTTCCCGCAACTTTGGCATTTTTCAAAGATTACCTGCTGGTGGCCGCATTGGGGGCAGAAATTGGCATCCATTGGTATTGTGTTTTTGCATTCACAACAATGGGTTGTACTGGGTGGGGAGGTGGTATCTCCCTCCTGGCTTGACAATTGCTGGGCAAACATGCCCGGCAGCATTACCCCAAGCCCCATTCCCATGCCGGCCTGGGCCCCATTTCCGGCAATGGAGTCAGACCCTTCGGCAATTTTTTCCATGGCCATGGCAGTCTTCATTTGCATGAGCTTGTTCATGTCGTCAAAGACTTCCATGCGGCTTTTGTCGTCAATGGCCTGCTGGACCTCCGGGGGAGGCGTAATGGCGTTGATATAAAGACCGGTCAGGCCCAGGCCAAACCGTGAAAAGTCTTCTTGTATCTTTTCGGAAAGACCCTTTGCCAGTTCATCGTATTGGGCAGGTAAATCAAAGATGGTGGAGATCTTTTCACCGATATAATCATTGAATCTGGAAACCACCACCTGGTTGAGATTCACTGATTTCTTCAGTGGTATACACCCCCTGGGTACCCACCAGACGGTTGACAAAGAGCACGGGCTGGACGATTTTCAGGTTAAAGATGCCGAAGGCCCGGAGTCTGACCAACCCCAGTTTCGTGTCCTTGAATGCCACGGGATCCCGGGTGCCCCATTTTAAATTGGTAAAGGTTTTAAGATTGGTAAAATAGACCTCTGCCCGCAAGGGGCTTTTAAACCCCCAGGGAAAGCTGGCCAATTTGGTCAAAATAGGGATATTGGCTGTTTTCAGGGTGTGTCGGCCCGGACCAAAGGCCCCCACGGCCTTACCGTTATAGAAGAAAACAGCTGCCTGGCTTTCCCTCACTGTTAACTGAGCACCAAATTTTATGTCGGCGGACCCCTGTTCCGGGAGCCGGTGAACCAGCTCCTGGCCGCTTTCGTCAAACCATTCGAGAAATTATAGAAAGATAAGGTTGTGGGTCCCCATTGGAAACCTCCTTTTTTAAATCAGATGAAACCGCTTAAATTCAATGGTGCCCATTCATAACAAATATCATGGATTTATGTAAAGTGATTTTCAAGGCTTGCTTTTTGACCGACTGGCAATTATTCTATTATACTGAGAAGATAAGATATGATGTTGTAGAGGTCTTACCTGGCAAGAAAGAAAAGGTAGGGGAGAAAAGGTAAGGGAAAAAATTTGATGGATTTTCAGGGCACAAGGAGCTTTTGATGGAGACACGAATTGAAACAGATACCATGGGAGAGATCCTTGTTCCCAAAGATTGCCTGTGGGGTGCCCAGACCCAGCGGTCCCTGGAGAACTTTAAAATCGGCGAA
>Ga0208900_1000097_pt1 | contig 51702 bp, 42 predicted proteins | sample AntAceMetag02UKK_FD_184763 | JGI IMG/M metagenome (GOLD analysis project Ga0208900, IMG submission 184763) | Saline lake microbial communities from Ace Lake, Antarctica - Antarctic Ace Lake Metagenome 02UKK (SPAdes) (version 2) | ecosystem: Environmental > Aquatic > Non-marine Saline and... | reverse complement strand
TCCTTACTCTTTACTCTTTACTCTTTACTCTTTACTCTTTACTCTTTACTCTTTACTCTTTACTCTTTACTACCTGTTTATAAACATCAACCACTTCTTTTGCGGCATTGTCCCATTGCAATGCATCTACCTCTTGTTTTCCATATTTTTTAAATTCTAAGGATAGGCCTTTGTAATGTAGCAATCCATAGATGGCATCGGCCAATCCACGGATATCCCAATAATCAACTTTTATTGCATTTTTCAAAACTTCGGCAACACCTGATTGTTTTGAAATGATCACAGGCACATCATGTCGCATGGCCTCCAGTGGCACCAAACCAAAAGGTTCCGACACCGAGGGCATTACAAAAACATCGCTGAGCCTGAACATCCTGTCAACATCCTGCCCCTGCAAAAAACCTGTAAAATGGAATTTTGTACCGATGCCCAATTCAGCCACACGCCTAACCAAAACATTCAACATATCGCCTGAACCGGCCATCACAAAACGTACATTCGAATCTTTCTGTAAAACGATATTTGCAGCTTCCACGAAATATTCAGGCCCTTTTTGTTGGGTCAACCTGCCCAAAAAAGTAACTACCTTTTCAGTCACATGCCTTTCTTCCTCAACTTCCAGGATATTGGCAGGCTCGATGGCATTGTGGATGGTAATCACCTTTTCGGGATTTATGCCATATTTTTCGATGATGGTGTCGCGTGTAAAATTACTCACAGCAATCACGCGGTCGGCTTCTTGCATGCCCTTGCGCTCAATGCCGTAAACGCCCTGATTAATATGTTTCCCCGATCGGTCGAACTCCGTGGCGTGTGTATGCACAACCAGGGGTTTCCCACTGATCTTTTTCGCTGCAACACCGGCAGGATAGGTCAGCCAGTCGTGGGCATGGATTACATCAAAATCTGATTTACTGCTCAATCCACCAGCAATTAGTGCATAGCGCGAAACTTCGGCCATCAGATCAGTACCATATTTTCCAGAAAATTGAAATTTGGTTTTCAGCACCTTTTCTTTTAATAATATTCTATCTTCCTCTAAATTCGATTCCCCGGCCATTTTCCTGAAAGCTTCGGGGCTAACATAAGGAATAAGGTTGGAACCTATTTCCATGTAGGTAATCTGTTTCCAGAATGTTTTAAAATCTTCATCGGCAGTGCTTATTTCAATGTCGCTGGCATTTACAAGACGCACCGAAGCTTCGTCTTCATCTCCAAAGGCTTTGGGCACCACGAATTGAATTTCGACATTCTGCCCGGCTAAACCTTTGGTCAATCCAAAACAGGCCGTGCCCAGTCCTCCGGTGATATGTGGCGGGAACTCCCAGCCGAACATGAGTATTTTCATATATTTTATTTATGTAGGTAGAGACAAGGCATGCCTTGTCTGTACGCTATATGTAGAGCCTTGTCTGTACAGCATTTATGAAGATCAAAGGCATGCCTTGCCTCTACAGCATTATGATGAGCCAATGAATTTCTTGGCTGTGCTATTGGCATTATTGATCATCTGCTCGATGCGGAGCAGCTCGGCTACAGCTGTGGCCATCGAAATTGCTCCTGATGGTTTGTGTGGTGGATCACCATCAAAAAGCTCCGAAATGGTTCCTATGCCATATTCCTGCATTTCAGGTTCAAAAGATGTGTAAAGATTTTTAATCACTGATAATCCGCTTTTTCCGTAAACACTGAAGTAAGCCGCTGCAAAATGCCCCAGCATCCAGGGCATCACCGAACCCTGGTGGTAAGCCTCATCGCGCTGTTGGATATTCCCGTGGTAAACTCCTTTATATTTTAAATTTTTTGGTGACAGCGTGCGTAAACCTCGTGGGGTAAGCAATTCACGTTCTACCACATCCAACACTTTTTTCTTTTGCAAATCACTCAGGGGCGAAAATGGCAGGCTCACGGCAAGCAACATATTGGGACGCACTGACCAGTCTTTAAAATCACCGTTTGTGTAATCGGCGAGGTAGCCTTTCTTTTCGTCCCAAAAATTTTCGATAAATGATTCTTTTAATTTTCCGGCTACAGTTTTCCACTTTTCAGTAAAGGATTTATCATTTGCTTTTTCAGCGAGGTAAAGGCTAAACCTGATGGCATTGTACCAAAGTGCATTTACTTCAACCGGGCTTCCAATTCGTGGTGTAACGGGTTTTCCATCTATTACAGCATTCATCCAGGTAAGCGCAAACCCGGGTTCACCGGCAAACAACAAACCATTTTCCATCATGCCAATATTAAACCATGTCCCTTCCGAGTATGCATCCAGAATTTTGTTAATAACACTTTTATAGATCGACCAATTTTTTTCTGTTTCGCCAATGTATTCTACATATTTCTGCAAAGCCCAAAAAAACCAAAGCTGGGTATCCACCGAATTGTATTCAGTTTTTTGATTGAGCACTGCACTCGGGAAAAACGGCCCTTGCATCCTGCGTATCATCGAATTGAGGATAAAGGCATAAGCCCTTGTATCACCTTTGGTAAGCAAAAGGCCGGGTAAGGCCATAAATGTATCCCTGCCAATGGCACCAAACCAGGGATATCCGGCAATAACATCAATTTTACCTTCCCTTTTTACAACAAATTGCTCCGATGAATTTAAAAGACAGTTTTTGAAACTATCCCTGGGAATTCGTTTTTTTGCTTCTGCCGAAAATTTTTGTTTCATCCCGGCGGGAAGGATTTCCTTTGTTCCTGCCGAAACAACAATACTTTCGCCCTGCTTCATCGGTAACTCAAATACGCCGGGTACATATAGGTCTTCGAGGTGGTCGTAGCCCCTCAATTTTTCGTGGGTGTATTCGATATTATGGTACCAATCGGGCGAATGATTGTATTTAACTTCTTTGGTGAATTGAATTACCAGGGGTGTATAACCGTCGTACATTGTAAATTCAGCACCATTTTTTACGGGTATGAAATTTTTATTTACATCATCATTCACTTTAGATAAAGCATGTATATTCCTGAAAGCAAGGAAGGGTTTGAAGCGCAACCAGGTTTCAGAGTGTGCTTCAACGAGGGTGTATTTTAATAGCAATAAATCTTCGAGCGATGAAAACAACATTTCCCTTTCAAGCACCACACCCCCAACCCGCCAGGTAATTTTGCCCGTTGGGTCAAGCTGGAAATCCCTTACATACTTGTGTCCTTTTGGAGCATAGATGTTATTGCGGTATTTGTGGATGCCAAGATTAAATTCGGCGTTGTTTTGAATTACGGTTTCGTGGAATGATGAAAGCAACACATGCGGGTCGTTGCCAAACTGTGGCTGGGGTACAACCAACATTCCATGGTACTTGCGTGTGTTGCAATTTACAATGGTGGTATTGCAAAAAGCACCAGCCCTGTTAGAGCGCAACAATTCGCGTTTCAAAGAATACTCAAGGTTAATCAGTTTCTTTTTATCAAATTTGATGTAAGCCATCTTTCGGTTTATCTGATGTAAATTAAAAACGATTTTTATAAATGCCGGTTTAATCAGGAGGTCAAAGATACAATAATAAAAAAGTGGACTTTTGATAGAAATATTCTTAATGTAAATTTAATTGTTGTTTTGGGTAGGAATCACTAAGAACAAAATAGGTCAATGGCTGCACCAATAGAGGTGTTCGGGGTGGTTGGACGAGGTTTTACCTCGTCCGGTTTATTATTGCAGGCTGTGCCTGCTTTAACCAAAAGAAATTCGAGTTAAATAAAGCAGGCACAGCCTGCGAAAATATATACAGCTTAGGCAACGGTGGTTGAGTTTGTCGAAACCAACCTAAGCTGAACACACCTGCTTGAAATACATTTTCCTATCCATTTTCCTATCCTAAAAAAAACTGTTTACTGGAAATGAAATAATAAACCAATAAATAAAAGGTAGTGTAAGAAGCCCGGCCAGGGTTGTAGTAAAAACATTTACCATGGCCGAATTTTCGTCGGCACCATAAGTTTTTGCCAGTATTACGAGGATTGCCATACAGGGCATGGCCGTCTGCATTACTATGGCACCAAGTGCAGGAAAGGAAAGTGATAGCCCAACAATGCGGATTAGAAAAACCAATATGAAAAACACCAAAAAAGGCGCTATTAACAATTTGTTAAAGTTTAGCACAAGTACATCCATCCTAAAATCTTTCAGCTTTGGTTTGAAGCCGGCAACCAACATTCCAATATAAATCATCGACAAGTACAAAGTGCTGCTTCCCACCCCCGAAAATGTTTGCCTGACAGGCACAGGAAGACCCAGGTTGAAAACCATAAACAGGAAGCCTGCAACAAAAGCAATGGTGTTGGGGTTGATTAGCTTTTTGAGATTTGAAAAAAGATTGGCGGAGTGTCGGCTGTCTAACCTGTAGATGCCGTAGGTGTATATGATTGTCATTTGCGCGATATGGTAAACTGCCGCGTAAAAAAGTGCAGGAGTATTGGGGAACAATGCAGCAATGAGGGGATAACCCAAAAAAACAACATTACCAAAAGTGGAATGCAAAACATGCACCGACTCTTTATCGCGGGGTAATCGAAAAACTTTCGCTGTTACCCACCCCAACCCGTATTGGAGGAATAAAAATGGATAGGAAAGCAGGAAAACTGTTAGTCCATTGCCCAATAATTCGCCGGAATACTCGAACCCTGAAATTGTAGTAAAAATCAACAGGGGCAGGGTAAGGTTGAAAACCAGTTTTTGCAAGCCCTGCTTTACTTCCGTTCCAAGCCACTTTAGTTTGAACGAAGTAAAACCAATCAATGTGAGTAAACCGAGGATGGTTACTTTGTCGAGAATAATTTCAAAACCTGTCATCTCGCAAATTAGCTTAACTATTCTTTTATCAAATAAATTTCGAAAATCCTGTTGGTGGCAGTGCTTGTCCCGGTTGGTCGAAGAAAAACGTTGGGTTCGGTGCTTTCCAATCCGCCAACACTATATCCTACCAGGGTTTTTCCGGTGGGCAGTTTATCATGATCCACAATTTTGCCATGAATTAATGGTATGCCCTTAACGGGGATAAAATTGGCACTTGCGCCAAGCAAGCCCGGCATTTTAATATCCAACACATATTCCTTCATTTGACCATCGCTAAACCGGGTAAGCTGGCTGATGGTATTTACCGAGGGAACCAGCGGGTCGTTAATAATTTCACCGGTTTCGGGGTCTGGGAAAAACCTTGCCATCCCACCAAAAAAGAGGTTATCCATTTGATTTGCATTTTGTCGGTAAACCGAAACACAAGCACTGTGGTAATGGCTAAACTTTTGCTCAAAATTATTGACGACCTCATACCCGTCTGCGCTAATATCCACTGGCGACAACCATGGGAAATTACGATCGTATTGGAAAACACCGCTAAAAGCAGTGTATCCAAAATCGCCATTTGCAAAAACCTGGGGAAGCAAATTAAAATCCCTCCGGTGGAAGTTTGCCGTATCACGAATAGCAGAATAATCAATAATATTTAACCCCCCATTTCCTTCCGTTAGACTAAACTTCCTTATTTCGTTGGTATATTTTTGAACGTGCCCCTGATTGGGCCGGGCATCATAGCGCCCATCGAAGCGGTTGCCGAATACAAGGAAAAATTCATTGTCTATCTTCCCGAGATAGCCGCCCGAGACTGCCATTTGCTGGTTTTCGATTTGAGAAAAGTAGGTTGAAATTTCCCCATCAGTTTTTATTGCATCAATCAATCCAGGAACATCAACAATAGTTAAATAGGGAAACGTAAGATAATCCTGAGCTTGCTCGCTCCATCCATAACCACCAATCAACAAAAGTTTTTCAGCATCCTGATAAAAGGACATATTTGTAGATTGCAATTGCTCGCAAAGGTTAGCGGACAAACTATCAATGGATTTTTTCCAGATTTTGTTTTTTAAAGGATCGACAAGCCAAATATTTTTATTGGATTTATTTGCAGGGTAAGCCCGGTCGGGCCGATGGTCGTGAAGCCCGTCAACTCGCCCGCCAATGATAAGCCACTGCTTGTTAAAAACTGCGTGTGCGTATGAATTGATGGCCGGAAAATCTGCAATTTCAATTTCTTCAATTTCGACATTAAGCAAAAATTCAGATTTATTATTGGTGCAGGCTAAGAGGTTTACAATTATAAAAATCGCCAGGGTTTTGAGTGAAATTTTTATCATATCATTCCAGTTTCTTATCAAACTTAAAGCACAAAAGTAACATCCTACAAACAATTTAAAATATTTTGTGTTTATAGATTTTAAATTGATGAAACACTTTATGTCGAAAATAATAAACAACTTTCCTTTATTCCCAATCGGTTTAATTGTATTTCCCGGTGAAGTGCAACCGCTACATATTTTTGAGCCGCGTTACAAACAGCTTATCGGGGAGATGGAGGAGAACAAGGAAATTTTTGGAATACCCTTTTTAACCGATGATACCATTTGCGAGTTTGGGTCAGGGGTGGTGGTGCATAAAATATTAGCCACAAGCCCGACCGGGGAAATGGATGTTTTGGTGAGGGGCATAAACCTTTTTAGAATAAAGGCAATGGAAGAGCAATTGCCCGGTAAAATGTATGGCGGAGGAACTGTTGAGTTTCTCGATGAAATGAATAAAACTGTTTCGCAGGATTTGAATGAGCTTTACAGAACCTACAAAACTGAGATTGCCGCGATTAATAAAGAAAAATCGACACCGGTTAATATAATTACACCCAACCAAATACTTGATATTGCAGGCCAGTTACCGCTGGAATTAGATGAAAAATATGAAATACTAAAAACCACGAGCCACGAATCGCGCGAGCAATTGATTTTGGAGAAATTAAATTTCCTGTTAATGATCAACAAAAAACTTGAAGAGGTGGGCTACAGGTTTTATTTGAACTAAGATTTTAAATAGGGTCGGTCTTTAGAAAAATATACGATTTAAGATTAGCGATGTTAGATTTAAGATGTTGGTGATATCCTACACAATCTAAAATCTCCGATCGTTAATCATTAATCTTAAATCAATAGATTGCCGACTTTATGGACAAGCCTTAATTAAGTTCAAAGTCTTCGGTAATCAGGGAGTTTGCTTGATATCCTGAAATGTGCATGGAATCTTTTCGCTTTTGCTCGTCAACCTGTAAAATTCCCCATCCTTTATCATTAGAGCTTCAGGTATTACAAAGTCGGTGCGTATTGGCACATCAATAGCTATGATCTTACCATTAAAAAGGGAAGTCATTTTTTTTACTTCGGTATGGGCAATAACCATAGTTTTGGCTTTGTAATAATTAAGGATTGAACTGACCTGGTTATCAGAAACCGGTTCACTATTAAAACCATCCAAAACATAACCACGAAACCAAAGTGGCCCTTCGGCATTTAGTATTAATTCGGCCAAATCGGCATTTGCCAATGGTCTCCGGGGATCGCCGGCAAGGTAATCCTGTAAAACACCATTTATTGTTTCAATACTTAGCTTGCGACTGTGTATTGCCGGAGAAATCCCTGCATGTGAAAAAATGTTGCCGTTAATTTTAATCACGGTATTTCTTGTCCTCAGCCAATGCCCGAGCACCGAGTTCATATTGAAAAAATCGGCATAATCGCGGGAAAAGTAATTGGAAAAAAGTTCGTATTTCCGATTTAAATAACGGGTATCGTTACTCATCACCATCACCTCGTGGTTTCCGAGGAGCATGTGTACCCTCCCGCCTTTTTCGCGGGCTTGCCTGTCGAGATTATAAATAAACCAAAGGCTCTCGGTAACTTCATTGCCACGATCAAACACATCGCCTAAAAATACCACGTGGCCATCATCCCAAATCCAATTCAGGTCAGCATCAATTATTTTATTTATTTTGAGGTACTCGGCCAAGGCACAATAATGCCCGTGTATATCGCCGATGGCCAATACATTATTTACATCCTGGTAATCCGATGGATCCGTGTCGAATTGTTTTTGGATGATGTATCCCATCGAATCGCCGGCAAAGCCTTTCAATGTTACCTTATCCGCATTTACGCTAAAAAAGTTTCCTTTTTTTACGGGGTAGTTGATGGAGGTATCATACATCATGTAAAACATCAATACCGTGGTGTCGTCAATCCAATCGATATGCGGGCCATCGGTATAGTTGGGAAGGTCGGTATAATAATTCCGCATTTCAATAATCCTAACAAGGTAGGTTGCAACTTCGGGGTAATTGGCCATATTGGCATAATCGAGTGCCGATAAACCATTTGTATTTTTATATTCCACATCAGCACCATGCTCAACCAACATTTTAACACAATCTAATTTGCCGGCTCTGGAAGCGAATATTAACGCTGTATTTCCTTTCTTTACTGTTGCACCTAAATCGACATCATTATTTATTAGAAAATGCAATATTCTTAAATCATTTTTTGCAACGGCGTTAATAAGCGGAGTCTTTCCTTTACTGGCAAGATTAATATCGGCTCCCCGCTCGATAAGCACCTGCACAGCTTTCAGGTTTTGCTCACGCACAGCGTAATTTAATAAGGTAGTTTTGCCATCATCGTAGAGCGCATCAATTGCACCACCGGTATCCAAAAAGCTTTTAAGCATTTCCGTTTGGCCACTGCGGATAGATTTCAATACATCTTTTTCAGGAATGTCTGACATTGCATCAGCAAACTGAATGATTGAAAGCATCAACGTTAATATGTAAACCAGGCGAATTTTCATTTTATTATTTTAAGGAACATGATAAAATTGAACCGTTAATATCAATATTCCAATTAAAGAACTCTTTCTGAATAGGTAATGTTTAAATCATTCGGTGAATTTATCCTCACGGAGGCATTTTTCCATGAAATCAATTTTAATTAAAGCATCATTATCGATAATCTTATAAAAATCATCAAAATAGTTCAATGCATCTTTTCGCTGCCTTTTCCCGAGGGCTTCATAGTTTTCGTAAAGATCATAAATTTCGACCTTTTTAGTTTTAAAAAACTCAAATTGCTCTTTGAATTGTTCTGTGCTACGGCAATACCCCCTGAACAAACGATCTGAAACCGATTCGATCTCAAACCTGGGCAGTGGCCTGGCATAAAATGTATTAACCACTCCACTCCAATCGAAATCGTAAGGAATGGCGTAAGCAGGTTTGGCAGTGTCGGTTTTAAACAATTTAATGTTGTGCAATGTAGAAACAGCCCAATCAGTATTGCCAATTAAAAATTGAAAAACGGCGAGTCGGGTCATATAGTCGTACCGGGTACTATCCTGGAACACGTATTTTTTCTTGTATTCCTTCGCCCCAATTCTATCGGCCAAAACTTCATCGGGCTCAATAAAAAACGCGTTACTCACCTGCGATTTCTTCCCCGATGGCTCGTCAACATAATTGATAATTGCCGGCCTCACCCTAAAGCTGGTGTCGGTAATAATGTTGTAAATACGATAAACCAGGTACTCGCCCACATTGTACTGCCTATATACTTTTGAATTTGGCCTGCAATGACTTACGAGCTTCATCTTATCTATTCCATCAAATAGAGTACCCTTAACCTGCTTCTTTTTAAAATTGATTTTAAGTGGGGGAAACACACAATTATCACCGTCGCGTCTAAAATTTCCACGGGTCATAATTTTAATATTTAGCACTAGCGTATCACCATTTTCGATGTACTCGAGCAGGGCAGGATGTTCTGCACGATCATCACCAATATCATCGAGTATTGTTTTAAAATCGCCACGAAGTGTAATATTTAGCATGTCGTGCGAGGAAAATAATAGTTTCGGCTTGCCTATTGAATAATCCTGGGCAAATAATCTACAAGAGAAAATTTGAAAAATTATTAAAACAAATATTGTGTAATAGAATTTCATGAATTTAAATTAATCTTTAACATCGTCCTTAAATGAGAAATTGTCGATCTGGTCGGCTTCAAAAAAGTTTGTTGAAAATTTATCCCAGAAATAATAAATGGTAATTTCGGCAGTATCGCGCAGGAAATTTATTTTCCCTATTTCTACGCGGTTAATTTTTAATCCGGTACGTTTTTCAAGGTCCTTAATAAATTTTTTCTGGTTTTGGGGTTTTATCAAATCTATCTTTTCATAAATAATGGTCTTGCTCGATTCGTGCTTAAAGCTCCAGAAATATTCGATAACATAAGCAATTACACTTAAAACTATGTTGGCAAATAACAGCTCAATGTAGCTTATTTGCTTGTCGGATAAGGCATTTATCACCGAAATACAGATAACCAGGAAAAGATAGGTCATCTCCTTGATCGGGATAGGATTGGTACGGTAGCGGATAATGCCAAAAAGGGCAAAAAAACCAAGGGCAAAACCCAATTGCAAATTCACATTCTGTAAAAGGTACGAAAGCAAAAACACCGAAATACCGATAAGCACGTAGGTAAAAAGATAGTCTTTACGGCGGTTGTTTTTGTAATAAATGTACCTAACAATGATTAGTGTAAAGGTAAGGTTGAGGAAAAACCTGAAGGCCATCATCAGGAAATCGTCGTGATTATAAAAGTCTATTCCGAATAGTTTCGGATCAGTAATTAATTGAAGCATATTTACTGTTATTACTTAATTTTTGTAATGATAAAAAATTTTGTTTAAACCGGTTGTATTTTATCGCGGGGTTCAGCAAAACCGTTCCCATGCAATACTTACTAAAGTTCATTGATTTGATATTATTTTCGTTAAAAATATTTTTTAAATCCGATTTACCCGAACTTTTTCCCTGTTTAATTTCAGCAATTGTTAATGACGGAAACCCGGCAGTGTTGCAGCAATAATCAAACTTCACATCAAAATCTATGGTAACTCTTTCGGCGTTGAACTTATGTACCAGGGTAATCCTGCAAAATTGGTTGTTGAGCACGGGATAAAGCATTTTGGCCCGGTAAGGAGTTACCCTCTTTAAAAACTTCTTTTCTTTCGTACAAAAGTTCTTGTTCCTGTTGGTTGTTTGTATTCTTTTCTTCCGTGTTAATCCCTTGTTCGACTTGTACTTGACCTCAAAAAAAACCTGGCCGCTATTCAGGTATTCGCGCCTGCGAACTTTAAATCGGTTGAGTTTCCGGTTGTGATGGTCATGGTACATTTCATGCCCAACGGTATCGTAATATGTTGAGGTATAAGAGAATATTCTTTCGTGGTTGATTTGGAGTACGCGATAAAAATTAGATGCTGATTGAAGGATAGCAGGAAGCTGATCTAAACTAAAAACAAATTTAGTATCAAACCGATCCATAAGCTTCACGCTGTCCATCTCTTCGATGTTTATACTATCGAAGGATTGAACAGCGTGTTTTACCGCGTTGGCAGGAAGGAATGGATTCCGATTAAACAAATAATCATTTTTCCAGGCTGTCATTTCACATCAATCTATTTAAAATCATTCCGAGCAAAAGTAAGGAAATATTTAATGATCGAATTACAACATGACAATCCTGAAAATTACAATCGGTTTCGCGGCAGCCCGGACTCAGCACGAGCCCATGGTAACGGAAAGTTGGTTTTAGTGGGGGTAATTATTCAATATGAGCAAAATTATTTTGCTCATATTCACTCATTATCATGGCATCCATGCATAAGAGTACCCTTTGTATCTTATCACTAATATTCTGACAATTTTTGGCAGAATATTAATGAGAAGATACTTTTGCAAAATTTCTAATTTATTATAACACAAACAGAAAAGTGTAAAAATACAAGGTGATGGATTTAATAAAATAAATTAGAAATTTTGCTTAACAACTTGGACAAGCCAAAACCCGTGAAGTGCTACTTAATTTAGAAGCCTGTTTGGTTTTGGCTTATCCAAGTTGGGGTAAAAGGGAATTTAAACAGCGTTTTTAATCGGGTAAATCGTAATTCTATTGTTTTAAGGGGTAGTTTGGGTATCGTTTTATGAAATAATAAAAATCGCAGTTTCATTTTATTGGAGGTTTTCAAAAGTGTGGTTAAAAACTTTTCATTAAAAGGTAAAGTTCGTTTTATTGAGGCGAATCTTTTTTTATTACCTGGGCCGGGATTTAGGTCAGGGTCGGAAATAACAGTATCAGAAAGCTTATTCCTGGCAGCATTTACACTGACATGGGGTATTTTAAAACGGAAAGATTTGAAACTATCGCTTAAGGATAATCGGCTAATTCTTCTTTTAACTACATTGCTTCCATTGGCCTCAACTGCAATAGGGATAAGCGCCTCTTCATCCATCAAAAAGAAGTACTCCATGAAGCGGTAGAAATCCTCCGACATTTCATCAAATTTGCCAATGATTATATTAAGTGATTTATTTATTAGTATTAGTAATGGTGACAGGATTTTTGCAATTAGCTTTATTGCCATTTTGAGCAAAGTGAGGAAAATCAAACCTCCCAAAGATGAGTACCTACCGATGAAACCGGTAGCTAAAACAATAGTTTGCTTTAGCCTGTGGGGTTTGGGCATTTTCATTTTCGGGAAGTTTAATTTAAATGTTGAGGACTTTGGAGGGCGGTTGGATGCCTCGTTCATGGTTGTGGTTTCCGGGTGGTTTTTGGGGTAGTTTACCGGGAAAATGGTGTTTTGTTTGTGCTTAGTTTTGTAATTCATTGTTGTAGGGGTTTTTCATAATATTCAATAAAAATCTAATTCAGTTTTTGATGTTTTCTATTTTAATTTTCGATATTTTTCAAATAATTATCGCTGCAAATATACACTTCAAAAGTTTTTAAATTACAGTCGGATAGTATTTTAGCCCTATAATTTTATGCTTAAGCTGCTTACTTAAGCAATGAAGTTCGGGGTGAAAATTGATTAAGGTAATAAATGAAGCACCTTAACTTTGGTTAATTTTTTATCTTAATAATTTGGAACTTAAGCTTAAGTTGCGTTATCTTTACGCCACTTTTTTCGCCAACCAGATTTGTGCAGGGCTACCGCTTTTCAATTCTATTTTAATCCATAAACCAATGATTACCGGCTCATGTTAGCAGAATTTTCATTTTTACGTCATCCCATCCTCAAGGTCATGCGCTTTGGCAAGACCATGATTCCGGGCATTGAGCGTATTGATGTAATATTTTATGATACAATTTCGGAGCAACTCATTGGCCGTACGTTAACAAAAGAAATGGATTATCCCTACGGGACAATTGTTGAAGTGAATAATGAACCCATTAAATCAGAGATTCATAAATTCAGGAAGAAGCATCAAAAGCATGTTTGGATTAATAAAAAGAACCATCCCTGGAATCCACCGAAACAAGAAAATTTGAACAAGTCGATGCTCGATGAATTTGAAAGCGTGATTTTGGCTATCCCCATCGAAAGTTCTGAGAAAGGTTCGATGCACGACGTGATATTTTTTTACTTCAACAAAAATCTAAGCAACTTAAAACTTAGCAAGTCGGTAGAAGTAAATGTTGATTTAAAAGATTTTGTTGGCAGCGCTTACGAAAACAGTGTTAAAGCCATGGTGCAGGCCTCCAGGGAAGATGCTGAAGTATGGGAAGATTTCGCTCCCCTATTTCAAAACAACGAGCAAGCCTACGAAAATTTATCCCGTGAATTCAAAAAAATGCGCACCATGTACCAGGAACGACTTGTTGCATCATGCGATTATTACCTGGATAAATTGTCGGTTGAATATGGAAGGAAATATGTTTTTTCGGATGAAGCCAAAGAAGAAATTAAAAAATTTGAAGGTGATTTTCTTAAACTCGAAAATGCCATTAAAGCCGGGGTGAGAATTGCCAACAATTTCCAGGTACATTCCCCATCCGATACAGTAATTATTAAAGAATCGCATTTAAATTTTAATACCGCGAAACTCATGGCCGACATCCACGATATACATGTTCAGACCGAAATGGAAAAACCCTTCAACTATTTAAACCAGCTTGAAGAAATTGCCGAAAACCTAAGGAATAACAATAAACCGATTACCGGGAAAAATGTAGCTGAACGGATGACTCCAAAAGTTCAGGCCCCTTCTATTACAATGTATTTGAATAGCAATCAGGACAAAATCCTGAAATTATTCAGCTTTTACAGCGACAAATGGAAAATTCTAAGGGCGGAATTTAAACCCACTTTTAACATCCTGAAAAACGCCAAAAACAGGCCTCACCAAAGGTCATAATTCAGGTTCAACTATCATTTTTACGAGACTTCATTTGTCAATAGAAATTTAATTAATAATCAGTCCACAGCAGGCAGTCTACAGTACGCTCTTGCATCCCAGCCACGCTTTAACAATAGCTTACACGGACGGCCCGCTTCGCTGGCGATGCGGGCAAGACGGGTCTCGAAAATTTACAAAAATTATAAATCTCCTATTTTTCGTGAATAGAAGTTTCTCGTGACCGAACTCTGTCTGCTGTGGGTTAAAAACTCAACAAAGCCTCTTACATTAGATTTGCAGTAGTAGCATATTTCATTATTTTCGCAGTATGAAAACACCCACCCCACCCTACGTTGGTAAGTTTATAATAGCAAACGGTAAATTTCTGGAATGTTCGAATTATAATTTTGACAGCGCTCCGGGGCATTTATCAGTTTATGAAGTTATTCGCCTCATCGATGGCGTTCCGCTTTTCCTGGAAGACCATTTGGGAAGGTTGATGAATTCGATCCAATTAATCAACCGTAAACCGGATATTTCATTTGCTGGCATTGCCGATGAAATTATTTGGCTGTCGGCACAAAACAAGTTTAGAAACGGTAACGTAAAAATCGTCTGCAATTTTCCCCCAAAAAAAAATACTCCTGATTCAGTATTCATTTTTTTCATACCCCACCAATATCCTGAAAAGGAAAAATATTTGGAAGGATTTAAACTGCAAAGCCGTGTTATGGAAAGGCCAAATCCCAATGCTAAAATTATAAATACCACCCTCACCCAGGAAGTTATCGACTTAAAAGCACAAAATGATTTAGATGAAATACTTTTGGTGAACCACGATAACATCGTTACCGAAGGCAGTAAATCAAATATTTTTTTTGTAAGGGATAATGAGATTTTAACCACCGGACGTGATCTTGTGCTGGCAGGCATAACCCGCGATAAAGTAATTGAAATTTGTAAACATAATGGGATTGTTTGCAAGGAAACCAAGATACATCTTGAGGAACTTTCAAAAATGGCCGGGGCATTTATAACGGGCACCTCGCCAAAAATTATGCCTGTAAACCGGATTAACCAGGTTGGATTTCAAGTTCAGCATCCACTTATTATAAAAATTAAAAAGCTTTATGATGAGATGATTTCAAACTACCTGGAAGATTATAAGCGCAAAAATAAATCATCGTCAAATATTACAACAAAGGACTTTCAATAATCACATAAAAGCACCTAAGCAATCAATGATTTTCCATAACCAAATAAGTACACATAAGAGTACATAAGTAATCAATGACGGCGAAGCCTAATGACTTTCCATTGGATATTTTAAATTTTTAGCGCCTACAAAGTAAGCCTTTACTGAACCTACCAGAATGCCGGCCTCGATGAGAATTGGGATTTTATTTTTATCGGCAGTAAGCCAAATATCGGCCTCCTCCCCTGCTTTAAAAATTGTTCCCGCAACAAGAGTTACCGAAAACCTGTAGCAATGATAAATTCTCCCATCATGATTTTCAACATTTTCATTGCCGCGATATCGTCCTGATAAAGCATAGATTTTGCCATCAATAATCACATCCAGGGTTATCTTATCCCCGGATTGCATTTTCGAAAAATCCAATGAACGGGCATAATAAACTGCCGTAAGCAAATCCATCACATTGTTGTTATAGGGCAAAGTATCTACGCTGAATGGCTTATTGGAGTTTTCGGTTTCGGAAATAATAATGCCTTGTGCCGGAAAAAATTCGAGGCGATTATTGGCAATGTAGTTCCCTTCCAGTGTTTTCCTTTCGTACCATTTTGGCCTGAAGGATTGAAAATCAGTTATTGCCTCGAAGTTATCGCGTACTTTAAAAAGCCAGTCGTAGGTGGGCAATGATTTACCGGTGCTTTTGAAATGCCCATGCGGAAGGCTGTCAATATTTATGGATTCAACCGAAAAACTAACCTTTCCCGCATCTACCCAAATAAATTCCCAGTTGTACGAAACGTGATAATTTAGTTTTTCGCCATCTTTAAATGGAAGGTCTTCAATTTGGCTGTATCCATGAAATCCAAAAACTAAAAATATTGAAAGTAAAATGAGGGGTAGTCGTAAACTTTTAATTGATTTAAGTGGCAGGAAGGAATCTGCCTTCAAGGGTGTAGCATTTTCAAATATATATGGCACCTTACTTTCCATGTCCCTGCACTATTATCAGGGCAGTGTAAAACATAATTTTGAAATCCATGGCCAGCGACATATTTTCGACATAGAGTATGTCGTATTTCAGGCGCTGCACCATTTCGTCAACATTCGAGGCATAGCCAAATTTTACCTGTCCCCATGAGGTGATACCCGGCTTAATTTTAAACAAAAGCCGGTAATGCGGTGCGCGTTGAATTATTTGATCGATAAAAAACTGCCTTTCGGGACGGTAACCCACCAACGACATTTCGCCTTTTATCACGGTAAAAAACTGAGGGAGTTCATCCAATCGCACCTTGCGCATAAACTTACCAAAGGTGGTAATGCGGGTATCATTTTCTGAAGAAAGTTGTGGTGTCCCTTTTTCAGCCCCCACTTTCATCGACCGAAATTTTGGTATCATAAATTTTTTCCCGTGTAATCCTATTCTTTCCTGCCAGTAAAACACCGGCCCTTTGGATGATAATTTCACACCTAAAAACAGGAAAATATATACAGGAGCCAAGAGTACAACCGCAACACTCGAAGCAAGCACATCGATGATTCGTTTTATTGATTCCTGCCACGGAGGCATCATGTAGGGCGAAATTTGCACGAGTGGTTCAGTAAAAATAGAAGTAGTTTTTACCGACCCGAGCAAATAATCCTGCATTCCGGGAATAATTTTAATAACCACATATGTATCTTCGATTTCGGTCAATATTTTTTCGACCAATTGTGTTTCGGAACGTTCGATTGCAATTACCAGTTCTTCCACCTCCCGGTCCCTGATAAGCTTTGGCAGATCGGTATAATGACCAAGCTTAGGCAAATGTTTTTCTAACAAATAGTCTTTGAATTCTTTAGCGTTAACAAAGCCAACAAACTTATGTCCTGATGATGGAAACTGCCCATCAAGTTGTTTAAAGAGTTCAATAGCATTTTTATTGCTCCCCACAATTATCGTGTTGAAGCCAATAATTTTATGATGTATTTTCTTTACAGTCCGGGTGGTTATGATTAACCTGAACGAAGAAGTAATTAAAAACTGCAAGCCAAAAAGCACCAGGAACGATTCGAAATAACTCCGGTAGGAAGGTACAACATCATCGAGCAAGAGCGTAAAAAATATAATTACAACCCCGATAAATACCGTGGAGAATGTTTGTGTAATTTCTTTTATTCTTGACTTCCTGTATATTTTGCGGTAAGCTCCGGCAATAATGAAAAGGATTAACCAAAAAAATGGAATTACTAAAATGCCGATGTACAAATTCGGATCACCAATAACGAGCTCCGGGTTATTAAATAAATCAGGATTAACCAAAAATTTCCGGTAGCTAAAAAATATCATCCATGCAATGGCAGCCGAGAAGTAGTCTGCAAAAACATATTTGGCTTGTTGTAGCTTTTTATTCATAGGGCAGAGCTGGTATGATTTAACGGTACATCAGTTTAAAATTATCGAGAAAAATATTTGCCTCGGTATCATTATCGGCAATGTAAGTCCTGATTAAAATTTTGAAGCTACTCGCCGAACTGGCACGCACCTTATCGGTAAGGTTTATATATATTTTATTCCAATCATCCCTTGCATAAAGTATAATAATTTCCGATTTAATAACCTGGGAGGTACTCTCCTCGATGATCCCTACCGAAAAGAAATAATCGTTTTTGTAGTTCATCTCCAACAGAACAGGACGCCCATTGACAGGTAAAAGGTAACTATCAAAAGTTGCGGCTTCAAAAATCTGGTGAAGGCTGTCTAATGTTATTTTCCCGGAATAATTACCCTCAAAAACATCAGTGCCCTGAACCCTGACTATTGCTGCCGACCCTCCCAAATTACTTGTATCAAGCGAGATGGATGGATCTTCAAAATCTTCCATCCAAACAAATTCGTTGGTTTCACGGTATGATGTTACAGGATGAATTGAAACAACAGAATCGGGAATAAAGGTGAAATTATCGATAACAACAGGTTCGAAAAAAGGGTTATTTATCCTGGTTGTGGCAATACCGTTGATTTCTATTCCGGCCTCCAGCCGCAACTCACCAGTACCTTCTTTCAAAATCGGGATGCTGGCGGGCAATTCAAAAACCCCAATGGTTGCTCCATCGGCAAAAACCCAAACATCTTTAATAAGTTGCCTGTCTGTTCCCTGGTTCGGATAATAAGTTTCAAAATCGAAAGGCTCAACAAGAACAAACGCCGGAAGCCCTGGTTTCAGGTTTTCTTCTTTGCAGGAGCTCATCAAAAACAACACTGGCAAAAGCGAAACAATGAATATGTGCAATACGATTTTTCTCATCCGGGTTTGGAGTTTAAAACAGGCAAATCAAACGGTTTAACAATTTCAATATTGCTGTTTATTGTTCAAAGCTAATAGCTGATTTTTTCCAATATCTGGTAGGCTACTTCAAGGGCGTGGTAGCCATCGTTAATAGTAACCGAAGGCACTACATTATTCTCGATAGCATCGGCAAAGCTTTCCAATTCAGTCATAATAGCATTGTTTGGCTTGATGGCGGGTTTATCAATACTTATCTCTTTTTTCCCTTTCCCGGGGCCCAAGTCAAGAACCATTGCAAACGGATCATCAGGATCCTTGTCGATATCTTTCATTTTTACTATTTCCATTTCCTTTGTCAGGAAATCAACCGAAATGTAAGCATCGCGTTGGAAGAACCTCGACTTCCTCATGTTTTTCAGCGAGATACGACTCGCCGTGAGATTAGCCACGCAGCCATTATCGAACTCGATACGCGCGTTGGCAATATCGGGCGTATCGCTAACAATAGGTACGCCGCTGGCGCTGATCTTTTTCACGTTCGATTTTACCACACTCAAAATAATGTCGATGTCGTGAATCATCAAATCGAGGATAACAGGAACATCGGTACCCCGTGGGTTGAACAGTGCCAGCCTGTGTGTTTCGATAAACATGGGATTTTGGATTGAATCCTTCGCGGCAAGAAATGCAGGATTAAACCTTTCAACGTGTCCTACCTGGACTTTTACATTTGCTTCCTCTGCAATTTTAATTAGCTCGCGGGCTTGTTGTGGCGTGGTAACGATGGGCTTTTCGATAAACACGTGCTTCGATTTTTTTAAGGCCTCGGCAGCACAATCGAAGTGCGACACTGTTGGGGTAACAATGTCAACAACATCCACTGCATCGATGATTTCGTGCAAGGAAGCAAACTTTTTTAAACCGAACTCCTGTTCAACTTTATCGGCAGTTTCCTGGTTTGGATCATAAAATCCTACCAGCTCGAACTGCTTTAATTCACGAATACATTTAATGTGAATTTTACCAAGGTGGCCTGCGCCAAGTACTCCAATTTTTAGCATATCTGAAAATTTTGATGCAAAAGTAAATTTTTTGGCCTCACCACCTAACCTGAGCAGCACTAATAAAACCTTTCAAGAGTGGGTTAAACTGTGAATTTCATGGAATTTTATTGTTTTTAGATTTCTCCTTTCGGTACCAAAGACATGTTTTTACATGCGTCTGGATACCAAGAGATTTCTTGCCGCATGTGCGGCATAGCAATGACATGTTTGTGTAAGAAGTTGGAGTAAAGGTTGCCAGAGAGCCTTCTCAATCGCCCCAAAAGCTATCGATTATCTTCGGGGTGACAGGACTTTTGTAGAAGGGGGGTAGTTGAAAGGAAATATTCATATTTCCTTTTCCTTAGCGATCTTTGCAACCTTGTCGGTGGTTTTTTTTACCGCAAAGGGCGCAGGGGGCGCAAAGAATTTTTCTAAAGAAAAATAAAATATTTATTTTTAGTACTGTAAAAACGCAGTGTAGCTACCTGCCCCGACCCATCGGGGAGTTTTGGAGGGAGAATTCTTTTCCCCCCAGTTCCCACAAGGGCGGGATTTGCCCGAAGGATCGGGGACTGAGGAATCTCTTCTATCCTTACAGTCTGTTTCTCAAAAAAAATTGGTTCATAAAAGAACTACGTCGACTGAAAAACCCGTCCTCCTATGTAGATTGGTTTTGTGGCCACAAAAATGACTGCAGAACCCAAAAGTGTTACTTTTTATCCACCACTTCATTCTTGAATTGCTAATTTTGCAGATAGGAAAAAACAATAAAAATTTTGCCAGCCTACTATAACTATTTACCATTTACTATTAACCATTTACTATTAACCATTAACCATTTACTATTTACCCATGAATCTGCAAGCGGATTCTTTATCATCATCGGATTGAACGGATTGAACGGATTTTAGATGATTAATATGAGTGTTGCTTTGGATTCTGGATCACCACGTTATATTGATCTAATAAAAATCCTTGCGGATTTTAGGTTTACTATTAACTATTTACTATTTACTATTAACTATTTACTATTAACTATTTACTATTAACTATTAACTAATTTCCATGACAGACACCTACCGGCACAAAGGGATGCGGGCCCAGCTTGTTGAATCGTTGCGCGAAAAAGGAATAAAAAACAACGAAGTACTGGAAGCGATCAACCGTGTACCTCGCCACATATTTATGGATTCTTCATTTCTTGAATACGCCTACCAGGATAAAGCTTTCCCCATTGGATCGAAGCAAACCATATCACAGCCCTACACCGTGGCCTTTCAATCCGAATTATTAGAAGCCAGAGAAAACATGAAGGTTCTGGAAATTGGCACCGGATCGGGCTACCAGGCCTGTGTGCTATTGGAAATGGGATTAAAGGTTTTTTCGGTCGAGCGCCAGCTTAATCTTTATAAAAAAGTTAAAAAATTTTTCGACACACACAGGTATAAGGTGCGGGTTTTTCACAAGGACGGATTTGAAGGCTTACCCACTTTTGCCCCTTTCGACCGGATTATTATTACAGCAGCAATTCCTGCATTGAACGATACTTTGAAATACCAGCTTGCCATTGGCGGCATCCTGGTAGCACCGGTTGGACCGGGCGGACACCAAACCATGACCCGCATTTTACGAAGTGGAGAAGATGAGTTTACGGAAGAATTTCATGGAGGCTTTGTTTTTGTACCCATGCTTCCCGGAAAAGCCGAGGATTAACCCGGACATTCTGCCAGTCATCCGATGAATTACTCTTGGAAATAGTATTATTCTCTTGCGCAAAGTGTCTTATGCTTAAGCAGTATTCATCGGATGACTTTCCAGATTACCAGTTTCCCAGTCACACCGTGAATAGCCCCAGGCGGTTGTGTTTTACTTTAAAAAAAACTGTTCCACTCTTAGAAACAATTCACGGTGTGACTGCTACTACCTCATCTTGCCAAGGCAAAGAAGGATATCCGATGTTTGAGATGTGATGTGCGATAGTAGAAAAACCTAACAGGTTTCCAGGTTTGAGCAATGGATAACTTTTCAAAGACCAGAACAAACTCAGACGAGTAAACCTGTTAGGTTTCCCAATATATCATGCGAAAAAAAACCTAACAGGTTTCCAGGTTTGAGCAATGGATAACTTTTCAAAGACCAGGATAAACTTAGACGGGTAAACCTGTTAGGTTTCCCAATATACCAAGCGAAAAAAAACCTAACAGGTTTCCAGGTTTTAAGCAATGGGTAACTTTTTAAAGATCAGGATAAACTCAGGAGGATAAACCTGTTAGGTTTCCCAATATACCAAGCGAAAAAAAACCTAACAGGTTTCCAGGTTTTAAGCAATGGATAACTTTTCAAAGATCAGGATAAACACAGACGAGTAAACCTGTTAGGTTTCCCCATGCTTAAGCACTATTCATCGGATGACTTTTCAGGGTTGGGCGCAAAACCTATAAATACCCCTCCGGATGATAGTCCTGCGTAAGTTTTTTATATTGATCGGTGAAACTCCCATCTTCACCCCTAATGGTAAGGTTTTCAAATTCGGTATTGGCACAGTCGTTCATCCCAAATACTGCAACAATCCGGGTTAAGGGTTTACCGGCTTTGGTAAAAACATTCAGGTTTTGCAGCATAGCATAACCATTTTCCCTGGCCAATGAATTGATCCTGGTTTTCATCCCCGCAGGTAATATTACAGCCCACTTTCCATCCTTAGCCAATAAGCGATGTATATTCCCGACAAAGCTTTCCATGGTCAAGGCCACATTATGCTTTGCCACTTGTAAACGCGAAGACAAGGGCAGCAAGCTATTTTGAAAAAATGGGGGATTGCTTACAACCAGGTCGTATTTAATATTGCCGGGAGGGCAAAACTTTTCGAGTGAAGACTGATAAATTTTAAGGCGATCGTTCCAGGGAGAATTTTTGAAATTGAATTCAGCTTCAAGGGCAGAGGGTTCATCAATGTCGATGGTATCGATAATGGCTTTCGTACGCTGGGCAAGCATTAGCGCGATTACACCACAACCGGTTCCGATATCGAGGATGGTTTTGCAATCGTCATCAACTTTAAGCCATGAACCCAGAACAATCGCATCGGTTCCAACTTTCATGGTGGAATGTTCATGCTGGATTTCAAATTGCTTAAACTTGAACGGCTGGTTCATGGATACATTTACTTTTCCATATTAATGTCCAACAATCCTTCGGGGAGATTTAGCAGGATTGTCCGTTTATTTTCATCCAGATCTATTAGAAACTCTTCGACCAGTGGAATGAGTATTTCTTTTTCCCCGTGTAAAATTTGCAACAAAACCTGGTTGGGACTTTCGATGCAATGGTTTATCACACCAATTTTCCCGAGAACTTCGTCATAAACTTCAAAGCCAATTAATTCGTCCTTGTCAATCCGATCGGAAGTGGAACTATGCAAAAAATCTGTTTGTGATAAATAAACTTTACATCCAACAAAGCGCTGGGCAAGATCAGGACTTGCATAATCCTGGAGGGTTAACCTAAATGATTCGCTACTAATAGAGCGCAATTCTTCAACAAAAAAAGGAACCAACCCGCCATCAATCTCTATAAAAACTGATTTTAATTCATCATTGATTTCCATGGACTTCTTATCAAAAAACACGGATATTTCTCCTGTTTTCCGATTAGCCTTACTGATCGTCCCGGTTTTTATGTAGTTTTTTTTATTCATAATCCATGAATCCGCAGGCGGATTCTTTATCATCATCGGATTGAACGGATTGAACGGATTTTAGATGATTCCTATGGGTGTTGCTTTGGATTCCGGATCACCACGTTATATTGATCCAATAAAAATCCTTACGGATTTTAGGATAATCTAAAAAAACGGGGCAACTACCTGAAAATTAATTCATGGCCGTTAGCCCCGGTTTATATTATCGCGAACAGTTAAGTACTATTCAGCAGCTTTTTCTTCTTTCTTTTCTTCAACAACCAGCTCAGTGGCTTCGGTAGTAACTTCTGCTTTAGGTTCTTCTACTGCTTCTGCTTCTACTTTAGGTTCTACTACTGCTTCTGGTTCTGCAACTGCTTCTGCTTTTGGTTCTGCAACTGCTTCTGGTTCTGCAACTGCTTCTGCTTTTGGTTCTGCAACTGCTTTTGGTTCTGCTTCTGCTTGTTGTGCAGCCAACTCAGCTTTCTTAGCCTGGGCTTCTTTTACTTGTTTTTCTACTTCAGCAGCACGTATTTTTGCAAACTCCTCCAGGCGGGCTTCTTTAATTTTGACTTCAGCATCGAGGCGTTCTTTTTGGCCGGCGCGTTCCTTGTTTTCCATTTCTTTAGAAGCATTTTCAATTTTCGATTGTTTTGCTTCCATCCATTCCTGGAATTTCAATTCGGCTTGCTCTGCTGTTAGCGCACCTTTTGTTACACCTTTTAAAAGGTGGTTTTTGTAAATTACTCCTTTATATGAAAGGAGCGAACGAACTGTGTCGGTAGGTTGCGCACCTACTTGCACCCAATAAAGAGCTCTTTCGAAATCAAGTACTATTTCAGCCGGCTTTGTAACCGGGTTGTAAGTGCCAATTTTTTCGATATTTCTTCCGTCTCGTGGTGCCCGACCATCCGCAATTACTATATGATAAAAAGCTTGTCCTTTTTTACCATGTCTCTGTAATCTGATTTTTGTTGGCATAATCTGTTAAATTAAATATTAATATGTTCCTTAAAAATTTCGGGTGCAAAAGTCGTATTATTTTTCTGAATAAAAAAACTAAAACTCAATATTCTTTAAATTAGATGATTAACACATTTTTACGACTAAGAATACCTGAACTATTTTTTCCGATTAAAACAATTCTAAATTGAGGTTTATGTTAACGGTGTTTTTTATAACCGCAAAGGGCACAGGGGACGCAAAGAATTTTTCTAAAGAAAAATATAATATTTATCTTTAGTACTGCAAAAACGCAACAAAGCAAGTTTTGATGGGAGAAACCTGCCTGCCGGCAAGGCAGGTCTATTGCATAATGTTCCCGCAAGGGCGGGATTTTGCTCACTCAACATTTCCTCATTATGCCCAAAAATTTTGGGTGAAGTCTCGAAATGATTTAGCAGAATAGGGATTTTTTTGATAGGAAACCTAACAGTTGCAATAATGCCAGTACATTGCACCACATTCAAAGAAACCCATGATATTATTCATCGAAAGAGGAATGATAAATTATATCAAAAAAATTACCTCCAAAAAATAAGCTGAAGTTATCTCCGTTAAAACTTTTAATTTTTAAAACTGTTATCATAACTATTTTGATAGCAGTTTTTTATTTTAATAATTGATAATGAAGAATGTATTTAAGATACTTATAACGCTTATTCTTATTGTTTTAGGTTATTTTATCGTGTTGCAACTTTACCCTAAAAATGCAGGGAGATATCCCTTCCTGATTATTTTGCTGGCAGGAGATTATTATTTCTGGGCATCATTTAAAAATTGGATTTTTAGCAAGAAGGCATTTTTGAAATATGTGTTGGGGGTATCCTACTGGCTGCCCTTTATACTTTTAATTTCTTCCTCTCTGGCCGGATTTTACATCCCTTCGCAAGAATGGGATCAAAGCCTGAGAACTTACCTGTTTGGCTTCATATTTATTACCTATGCCGCCAAAACAATTCCCATCATTTTTCTTTTATTGGCCGATATTTTCAGGGGTTTTCAATTGTTTAACCGAAAGGTAACAAAACTTGCCGTAAAGGCTGAAAATGCTGGTGAAGGGAGCAAAATAACACGAAGTCAGTTTTTGCAAAAAGCAGGATTGATTAGTGGTGGACTGATGTTTAGCGGACTATTTTTAGGCATGTTAAAATGGGCTTTTGATTTTAAAATACACAGCCATCGCGTTGAACTCCCCCATTTGCCATCTTCGTTTAATAACTTGAGAATCATTCAAATCTCTGATATTCATCTGGGAAGCTGGGCATCCAAATCCGCCTTGGTGGAAGCTGTAAACCGCATCAATGAGCTTAATCCCGATTTAATATTTGTTACCGGCGACCTTGTAAACTACAGAACCGACGAAGCTTTTCCTTTCGAGGACATCCTCGCCAGGCTTAAAGCAAAACAAGGCATTTTTGCTACCCTCGGCAATCACGACTATGGCGACTACATGCGTTGGCCATCGGCCAAAGCCAAAAAGCAAAACATGAGCGATCTCTATAATTTTTACGATAGCTTAGGCTGGAGATTGCTCAACAACGAAAATCAGGTTTTTGAAAAGCCTGACGGCAAGCTTGCAGTTATTGGCGTTGAAAACTGGGGCGATTTTGGACGCTTCCCTAAACATGGCGATCTTGACAAGGCTCTCGCTGGTGCTGAAGAGGCTGACGTAAAATTGTTGCTTTCGCACGACCCATCGCACTGGGATAAAATTGTAATACGACAAAATCCGGATATCGATCTTACCTTTTCAGGGCATACCCACGGTTTTCAATTCGGCATCGAAATTAAAAACATTAAATGGAGCCCGGCACAATACATCTATAAGCATTGGGCAGGTATGTACCTCAACCCAGGCGATGGTGGACGCTTGCAGCGTTTGTATGTAAATCGTGGACTTGGAACCATTGGTTATCCGGGCAGGGTGGGCATACTTCCTGAAATTTCTCTGTTTGTGCTAATCAAAGCGTAAAGAGCGTTCGTCATTAAAGGAACATTTAGAAAAATATACGATTTCAGATTAGCCCGCCTTGCCAGCCTTACCGGCCAGGCAGGCTCGCCTCGCTGCGAAGCGGGGCCGGCGCTCTTGCCTCGTCCGGCCCGCTTCGCCAGCGAGGCGAGCTGCTTTTTTCACCTTGCCTCATATTTTTTTCGGTTGTCAATAAATTTTCGGGATGTTCAGCTTAGGCTGGTTTCGACAATGCTCTACCCACAGCCTAAGCTGTATTTATTTTCGCAGGTTCAGCCTGCTTTTTAAACTTAGGTTTCTTTTGATTGCAGCAGGAAAAACCTGCAATAATAAACCGGACGAGGCATAGCCTCGCCCAAACACCCCTCTATTTTTTTGTGATATTTAAAGCTATAATCAAATCTTTCCACCAAAATAAAATCTATTGATGCAAGGCTTTTGAACCAATAACTTCCAAAACCTTGCACAAGAAATCAATTATTATATGGTTAACCTTATGCTATGCAACGGATTAGGCCTTTCTAAACAGACCCTATGTACACGCACTTAATAATTTTGGCTTTTTCCAATTTCTTTTTAAGGGTTTTGAAACGTAATAATAAAAAAGGAGCAATTTAAATTGCTCCTTTTCATTTATTGTGCCATCATGGCCGGTTTTGGAATTTCATCCAATTTAAACCAATCGCAAATCAGGGAGGTTTTATCCTTTGGTTCATGCTTATGCCTGAACTCATTTGTTTTATTTATATAAACGTAGTCCTGCGACCATTCTTTATAATTCTGCTGCACCTGCCCTATAGCATCGCAGGTAAAGATTATTTCATCATTGGTCATGGTGGGGTGCAACGAAAGCCTTATCCAACCGGGCTTTTGCGATAAATCGCCATGATTAATCAGGTCGGTAATTTGTTTTGATTTGTCGTGGCTCACATCCAACAAAAAGTGCCCGTAAGTGCCGGCGCAGGCGCATCCTCCCCTAACCTGGATACCAAATTTGTCGTTGAGCAATTTAACTGCCATATTAAAATGAATATCATCGAGGTAAAACGAAATGACCCCAAGGCGTTCTTTTACATTATCGGCAAGAATATGAAGCGAGGGGATGGTTGCAAGTTTGTCGAAGGCAATTTTCACAAGCTCTTCTTCACGCTTTTCAATATTTTCGACACCCATTTGGTTTTTCAACTCAATGCATAAAGCAGTTTTTATGGCTTGAATAAAGCCGGGAGTTCCACCATCTTCGCGTGCCTCAATATCGTCGATGTATTTAAACTCGCCCCAGGGGTTGGTCCAGTCAACGGTTCCACCACCCGGATTATCGGGAATTTGGTTGCTGTTGTAAATTTTAGAATTAAATACCAGCACCCCCGAGGAGCCGGGCCCGCCAAGAAACTTATGTGGCGAAAACATGATGGCATCCAGGGCCATCATCGGGTTGTCGGGGTGCATATCCATATCAACATAGGGAGCTGAAGCCGCAAAATCAATAAAACAAAGGCCTCCGTTTTCGTGCATAACCTTGGCCAATTCGTGATATGGTGTGCTGATGCCCGTAACATTGGAGCATGCCGTGAAAGACCCGATTTTCATTTTACGATTTTTATATTTACCAAGTTCGCGTTGCAATTCGGCAGGATCGACCAGTAAATTTTTGTCGGGTTTAAGCTGAACAACATCGGCAATGGTTTCGAGCCAGGAGGTATGATTGGAGTGGTGCTCCATGTGCGTAATAAAAACCACCGGGCGTTCTTCCTCTTTCAGGCAATCGGAGGCTTCCATCCTTTGCATGGTGCGGAAACCAAGAATACGCTGAAACTTATTCACCACGGTAGTCATTCCCGAACCGGCGGTAATAATTACATCGTCAGGACCGGCATTAACATGATCTTTAATTTTTTTGTGGGCCAGGTGATAAGCCTTGGTCATTAAAGTACCGGTTTCGCTGGTTTCGGTGTGCGTATTTCCTACATACGGGCCAAAGCGATTGGCAATAATATCTTCGATGGGGCGGTAAAGCCTTCCACTGGCAACCCAATCGCCATAAATAATTTTTTGTTCGCCATAAGGCGATGAAAAACACTGATCGATACCAATAATATTATTCCTGAACCCGGTAAAAAAATCTTCCATAATTAAAATCAATTTGAATTGCTGAAAACTTTAAAAGTTTCATAAATATTTTAAAAAGCAAAAGTAAAATTTATAATGTAACCAGTATTTTTTTTGCTACTGTCCAAGTAAATATAACAGATTCCTCCCTTTGGCACCAATGACATGTTTGTGCCAGCGTCAGGATATCAAGAGATTTCTTGCCGCACGTGCGGCATTACCAATGACATATTTGTGTAAGAAGTTAGAGCAAAGGTTGCCAGAGAAACTTCTCAATCGCCCCGTCCCGATAACATGCGGGAGCTATCGAGGATCTTCGAGGTGACAGGGCTTTTGTAGAAGGGGGGCAGTTGAAAGGAAATATGAATATTTCCTTTTCCTTAACGATCTTTGCGACCTTGGCTGTGGTTTTTATAACCGCAAAGGGCGCAGAGGGCGCAAAGAATTTTTCTAAAGAAAAATAAAATATTTATCTTTAGTACTGCAAAAACGCAGCGAAGCGAGTTTTGCCGGGAGAAACCTATTCCCAAATATCCCCGCAATGGCGGGATTTCCCCGAAAAAACGGGGCAGGCTGCTTCGCTCCACATCTCCTCATTATGCCCAAAAATTTTGGGTGAACCCTTGGAATGACAAGGCAATGGAGGTATGAAATTAGTGGTGGGGCTGAGGGCGGCGAAGCCGCCCTCAGCCCCACCACTAAAAACAGCTAATTATTTGTTGTTGCGAAATGGATAAAAATATTGACAAAGCAAAAGGCAGCAAAATTTCCGGCTACACACAATTAATCCTATCTAAAACCATTAATTTAGCACGTTTTTAAAACTATAAAAAAGTTGAATTTCGAGAGAAGAAAAATTATAGGTCTTGCTTTTTTACTGGGTTTGAGTCTAATTCATCTGCAAATGTCGGCCCAGGGCGTTGCGCTTGTATTAAGCGGTGGCGGCTCGCGTGGCATGGCGCATATTGGTGTATTAAAAGCATTGGAACAAAACAATATTCCCATCGACTACATTGCAGGAACTTCGATAGGAGCTGCTATTGGCGCTCTGTATGCAGCTGGTTACTCGCCCGAAGAAATAGAAGAATTTTTCTCGAACGACAGCTTTAATCAGTGGATTAATGATGACATCGAAGCAGGAAAAACCTATTTTTATATGCAGGACGAACCAGATGCCGGGTGGATAGAACTTAAAGTAGATTTAAAAAACAACTATTCAAAAATCCTGCCACCCAAATTAAAGAATCCGGCCCAATTGGATTTTGAATTAACGAAAATTTTCGCAAGCTCATCGGCAGTGGCAAATTACAACTTCGATAGCCTGATGATACCATTTCGTTGTGTTACAGCCGACATTGATTCAAACCGGGCAGTTGTGCTCGGCAAAGGTAATCTCGAAAATGCTGTCCGCGCAACAGTTACCTTCCCTTTTCTTTTCAAGCCCATCGAGATAGACGGGAAACTAATGTTTGACGGGGGCATGTATAATAATTTCCCGACCGATGTTGCGAGAGATGATTTTCATCCCACCATAATTATTGGAAGTAAAGTTTCGGGGAATTATCCAAAACCCGACCCCGATGATGTGTTGTCGCAAATTCAAAATATGCTGATGACAAACACTGATTTCAGCCTCGACACCAGTACCGGAATTTTGATAGAACCACCTGTAAGAAAAGTGAATCTCACAGATTTTTCGCCCTACAAGGAATTCATAGCGAGTGGATACAGCGAAACTATAAAAAAACTTCCTGAAATTAAAAATAAGGTACAAGGGAGGCAATCAAAGCAAACAATTATAGAAAAGAGGAAAAGTTTTAATCAAAGAAAACAAGCCTATCTTATCGACAGCATTTTTATTGAAGGTCTGAATAGAAAGGAAGAAAAGTATGTGTATAAAACATTAATCCATAAATCGGATAGCCTGTCGCTTGATGAAATGGAACCTTACTACTACAAACTTGTTGCCGACAATCAACTGGTTGTTGGCGGGCTTAAAATGCGATATAATCAAAACAAAAAAAATTATGATTTGCATTTAAAACTAAAACCTGCCAATAAATTCAATATCAAGTTTGGCGGAAATATTTCATCCAGACCTGCAAACCAGGCCATGGTAGAGTTAAATTACCGGACACTTTTTCAGGATGCGTTAAAATTAAAATTCAACGTTTACTTTGGCCGTTTTTATAGCTCGGTACTTTTAGGCGGACGGCTCGATTTTTCAGGGAAATTGCCTGTTTACGCCGGTGGTAATATTGTTTATAATCATTACGATTATTTTAAAGGTACTATTCATTTTATTGAAGATGTAACACCCTCTTTTCTTATCCAAAATAGCAATTATGCTAAAATCTATTTGGGGATACCTGCGAGCCGTACCGGCAAACTTGAAGCTGATTTTACCTTAGGAATCAGGGAAGACAGGTATTACCAAAATAATATTTTTAGCCGTGAAGATACAGCAGATGTTACGAATTTTAACTTTATCAAAACCGGCCTCAACTGGGAGTTAAACTCGTTAAACCGTAAGCAGTATGCCAGTTCAGGTGCCAGGTTCAGGATAATGACCGGCTATGTTAGCGGTGAAGAAGACTTTATCAGTGGTTCAAAATCAAATCCCTTGCAAGCCGAAACCAATACGAAACACAATCTGGTTTATTTTGACGTGCTTTGGGATAATTACTTTCAAAAGGCAGGGCCTGTAAAATTTGGCTTTCATGGCAGGCTACATTTATCCAATCAGGACTTTTCTATTAATTATACTTCAAGTTTATTGGCTGCCCCGGCATTTGAGCCCATCCCTGAAAGCAAGACTTTGTTCCTCCCCTATTTCAGGGCATATAATTATGGCGCTGCAGGCTTGAAGCTAGTGTGGAGTATTACCAAAAAAATTGATGTTCGGGGCGAATCTTATGTATTCCAACCCTACCGTCAAATAATGCGAAACCCTGATAATACTGCCTATTTTGGGGATGAATTTAGCGACAGATATTGGATTGTTAGTGGAGCAGTTGTATATCACACTTATTTCGGACCCATAAGCGTTTCGCTGAATTACTTCGAAAACCCGGAAGAAAAGTTTTTTGCTGCCCTAAACATCGGTTTCCTGATTTTTAACAAAAGAGCCCTGGATTAATTATTACAAAATCAATAACGCTGCATGTGATTATCTATGATTTGATTCATCCGAATAAAAACCGAATTTGGAATTGCACAGATTAAGCGCTCATAGTGTTCTCGGATATCGACAATGGCAAGTTCAAGGCCACTATTGATGCGCTCACTCAGTTCCACCGGATTCAACGATCTCATCAATCCGCTTTATTTTTCAGCATCCACAATTTCCTGTAGTTCGTTCGATTCGAAAATTTGTTGCTTCGTCGGAGAACTGTTGGCAATAATTATCATCGCTTTAGCGACATCATCAACATGAATAGCTTTGTATTTTTTAAGTTTACCAAACAGAAGTAAGCCTGCACCTTTCATCAAAATTTTACCAATTCCCTCACCCAGCCTCACTTCCTTCCTTTCGCCGAGCAACATCGAGGGGCGAACAATGGTTATTTGGGGAATTGACATTTTTAAAACAGCTATTTCCATGATGCCTTTGATGCGGAGATAAAAATTCCTGGAGTTGGCTTTTGCACCTACCGATGAAACAACAAGAAAATGTTTTACTCCATTTTTTTGACAAGCATAAGCAATAGCAACCGGGAGATTTAAATCAACTTTTGAAAAGTTTGCTTCGCTCCCGGCCTTTTTAATTGTTGTTCCCAGGCAGCAATATACCTCATCGGCTTTTATTTTTTGAACCAGCACATTCAAATCCGAAAAATCATCAATAACTTCCTTGCAGTTAGGCAAATCAATTTTTTGGTGTGTTCGATTGATGCAAATTATTTCGTTGTATTTGGATAAAGCGCATAATTGATTCAACAACGCGTTGCCTGTTAATCCGCTGCTCCCAAAAACTATAGCTGTTTTAAGGCTTTTCCTGCCAAAGCTCTTCTTTTCCATCGATAGCATTTATATTACTAAAACGGCAGATCATCTGTTGGTTCTTCCTCTACCGGAATATCGGCTTCGGTAGGTGGAGGCGCTGCATTAGTAACTTGAGCCTGTGAAACTTTGTCCATTTTCCAGGCTTCGAGGTTGTTAAAGTAACTCACCTGTCCGTTTTTTTCCCACCTGCGGCCACGAATATTGAACGAAACCTTTGCTTCTTCACCAATATTCATATTATCAACCAAGTCGCAGCGATCTTGTGTAAGCTGAAATTTTATGGTTTCAACAAACTCGGATGTACCAACGTTTTCGCTGGTTTCGAGCACAAACTCACGTTTCCTGAACCTATCGGTTACTTGCTGTGCATCAAATTTTTCAATTAGCTTTCCTGTAATTTCAAAGCTCATAGTTTTCTATTTTTATCGTTTATAAATATTATTAATTACGTATCATTATTTTCTTTCAAAAACCTGAATGGAAAATTAAAAAATTCTAAACCCCCCAGTTTCCTTTTATTGTGGGATGGTTTAGGGATTCCTCCAATATCTCCAGGAAATCATTCAATACTAATACTTCCGCGCCCATGCTTCGCAAATGCGGCGTATCTTGCTGTGCATCAATCAAATCAAAATTCCATGTTTTTAATCTCTCAACAAGGGCATAAAGTGCAACTTTGGATGCGTTACTTCGTGTAAAAAACATGGATTCACCAAAAAAAATCCGGCCCAAAGATACACCGTAAAGTCCACCTACAAGCTCACCTTTGTAATAAGTTTCTACAGAGTGTGCAAAGCCCTGGTTATGCAAGTCAATATAAGCTTGCTCCATATCTTTGGTAATCCATGTGTCGGACTGGGACAGCCTTTTAATTTTTGCACATTGGTGAATGACGGATTCAAAATCTCTATCAAAGAAAACTTCAAACTTGTTACTGTTAAGGGTTTGCCCCAACGATTTTGAAACCTTTAGCTTTTCGGGATATAGAACCATCCTCGGGTTTAGCGCCCACCACATTATGGGGGAGTTTTCATCGTACCAGGGGAAAATTCCGTTGGAGTAGGCCAACAAAAGCCTGTCGATAGAAAGATCGCCGCCAATGGCAAGTAATCCATCCTCTTCGGCAAGGCCGGGATGAGGAAAAATTAATTCATCGGAGAGCTGGTAAACGGGCATTTGTATTGGTTATTTGTAGTAAAATATTTTAAAATTGAGACAAGGCATGCCTTGTCTGTACTTCAATAAAAATTTTTTTTAAGGTATTAATCATAGGGATGCTTCGCGGCCACCGAATGATATAGCTCGGAAAGTGAGTTGCCGATAACTTCGTTGCTGAAATGATTTTCGGCGTATTGCCTGATTTCTTTTCTTTGATAAAGATCGAGGTTATTCAAAACCTCATCGAGGGTTGCCAGAAACTCGGCTTCATCCCCCGGTTTTGTTAATTTGCCGAGTTGAGGATTCAAATGCTCATGTATCCCCCCTACCCTCGTGGAAACAACGGGTACACCGCTCGCGTAACTTTCAAGAATCACCACGGGTAAATTTTCAAAATTGCTGAACATAATCATCAAATCGGCATCGCTCAACATTTCGGCAAGTTCGTCATTCTCCTTCAGCCCGGCAAACTTCACCACTTTATCAGTTAATCCAAAATTATCGGAAATTGCTTTCATTGCATCAAAATCCTCACCATCGCCAATAAAGGTCAATTCAAAATCATCGCGCTTTTCGCTTAGCTTTTTCATCACCCTCAAGATACCTGAAATATTTTTTTGCTTATCGGTAAAGCACGAAAGATGAACCATCTTTTTAATTGAAGGTACAGGTTTGTTGTATTTTGGTGTAAACATCTCAATATTCACCACATTGGGAATTACCACATAATTATTGTTTGTTAAACCATTATCGATCATGGCATCGCGAAGATTTGCGGTAACGGGCATTACTGCCGAAGCATTTTTTACTACAATTCGTGTTAAAAACTTTCGGAGGACGCCATGATAAGTATCGGTGCTTGCCAAATAACGTGTCCAGTGTTCGGTGATGACATAAGGTGCTTTGTTAAATATTTTGTTGATCAAAGCGATCACTCCCAGCCGGGTCAAAACATGGACATGCACCAAATCAGCTTTTCTTCGTTCCTGCCTGAGGAGTTTAAAACCCTTGCGGTGGCTCAACATAAAACGAAACAGATTGACCAAATTAGCCAAAAAGGTAGGCTTAAGCTTCGATTTTTTAAAATAAACGCGAATGGTAAAAAGCACTTCGTCCGACTTCACTATTTCATAAGATTTCCCTTTTAACTCGTCATCGGCGTGAACATAGAGCACCGAAACATCAACATGCTTTGACACTGAAATCCCGTGCCGCTCAATAAACAGTCCCATCATGGGGTCGTAGCGATGCGGATACCAACGGGGAAGATAAAGCACATGCAATTTCGAATTTGATTTTTTCATAAGTATAAAAAATGGCCACCGATGCACGGATAAAAATGAAAAAAGTTTCTCCAGTGAAGTCCTTTTTACATCCATGTACCTGCCTCGCCGTTAGGCGGGAGTGTGTATTAATAATTATCTAAGCTTGTCCGCCCTCCTGCTTCGCAGCAAGGCGAGCATGGCGGGAATATTCCATTATTTGAAAATAACGGCTACTTAATGTAAATATTTGCAGTATTTATTTTTGAGGTTTTAATACCAGTTTATCAACCTCCCTGATGGCATTTTTTAACCTGAGCTCATCCCTTCCCGATATTATCCGGTAGTTGCAATTATATTCTTCTAATTCTTTTTGATACCAATCAAATAAAAATTTCCGCCGGTTTTCGTCCTCGCGCATCGGATCGTATTCCCAGGGTAGATCGATATCCATCAGCAAATACAAATCAAAGTGCTGTTTTTTGAGATTATCCAAAATCCAGGGATGGCATTTCTCAAATTTATCTTCGCACCATATTTTTGTAACCAATAAATCGGTATCGCTAAACAACACTTTTTTGGCCAGCGAATCAAATACTTTTTCGGTAGCTAATTGTTTCTTAGCTATCTCAAGCACATCGTCATAATTGTATGGCCTGTTTAATTTTAAAAGATGCAGACGGGCATATTCAGGAACCCAAACGGTGGTATAATGATCGGCCAGTTGCCCGGCCATCATCGACTTTCCCGTGGACTCGGGGCCTGTTATCGCCACCTTTAGTAATTTAGGCATCGCATTTTAATGTCAGTTTTCTGCGCCACTCAACATATCCCATCACAGCAATAATTAAAAATACCGTAAACTGGAAGCTTGTAAGCAAAAGGCCTTTGTGAAAATACAAAGGGATTGAAATCACATCGCCAACAATCCAAAATATCCAGTTTTCGATTTTCTTGAGCGCCATCAGCCACATGCCAACCAGGAAAATGGCCGTGGTTGCCGAATCCCAGTTTGGCACCGTGCTATCGGTAAAGTTGGTAAGAAAGTATCTTAAAATAAAAAAGAAAGCGATCGTACCAACAATACTAAGAAGGTTTCCCGTCAGGTTATTTTTACTTATGGGGATATAATTATCGCCCTGATCTTTCCGGGTCCATTTGTACCAGCCATAAACGCTCATCACAAAATAGAAAGCATTGATCCCCATATCGGCGTAAAGCCCGGCAAACAAACAGATATAAACATAAATCAGCACCGAGATAATCCCGGTAGGAAAAACAAGTATGTTTTCTTTTTTTGCATACCAAACGCTTAATAAGCCAAAAAGCACAGCAATTACTTCCAGCCATGTGGTGGCAAGAATATTCTGGTAAAAGACATCGAAAAAACCGATAGAATTCATTGGCTTTTACCTCAGGTCAGCGTTTATTATTTTCATTACAAAAACTGAGTGCGGCAGCCCGAACGATTTATGGATTTCGTTTTTCAGGGCATCCATCACTTCCGAATAGTCGCCAAAAATCTGTGTACTCATGTTGTTAGTTTCAACTTTCAGATTTTTGTAAGTATTCATTCGCCTGATAAAATCTTTAATTGGCGGGATGTATTCCACGTTGAGTGGGTAGTAACTCATTTCGACAGATATTTTCATCTACAAAATATTTAATTATTAAGTATCAATTTTGAATGGCTGCAAAAGTAGAAAAATAGGGAGTATGGACAAGAAAAGCAGAAAAAACCATTTTTAACCAAAAATTATTTTTATTTTTGCGCCCGCAAAATCACTGGTCCAGTAGCTCAGTCGGATAGAGCAGCAGCCTTCTAAGCTGCGGGTCGTGGGTTCGAATCCCGCCTGGATCACAAAGCCTGACTTATAACAAGTTGGGCTTTTTTTATGCTTTGTTGAGAATATGGGCTGCTGTGATTAACGATTTGATATGAAATAAATATTGCCGGATTGGAGCAATAAAAACCTTATCCTAAAAAAAATCAACCTTAGTAAAAAACATCCGCCCATTGTAAAACCAACCCTGCCTCGCGGCAAGGTGTGCTTATTACCTTATTCAAAACCACGGTTTAGGTGTGGAAAATAAGATAATGCCATAGGCATCCGAGGGAAAATCCGCAAATGCGGGTACATAGGTTTGCAATCCTCTCCTTACGGTCGAGGCTGCGACCCCTTGAGCCCGCTGAGTTGCTATTCAGGAAGGTAACAACACACTGTTACAAATTAACTTAATAGCAATGGGTTCGCTCCAAAGGAATGCCTATGGCACAGCCCTGAAAGGGATTGATCCAGAGTAATGCCCACTTCGCGAGGCGAGCCTATGGCACAACCCTGGTACAAAAAAAATCCCGGTTACTTATTGGCAACCGGGATCTTTTAATCAGGAAAATATCCTATTAATTCTGTGTGGCTTGTTGTTCCTCTTCTGGTGAAATCCAACCTCCGCCCAGTGCATTGTACAACTTAATATAAGAAGCCAGCCATGCCTGCCGGGTTTGTGATAAGTCAAGTTCCACCGAGAAAAGTGTTCTTTCGCTTTCCAGCACTTCGAGGTAGGAAGTTACGCCTCCATCATATCTATCATGCGAGAGGGTGGCAGCATTTCGGGCAGCAGTATATTCTTCCTGCTTGTTATCTAATTGCTGACGATAGGTATTTATTTCAACGAGTGCATCTTCCACTTCGCGAAAAGCCTGGATGACCACAGCTTCGTATTGTAACAAAGCCTCTTCGGTTTTGTATCGCTCCACCTCTACCCTGCGTTTATTTTTTCCAAAATTAAATATTGGACCAAGCAGGCTTCCACCCACCGACCATGCCGCACCACCTGATGTGAGTGTTGAAAGGTCGCTGCTTGCCATACCCAACAAGCCTGTGATATTAATGGAGGGGAAACGTAAAGCCTGGGCAATGCCAACCTGGGCATTTTGGGCCATGAGGAATTGTTCAGCTTGCTGGATATCCGGGCGGCGTTGTAGCAACAACGAAGGAATTCCGGCAGGGATGTCAGGGGGTGTATTTTGCTCAAGCAAGGAAACACCACTTTGCAAAGTACCGGGATTGTTGCCCAAAAGATACTGAAGTGCATTTTCAGTTTGAATCACGGCACGCTCGTATTGTGGTATTGCACCTGCTGCAACTGCCCGCTGTATTTGCGCCTGGTTCAGGTCGATTTCTGCAACAATGCCTTGATCGAAGCGCTGCTGGATAATGTCTAAGGATTCCTCGCGGGTAATGAGCGTTTGTCTCGAAATTTCAAGCCGCTGCTGATAATCCAGTAACTGGAAATACACGCTGGCAACTTCCGAAATAATGGCTACCTGCACCGCGCGATGGGAAAATTCGGAAGCTAACAAGCTTGCCTTTGCCGCGTTACTGGCATAGCGATATTTTCCCCAAAAGTCAATTTCCCACTGTAAATTGGCAGCACCATAAAAAGCATTGGATTCGCTGCTGAACTTTTGCCCTCCGGCAAAATTTCCCCTCGAAGCTCCGCCTTCATAAGCAATACGTGGAAACTGATCGGCTTTGGTAAAACCAAGTGTTGCCCTGGCTTGCTCTATTCGGCTCACAGCAATACGAATATCTTTATTCCCGTCAAGGGCTGTGGCTATTAGTGTATCGAGAACCGGATCATTAAATAATTCCCACCAGCGCAGATTATAAGTAGAATCGGGATTTTGCTCTCCCATGCGGTAAGCTTCCGGGCTTTCAGTTAAGGGTTTTTGGTATTTCGGGCCAACCATGCACCCCGAAAACAAAACCACCATAATTAAAAATGTTATTATTTTTTGTGCTTTCATAGCCTTATTCTTTGATGGTTTCAAGTTGTGCTTCCCTGTCTCTTTTTTTCTCGTAACCGGCCATTTTCCCGATAAGGATATACAGCATGGGATACATAAAAACGCCAAGGAAGGTAGCAATAGCCATTCCACCCAGCAGTGCCATACCCATTACTTTGCGTGCCTCGGCACCCGAGCCGCTGGCGATAACCAAGGGGAACACACCCAAAATAAATGCAAAAGCAGTCATAAGGATTGGACGAAAACGGGCGCGAGCCGCCTTAACAGCAGCATCGAAAAGGCTTAAGCCATTTTTAAACTCATCGTGGGCAAACTCCACAATCAGAATCGCATTTTTGGCCGCCATACCGATAAGCATCACAAAGGATACCTGGGCAAAAATGTTGTTTTCGAAAGTTGGACTATAAAGTCGGGCGATCCACAAAAGGAAAAGTGCGCCGAAGATGGCGAAGGGCGTTCCCAACAAAATACTAAAAGGCAACGACCAGCTTTCGTACTGGGCTGCAAGAATCAAAAATACAAATACAAGCGAGAAGGTAAGAATAATTCCCAACGAACCTGAGGCTTCTTCTTCCTGATACGACATGGCGTTCCAGGCGTAAGTCATATCGGCGGGAAGTGACTCTGTGGCAGCTTCCTTAAGGGCAGCCCTGGCCTGGGTGGAAGTATAGCCCGCAGCAGGACTCCCTGTAACTTCTACCGATCGAAACAAATTGAAACGATTGGTGTAATCGGGGCCACTGATGGTTTTTATCGTAGTAAGTGTAGAAAGCGGCACCATATCACCCTTATTATTTTTAAGATAAAAACTATTGATGCCTTCTTCGTTTAAACGATATTGAGGCTCGGCCTGGAGATAGGTTTTGTATAGCCGCCCGAAGCGAGTGAAGTCGTTAACGTAAGCACCGCCCATAAATGCGCCTACGGTGGTATATAAATCATTGAGCGAAACGCCCAGCTTTAGGGCTTTCTCCTTATCTATATCCATAAAACGCTGGGGCACATTGGCCTGGAAGGCAGTAAATGCACTTCCGATGGCAGCTTTGCTGTTGGCCGCACGAATAAACTTGGTAGTATTCTCGGCGAGGTATTCAGGCGTGTTACCGCCCTTATCCTGAATCATAATACTAAAACCCGATCCGTTGCCCAGGCCCGGAATAGCCGGCGGCCCAAAAGCAAAGGCCTGGGCACTTTTAATTTCGGTGGCCAGGGTTTTATTAAGACGATCCACAATTTCTTTGACCGTAGCCTCACGCTCCGACCAGTTGTTGAGGGTTACAAACATAAAGCCGGTGTTGGACGACATGGCCCCCGACAGCATGCTAAAACCCGTTGCCGTGGATATGTATTTTACCTCGGGATAGTCCAGCAAAATATCTTCGATTTGCTTTGCTACCACATCCGAACGCTGCAAGGAAGCAGCATTGGGCAATTGAATATTTACAAAAAAGTAGCCCATATCTTCTTCGGGGATAAAGCCCCCCGGAACCAGCTTACCAAATATTCCGGCAGCTACGGTAATAATGAGGATAAAAATTACGCTCCGTTTTATTTTGCGCGAAACCACGGCGGTAAACTTCATATATCCCTCGGTGGATTTATCCATGCCTTTGTTGAATTTCCCAAAAAACCAGCCTAAAGGCCCTTTGTAGGGCTTGGGTTCTTTAAGCAAAAGGGAGCATAAGGCCGGACTAAGCGTAAGCGCGTTGAGGGAGGAAACCAATACCGAAACCACGATTGTGATAGCAAATTGCTGATAAAGCAAACCTGTGATACCAGCCATCCCGGCAACGGGGATAAACACGGCAACAAGTACCAGCGTGGTAGCTATTACCGGAGCTGTTACTTTGCGCATAGCTTCCAGTGTAGCTTCGCGGCTATTCATCCCTTTGGCAATATTTACCTGCACAGCTTCAACCACCACAATGGCATCGTCAACCACAATACCGATGGCCAGCACCAGGCCGAGCAATGAGAGTACGTTGATGGTGAAACCCAACATCGGGAAAAAGATGAAGGCTCCAATTAATGAAACCGGAATGGCCAGCGTTGGAATAAGCGTTGCCCGCCAGTCCTGGATAAAAATAAAGACTACCAGAATTACGAGCACAAGTGCTATGATTAATGTTACCACAATATCGCGGATACCGGCGGTGATAGGCTCGGTGGCATCGAGCGAAACATCGTATTGAACAGTATCGGGGAAATCTTTTTTCAGCACTTCCATCTCGCTGATTACCTGTTCGGCCAATTCGACGGCATTGGAGCCGGGAGCTTGCGAGATGGCGATAAGCGAGGCTGTTTCGCCATTAAGCCGTGATACAGCATTATAGCTTTCAACGCCCAGGTCGATGGTGGCGATATCTTTGAGTTTTACTTGCGAACCATTGGCGTGTGTTCGTATCACAATATCTCCAAAGGCTTCGGGCGAATTGAAACGCTCGGGAAGGCGAACGGTATAAGTGAACTCGTTGCCGGGAGGCGCGGGTTCGGCACCAAATTTACCGCCGGGAACAATGACGTTTTGGGAGTTAATGGCCGCCAATATCTCGGAAACCGTTAAACCCATTTGCGACAAGCGATCAGGCTTAATCCATATCCGCATCGAGTAATCTGACGAACCAAGTACATTTACCCTACCCACGCCTTTGATCCGTGCCAGTTGATCTTTGATATTAATCAGTGCATAGTTGCCCAAAAAGTTCTGATCGTATCGGCCATCGGAAGTCAGGGTGATGATCATCAAGATATTGGGCAGTGATTTTTGGGTGGTTACGCCGAGCTTGTTAACGGCTGCAGGCAACATGGCCGTAGCGGCGGAAACGCGGTTTTGCGCCAGTACCGTATTCATGTCAGGATCGGTACCCACATCAAAGGAAACACTGATGACCATCGAGCCATCGTTTGCGTTGGTCGAAGTCATGTAGATCATATTATCCACACCGTTGATTTGTTGCTCGAGTGGGGTAGCCACCGATTCTTCCACGCTAATAGCATTGGCACCAGTATAAAAAGCCCGCACCTGCACAATGGGCGGGGTAAGGCTGGGATATTGCTCAATGGGCAGGCCAATCATCGATACGGCTCCTGCTATCACGATAAGGATAGCAATAACCATAGCGACAATGGGTCGTTTTACAAAAAAATTTCCTTTATCCATAGTCTGCCTTATTTATTATCGTTTTTCTTCGACTGGTATTTGGTCATCTCCGGCTTTATAAGCATTCCTGTTCTAACTTGCTGCAAGCCTTCCAGTAAAATCTTTTCGTCCCCTTTCAGCCCCTCGTCGATTACATAATAATCCTGGTATTTAATTGCTATGTTGATGGGTATTACTGCTACTTTGCTACTATCGCCAAGCACAAAAACGCTGAAGTTGCCCTGTATCTCGCTCACGGCCTGCTGTGGAACCAACATAGCATCTTCTATCACACTCAACTCAACAGTTACCCTTGCAAATTGTCCCGGACGTAAAATACGGTCGGGGTTAGGAAAGGCAGCCTGGATGAGCAGTGATCCCGTGGACGGATTTACACCCCGATCAACAAAATTGAGGTATCCGGGGTGGGGGTATTCCAATCCATCGGCCAGGGTCATGGTTACAGTGGCTTGATTGTCGGTTCCGCGTTTTTTTACCGTACCTTCCTGCTCAACCAATTCTTTGGCAAGTTTTAGATATTCGCTTTCGTTGAGGAAAAACTCTACCAGCACCGTTTCCACATTCGACACTTCGTTGAGCACTACGGGGTTGGGACTGCGTCCGACAAAGTCGCCAATTTTGGCCTGGGTTTTACCGATAATCCCGTTAATGGGTGATTTAATCCGCGTATAGCTCAATTCGATTTGCGCTGATTCGAGGTTGGCTTTCGCGGCTTCCACGCCGGCCCGGGCAGCATCGTATTGTGCTACGGCAGCATCCAAATCGCGTTGGCTTACGGCATTATTTTCGGCCAGGGGGCGGATACGGTTTAAATCGCTTTCGGCTTTGGCAAGCATGGTTTTGGCCTGGGCTAAGCCACTCATCTGTGCTGCCACCTTTGCCTGAAACTGCTGTGGGTCGATGGTGTAGATCAACTGCCCTTTGCTAACGCGGCTACCTTCGTTAAAGTGAATACCCTCGAGAAAGCCCTCGACACGTGCCCTGATTGCAATATCCTGGAATCCATAAATCTGTCCTATAAATTCTTCCATCACCGGCACATCCTTCCGCTCCACTTCCACTACCAGAATTTCGGGTGGCGGGACAACTGATTGTTGTCGTTTATTGCATCCGGCAAGCATTGCCACTATAATTACGGCAAGAAAAGTTAAGAACTTTCCAAAGTAAAGTTTTTCCTGTTTCATAAATTATTGATATTATTTAAAAATCACGTTGTGAATTATATTTCTGAAATAATCGGCAAATTTAGGGAAATTAAGGTTTTACACGGTCTGCACTTCATTTTTAAGATTTTTTATTTTTAAAAAAGCTAATCAACATATTGCAACAGCCCGTATTGGTGAGCCATCACCATCTTTTATTTTTAGAGGCAAAGCAGATAGAATAAATTGATTTGCAGAGATATTGTGCAGGTTCGTTAAATTTTCGATAATGTACATCCCGTTTCCTAATATAATATTGTGGATAGGATATTCTTCCGAATCGATGGCATCGATGGAAATCACATCCAAGCCAATGCCTTTGATTCCTTTATTTTGAATGAATTTCGCAGCTTCAAAAGATAATACCGGGAAATGATTAAAATACTCTTCAGTTCCCCAATGTTTGTACCAACCGGTGTAAATTATTATCCAAGAAAACTCTTCCCAGTTTATTTTTAATTCACTGATATGATCAAGAGGAATTTTTTCACTTTTGCCAAACCCGGTACAATCGAGCATAAAAGCCTTACCATAGAAACTATCGAGCGTTGAATTATCGGTTGAGAGGCCATTGTCGAAAAAATGTAAGGGGCAATCAATGTGTGTGCCGTGGTGGGTGGCGATGTCCATGCGAATTACCTGGGCACCATCGTTAGAGTGGGTCATTATTTTTTTAAAAGCCGGTGGCGAATCTCCGGGAAATACGGGCATCCCGGTTTCGAGGGTATGCGTAAGGTCGATGATGTGCATGGGTTTCGGATTTAAAAATGGAAAAATTATTATCTATTGGGATGAGGGAAGCGCTTCGGATTGGGGTGGAGACATGGCATGCCTTGTCTGTACGGCAATACAACAGCAATAAAATAGGATATTGGAAAATGATATTGCAAATCGAAATTGCAGGATAATATTGTAGAATGATATTGAAAATTGCAATAATGAAAAATGATTATGGAAAAAAAACGGCATTTCAACAGCAATATTTTCATCAATTCCTGGCTATAATTCATTCAAGCAGGATTTTACTTTTTCGATGAGGGCTTGTTCCGCATCCTCAATTCCATTGTGAGCAATGGCAACTTTTTCGATGAGGGTAATGCAGGTGGTTTTCATTTTATCGTCAAAGTTATTTTTATTTGTTTCCAAAAAAATGATGAACTGCTGGTAGGTTTCTTTTACAGAAGCTTTGTTTTTTTTGAGCCGGTGAAATTCTTTTTCTGTATTAAAAGCATACAGTGAATCTTTTACACTGCCGGTTTTTTCTTCCAGGTTCATCAATTGAGAAATCACAAAATTATAAATCCTGCTCACTTCCTCATTTTGAACAGAGCCATCGGCCATAGCCACCACATAAACAAGTTTGCCCAAAGCGGTGTAATATTCTTTATAATCCATAATTTATAATTTTCATCAAAAATAAACAAATTGAGCAATCCGAATACAAAAATTGGATGAGCTCATTTAGAGAAGTGGTTTACTTTAGTGAAAATAATTAAAGCGTACAAAAATTGTCCGTAGGACTATTTTGAGAAAAATAAATTCTACTTTTCGGGATTGGCAGTCCACAGTTGGCAGTCCACAGTTGGCAGTCCACAGTTGGCAGTCCAGAGTGACGGGCTTCGCCCGTGCATCCACGAAAAGTTACGAAAATCTGCAATTTACTACTTTTTGGGATTGGCGGTTTCTTGTGACTGAAGACTGAAGAATGAAGACTGGAGACTGAAGACTGAAGACTGGAGACTGAAGACTGAAGACTGAAGACTGGAGACTGGAGACTGAAGACTGGAGACTGAAGACTGAAGACTGAAGACTGGAGACTGAAGACTGAAGACTGGAGACTGGAGACTGAAGACTGAAGACTGGAGACTGGAGATATGCATGGACGAATAAACTTCTACCCCTCCACAGTGCCGCTTTTGATTTTGCTTTCTTTATCCAAACCTTCGAGCACCTGGATATTTATTCCATCGCTTAGGCCGGTTTTGATGTATCTTTTCTCGAACACCTGGGGTTGGGTTTCTATTTCAACATAAACCGAGTCGTTTTCAAATTGTATGAGGCTTTCCTGGATGGCCATCACCGAGTCAACCCGTTCGAGCACGATGTCGGCATTGGCGCTGTACCCTGCGCGTACAAACTGGTTATCTTTCAGCTTAACGGCAGCTTTAATTTCGAACTGGATGGCACCATTTTCCTCCACTCCTTTTGGCGAAATATGTTCAAGAATGGCGGTAAAGCTTTCCTTTTCGATGGCTCCAATGGTGAGAATAAGCTCCATTCCTTCGCTAATTTTACCTACTTCGGTTTCGTCAACCTTTCCTTCAAAAACCATTTCGCCCATATCGGCAACATTGGCAATGGTTGTTCCTTCGTTAAAGGTGTTGGATTCGATTACTGAATTTCCTTCCTCCACGGGAACATCCAAAACCATCCCATCGATGGTTGAACGGATGAGTGTATTGGTGGTAGCGCCGGTATTTTTGGTTTGCCCTTCCTTTATTAGTTGCAGGTTATTTTCGGAAGCTTCCACTTCCTGCTTTGCCTGGCGGAGGGCAATGTCAGCATCCTCGTATTCTGAGGCTGCGATAACATCTTTATCAAACAACTCCTTTTGCCGGTTGAAATCTGCCTGGGCATTGCTCAGCGAAATCTTTGCCTGCTCAAGCCGTGATTCTGCATTGTTGAGGTTGAGCATGTTTGGAATAATGCGCACTTTGGCAATCAGGTCGCCTTTTTTTACCTGGTCGCCAGGCTCAACATAAAGGGCATCAATAATTCCGGAAACCACCGGTTTTATGGCAATTTCCTTACGGGGAACCACCGACCCTGTTGCCACGGTCTTTTTTATGATGGTTTCCACAAAGGGCGAGGCTGTGGTGTAAACCACCGGTTTGGTTTGCGATTTATCATACAGGTAATACAATGTTCCACCAAAAATGGCCAGTATGATTAGCCCGATAAAAATCTTGAAGAATGTTTTCATATTTAAAAAATTGGCCACGGATGCACGGATAAATTGAAAGATGTTTCTACAAAGAAGTCCTTCGGACATCCATACACGTGGGGGTTAATAATTATTTTTTTTTCTTTTGGAGAGACAAGGCATGCCTTGTCTGTACTGTGGAGTCAAGGCATGCGTTATCTGTACACCGCCACCATTCCATTGTGTTTTTATGGTATGCCTTTTTATTTTATCCTTATTCATCGCGCAAAGCATCGATTGGTTTGATATTTACAGCCCGGCGGGCAGGGATCATTCCGGCAAATGCACCGCTAATCACCAAAACGACAAGCGCTTTTATGGCCACCGAAAAATCAACCGTGGGGTTGCTAAACATTCCTGTTGCGGCCCCCGATTGTGCCAATAAATAATTTACCATTTCGATAATGGCCACGCCAAACAACAACCCAACATATCCTGCAAAAGCAGTAAGGAAAATGGATTCGGTAATAATCTGGGTCATAACTGCGGCAGGTGTTGCACCAATGGCACGCTGTATCCCAATTTCCTGGGTTCGTTCTTTTACTATAATCATCATAATATTGCTTACGCCAACAACCCCGGCCAACAGCGTTCCAATTCCCACTATCCAAATCAGCACATTGATACCCCTGAAAAGGTTGGTCATTTTCATGAATTCCTCTTCTACGTTGGCCGAACCAATGGCTCTGTCGTCGGAAGGGGCAATACGATGGCGTTTTTTCATCAACTCTTTTGCCTTGGCCTCCACCACCGAAACCGACACATTTTCCTTCGCTGTCATCGAATACCAGCCCACCCTATCGCCCATGTTGAAAGTTTTTTGCATGGTGGTAAATGGTATAAAAATCTGTTGGTTTTCGTTCTCGGCCTGCTGATCGTTCTTTTTTGACTTGCACCACCCCACTACTTTAAACCACACTCCGCTTACCCGCAGGTATTGGCCAATGGGGTCTTCGCCCGGATTGAACATTTCCTCGTAAACCCGCTGGGTGATAACCACATTTTTTCGGTATTCCTTAATATCGATATCATTAATAAAACGGCCCTGAATAATATCCATAGGATCGATAATATTATATGCAGGATAATCGCCCTGCATCCTGAAGTTTCCTGTGCGTTCACCCCTCACCACGTTGTTATCGCCACCCTGGAAAAACACTTGCAAACGTGGGGCAATATGCTCAATTTCGGGAATATTATCGATTAATGCCTGGGTATCACCATTCCTAAAACTGTAAAACCGTCCGCGGGGAAGGCCTTTGTAAGGAACAGAGGTGCGCTGTGTCCACATGAACATGCTGTTGGTGGCCATGTCGCCCATGCCGGTGCTTACTCCATTTTGCAATCCTGTGCCCGAGCCCAGCATAACAATAAGCATAAATATGCCCCAGAACACACCAAAGGCGGTGAAGAAAGTGCGTAACTTGTTTTTCTTCAGTGTACTAAAAATTTCTTTCCAACTGTCGGGATCGAAGAATCTCATGGGGGATGTTATTGGTTAATTGTTATTCGTTAATTGTGGAGCGAAGCGACATCCTCGCCGTAGGCGGGATTATTCGTTATTCGTTATTCGTTATTCGTTATTTGTTATTCGTTATTCGTGAATCGGTATTACTGACTGTTGACTATTGACTGTTTACTATTTACAGCCAACTAAGGACTGCCAACTGCCGACTGCCAACTGAGGACTGCCAACTGAGGACTGCTGACTGAAGACTGTAAACTGCCAACTGCTTACTCATCTCTCAAAGCATCAACTGGTTTAATAGTAGCGGCCTTGCGGGCAGGGACAAAACCTGCAATGGCTCCGGCAAATACAAGAATCATGGTTGCTCCGATAGCAATGTTGAAATCCACTTCCGGGTTTGCAAAATAATCGGTTGAAGGCAGCAAGCCCGACACCAGTTCGAGCAAGCCCACACCGAGCACCAGGCCAATGTATCCGGCAAAGGCTGTTATCAAAACCGACTCCTGCAAAATAAGGCTCACGATTGACCAGGGCGTTGCACCCATCGATTTCCGGATACCAATTTCTTTGGTACGTTCTTTCACCACTATCATCATAATATTGCTAACCCCAACAATACCGGCAATGATGGTTCCTATGCCAATAATCCAGATAAATAAACGGATGCCGGCAAATAAATCCATAAATTGCTGGAAATTTTCGATCGAATTATATACGAACAGCGCCCTGGGGTCGGCAGGATTGAATTTATATTTTTGGGCAAGCAATACCCTGGCTTCGTCAAGCACAACATTACTTTCGGCAGTATTGGCATCATCGAGCATCAGGCATACATTGCGGATTGAATTGCCCATATTAAAAACGCGCTGGGCAGTGGTAATCGGAATATAAACGCGTGATACATCACGATCTCCGCCGGGATCGTCAAACCAACCAACCACTTTGAATGGGACGCCATTAATTTTGATGTACTCGCCAACAGGTTCCATTTGTTTGAACAATGCTTCTTTTACAACTTTACCAAGCACCACCGACTTGCGGTAATTATCAATATCAAAATCGTTAATGTATCGGCCATTGGTAATGTCCAACGATTCCACATAATAGTACTCGGGGGTGATGGCGAAAATATCGAAAGATCCGTACTCGGTTTTGTAGGAAAGATTTTGGCCATTAAAAACAAAAGAACGAGATGAGCTTTTGTCAACATCATCAATATTCCCTAACATTGCTTTATCATCATTCTCAAATCGAAGCAAACGGCCGGGTTTCATCCCTTTGTAGGCCATGCTCGTAATTCCACTGTTGATTGAAATATAATTTACAGCATCACCCTCAAATTCGCGCTTCACTCCATTTTCCAATCCATAGCCTGAACCCAGCAAAACAATGAGCATGAAAATCCCCCAGGCCACACTAAAGCCGGTGAGAAATGTCCGCAGTTTGTTTTTGCGAATTGTACTAAATATTTCCTGCCATTTATCTAAATCAAACATAACTTACATTGTTTGAATTTCAGCAAATTGGGGTGATTTCCCGTTTTTAATATTCGATTCAATAATTCCATCTTTGAGACGGATGATGCGGTTGGTGCGGTGTGCGATGTCATTTTCGTGGGTTACGATGATGATAGTAATACCCAGGTCGTTGATCTCCTTAAAAATATCCATCACCTCGAGTGAGGTTTGTGAATCGAGGGCTCCGGTAGGCTCATCGGCAAGAATTACTTTTGGTTTGGCCACAAGAGCCCTTGCAATGGCAATCCTTTGTTTTTGACCACCAGAAAGCTCGTTTGGTTGATGGTCGGCCCATTCCCTCAAACCCATTTTATCGAGGTATTCCATGGCCACAAGATTTCTCTTTTTCCGGCTCACCTTCTGATAATAAAGTGGCATGGCCACATTTTCGAGTGCATTTTTAAATGAAATCAGGTTGAAGGATTGAAAGACGAAACCAATCAGCTTATTGCGGTAATGGGCAGCTTTTGTTTCGTTGAGGTTTTTAATTTCGTGGCCATCCAAAAAATAATTTCCTTTATCGTGATTATCCAATAGCCCGATAACATTTAACAGGGTTGACTTCCCGGAACCGGACGAACCCATGATTGAGACCATTTCGCCCTTTTCTATTTCAAGGTCGATGCCTTTAAGAACATGCAGCCTGTTCGATCCGGTAGTGTATGTTTTGTTTATATCCTGAAGTTTGATTATGCTCATTTTCTATAATTTTAGGTATTCAAAAGCAAGAAAACGTGTTTAGCAGTTATTATGCCAATGTGCCCAAGCATTTTTAATTCAAGCACTTAAAAAGTCGGAATTTTCAATTCATAAAATTACATGTTCGGAATTGTACAGGCTATGTGCGCAATCGTTCGTGGCATCCCAATAACTTTCAGGATGTATTTATTCGTACTTGAGCGAGCGCGATGGATTGCTTGCCGCCGCCCTGAAAGTTTGAAAGGAAACTGTAACTATCGCGATAAGGAATGAGATGAGCCCAGCATAAATAAAAATGTCCCATTCGCCCGCCAGAAAAATCCGGTAGGCGAATTGCTCCAACCATCTTCCCATCAATAAATAAGCAGCCGGCCAGGCAATAAAATTGGCAAGAATTATCCATTTTGTAAAATCGCGGGTAAGCATAATCGCCAAACCAGGAGCCGTTGCTCCAAATGTTTTCCTGATTCCAATCTCCTTGGTTCTTTGCTCGGCAAGGTAAGATGAGAGCCCGAACAAGCCGAGGCAGGCAATAAAAATGGCAATGATTGTAAAATACACATACATTTTCGAAAGTCGTATTTCAGCGCTGTAAAGCTCGTCAAAAGCCTGATCCAAAAACTGGTATTCAAACGGGAACCCGGGTTCAAACTTATTCCAGGCTTCATTAACATTTGAAAGGTGGCTGGCAAGATCACCCGGTGCCAGCCTGATACATAAATTCCTTAAGTTGTATTTCGGAAGAAAAAAGAGGAAGGGCTCAACTTTATCATGAAGCGAAGCAAAATGAAAATCATCCACAACCCCAATCACATGGTAACTAAAGTCGTTCATCGGATCGCCGGGTTTAATTTTTTTACCTATTACATCTTCACCCCAACCCAGCTTTTGCCAAAGTGTTTTATTGATGATAATGGCATTTGAATCTGTGGCGAACTCACGCGAGAAATTCCTTCCACGAATCATTTTCATACCCATTGTTTTGATGTACTCATAATCAACGCCAGAGTTAAAAATCAGCCAGGGGTCGTTGGCGCTTAAGCCTTCCGGGAAATAGGCACTACCATCGGAACCCCCGCCGGGTGTAAGGGATGAAGCACTAATAAATTCAACCGATGGATTTTTTTTAAACTCGGCAATGAGCGTGTTCACATTTTCGCGTAAGCGTTGGTTTCTCAATTCAACAATTATAATTCTTTCCTTATCGAAACCCAAACGCTTGTTTTGCATGTAATCGATTTGTTGGTTAATAATGCCGGTTCCGATAATCAGGAAAATAGAGATGGCAAACTGGAAAACCACGAGGATATTCCTAAGCGACACATTTTGGCGATTCCCTATCCTAACCCCCTTAAGTACTGCAGCGGGGCGAAATGAGCTGAGATAAAATGCAGGGTAGCTTCCGGCAATCAACCCCACAAATAATGCAAGAAAAGTGAATTTCAACATGAGTACAGGGTTGGATAAAATTGACCTGTCGAGCGCCCTGCCAACAACTTCACCAAAAAATGGAAGGAAAATTTCTACCATTAACAATGCAATTACAAGCGTGATAAGCGCAAGAACAATACTTTCGCTGAGGAACTGGTAAACAAGATTTTTTTTTATAGCCCCATGAACTTTCCTGATTCCGACCTCCTTTGCCCTTCGGGCAGATCGGGCTGTGGTAAGATTCATAAAATTAATGCAGGCAATCAACAAAATAAAAACGGCAATTACCGAAAAGGTATAAACATAAGAAACATCGCTATTGGGCGATAATTCGGCCATTAAATTTGAGTGTAAATGGATATCGCATAAAGGCTGAAGATAGGCATTGAATTCCATTTGAAAGTCTTTGAAAATTTCGGGCGATTCTCCTGATTCAACAATAATCTTATCCATGATTACTGTTTTGATCTTGTCTTCAAATAATTTAGTATCTGTATTTTCGGCTAATTTTATGTAGGTATAAAAAGCCAGGGAGCCCCAATTTCCATTTGTTCCAGAAGGGTCGAGGTGTTGGATGGAAGCCCACGAAATTACTGCCGGAAAATCGAAATGCGTGTTATTGGGAATATCGTCGATTACAGCGCTTACCTTAAGTATAAATTCGTCATTAAGCTTTAGTACTT
>Ga0208900_1000094_pt1 | contig 52565 bp, 53 predicted proteins | sample AntAceMetag02UKK_FD_184763 | JGI IMG/M metagenome (GOLD analysis project Ga0208900, IMG submission 184763) | Saline lake microbial communities from Ace Lake, Antarctica - Antarctic Ace Lake Metagenome 02UKK (SPAdes) (version 2) | ecosystem: Environmental > Aquatic > Non-marine Saline and... | reverse complement strand
TTTTCGCAGTTTTCAGTAGGGGCGAGAGGGTCGCTATTAAAGACTTCATCGGGCATCTCAATATGGCAATTCGTGCTATGAAGCAGGGTGAGCGTAGCGAAGATATGTTTCCAAATAAACCTTGGCAACGCGAAGGGGAAACGGTTATTGTAAAATGCGATAGTTGTAGCACTGACCACGAAATCAGCAGGCAGGTACACGAGCGGCTTCGCTCAAAAGGTCGTCCTTTTAAGTGTAGTTCATGTGTGGCGCTGGAAAAAATGCGGCGGCTTGAAACCACCCGGGAAGTGGAATGTAGTTTGCACCTGAGCCCAAAATGCTTTGGCCGGGTTGCTGTGCCTGTCGAATACCTAAACAAACTTGCCGCACAAAACGAGCCTTATGTGTGCCGCGCCTGCAACGAACAAAAAAATTACCGCATGGTGCAATGTGGTTCTCGTATCAGCCCGAAGTGTAATGGCGAGGAAAGGGTTTCGATTACACATTTAAACAATCTTAAAGCACAAAATCGGGTATTCTGGTGTAAGGCTTGCCAGGAAGCTGAGAGGGCACGGCGAGTGAACGAGCAAAGGAATCGGCAGGGAACACAACGCCGGTCAAGCGGTCGTACGAACTCGTATTCGAAAAACCAGAAAAAATCAGACTGTTTTATTGCGACAGCCACATACGGATCTGATACCATGCCACAGGTACTTATATTTCGCGCTTATCGCGACAACGTCTTACTGAGTACCTGGGCGGGAATAAAATTTATTCAGCTATACGGCCATCTTGGCCCTTGGTTGGCTGATTTGGTGAATTCAATACCGATCCTGCGGCCCTTTTTTCGGGGCTTGTTGGACCGAATATCAACCCGAATCCAAAAGCGGATGCTGATGGATAAACTTGATTGAAAAGGAGGCAATATGGCCGATGATCTGAAACTTCGATTGGATGAACTAACAGATAACCCAACTGCCAGAGTCCCGGTATGCATTGCACTTGACACAAGCGGTTCCATGCATGGGCAAAAGATTGACGAACTCAATGCAGCCGTTTCTACTTTTTTTAGGGCCATACGTGAAGATGAAATGGCGAGTATCTCTGCTGAAATTGCGGTGGTCACATTTGGCAATGGTGTAACTAAAATTCTTGATTTTGCAGGAATTGAACGTCAGCGTGTGCCTGCACTCACAGCCGGTGGTTTAACCCCGATGGGTCAGGCAGTAGAGATGAGCCTCGATATGCTGGAACAGGCAAAAAGGGTTTATTCGGATTTAGGCGTTGACTATTTTCAGCCCTGGCTGGTTCTGATGACCGATGGTGAAGCAACCGACGATGTTACAACAGCCGTTCAGAGATGTAAAAGCATGGTAAAGAATCGAAAACTTACCGTTTTCCCAATTGCAATCGGCAAGCATGCGAATCTTTCAAAATTGGGGCAATTTACTCCAAGACTCAAGCCGATCAGGATTGAAGCGATTGATTTGAAAAAGTTTTTTTCGTGGCTGTCGAAATCGGTCAATGCCGTTTCTTTATCCAATCCTGGCGATACCCAGTCAGCCGGATTGGGGGAGGCTGCGTTCAATAAAATGGCCGTTGACTGGGACACGGCATTTAAGAGTTAATTGGTGGTGAGCAGTGAAAAAGAGTAAAAAGTTAAAGCGCCGTATACTGAAAAAGCGAAGGAAATGTTTTTCGGCTGCCGAACTCAAAGTTGCCGTTGCAAGCTCAACGGGGCGCAGGCATCAGGCCGAAGGGAAACCCTGTCAGGATGCAGTGTTGGGGTTTGTCGGCAACAAATCTGCTTCCATCGTTCTGGCCGATGGCGCTGGAAGCGCCTCCCATTCCAGGTTGGGGGCGCAAATTGTTGTCAATACGCTCACCAGAGTGCTTAAGGAGAATTTCAAGAGAATTGTCAATTCCAAAGAAGAGAAGGCGAGGAAAAAGATAATGATTCCCCTGGCCAGATCTCTTGCCGCAGCAACCATACGACATCAGGCGGCCCTCAAAGATTTTGCATGCACACTTCTATTTGTGGCAACAGATGGAAAGAGACTGCTGATAGGTCAATTGGGTGATGGTCGTATTGGCATCCGTAATGCTGAAACCGGTGATTGGCGCTTAATGCTGGATGCATTCAAAGGAGAATTTTTTAACGAAACAGTTTTTGTCACATCAAAAAAAGCCACCGAACTGTTGCAACTTGCAATCGGGCCAGTGAACTCGATAGATGCCTGTGTCATCATGTCAGATGGGGCAGAAGAAGGTCTCTATCAGCGGGCAAGCCACACGTTTGCTCCGGCGGTGTCCAGGATGCTGGAATGGGTTCAAACTTATGATCAGCCCACTGTTGAAACGGCGCTGAAAAACAATTTAAAAGATACTGTACGGCTTAAGACAACCGATGACGTGAGTGTAGCATATTTGTCCTTTACAACGAAAACGGAATAATTGGAATAAAACGAGCGGATTTCCACTGTGAATAAAAGTACCTGATTAGTCCAAAAAGTTAGGCCTTTTCTTTTGAGAGGCTCCTTAGCACTACAGCGACACTTTGCTTGTTTTACTAAAGTCGAGTGTGGAAAGGAGGGGAAACACGCTTTAGAATCCCCTCCAAACAGGGTAGTTCATGAAAGTGTCGCTGTAGTGTTATCATTGCAGGTAGCAATTATTTATATCATATTCTGGATGGGTAGTTTAAATTGAACGCCGCTTCCATCAGAAAATTGAGTGACTCCGACTTGGTGTTATGTCTGAACATAAGGAAAAATTTAGAGGGATGGGAGCCATAATTCCTTATTTGTTGGCAGCAGACATTATTACTAAATCCAGCAAGGCAGCAATTATTCGCATTTCCGCTGAATAAGTATTTCAGCATGCCTATTCTTTATGACAAAAACAAATGCGAATAATTTTTGCGTTGCTGGAATTCTATTTTTCTGAGGTTGACAGCTAAACCACATTTCATTAAAGTCCACCTATGAAAAAGTTTACGTTCACATCAAACGAGAGACAACCCTCATGAGCGATCACATCATCATCATCTCCTGTTCCAACGGCAAAGTGCGCGGTGGTAATGCAGCATACAATCCAGACGATTCCATAACTGCATTCCTCCCACCTGAAATTCAACAGACAGTTGGGGAGCGTCGCCGTACCATTGCCGACTGGATTATAGCCGGACAGGTGGAAGACCGCTTGCGTGGTGACGGCAACCGGCGTGATAGTCGCTACAATATCGATCTTAAAATGGGACCAGACCTGGGAGCCGGACTATCTGAAACATGTCCGCCGGATGTCCATTCGGATATGCGGCAAGAATCTCAATCGAAAGCGCCTATTCAATACTTGCCAGCCTACGAGCGTTATGATGGTCGTTTTTTTGCAAATGCCGGTCTTGAAACCTTCGAAAAAGCCATTGTGGAAGAATGTCATGTTCTGATTGTCTCCGGTTTATACGGTCTGCTGCTGCCGGAAGAACTAATTCAGGCCTACAATTGCCACCTGGATGACGAGGTGCTGGATAGCGGTATGTCTGCTGATGATACCGATGGTGAGACCACTGAAAATACCGACGCACGCATTTCCGGAATCTGGCGACGGCATAATTTGCCGAACCGCATTCTTCAGGCATTTATAGAAGAGCATAATAAGCAAAATGATCACACCATTAAACACGTCATAGATTTGTTGTCCGAGACCTCTTACCAGCGCCTGTTTAACTGGGATGAATTGTATGGCTGGTTCAAAGGCAATGGCATTGCCTGGTTTCATCGCATGGTGCAGGGTGTTCGAGAGCCTGCCTTTCTGCCTGACTTGGCGCGGTATTTCCGGTATGACTTGGTGGAACAAGGGTTTAGCGTGCCGCCACCGGGAAAAGTGGTGCGGGAGTATTTGCACACCATCAATGAAAATGGGGGGCACCTGGAATTTACAAAAAGAATCAGACCGGAACCCTTTACCGCTAACCTATTGCAAAGCGAACTGGGGGATTTTACCTGGCGCAATCTCGAAACACTGACCCAAGAAGACCTGATACACGGCGAGCTGTTTTTCCAATTGTACAATGCGTTGTCCACCAAACAGCCGGATGAAATCGCACCGCGCATTGTAAACTTCTTCAGTGCCCTGGAAAATGAACTGCATTCCATCTGCCGCCCAAAAGCCGGTAAGGGCAGTCTGGGCGAGTTCATTCACCGTATGTGCCAGGGGGAGCTTAAGGAGTGCTGGCCGGATAAGCAAACTTGTACGGCTATGTGCAGTGAGTTGGCGCGCATTTTGACCATTCGCAACAGTATGAGCCATCGTGGTGTGGTGAGACGGGAAGGGCTGCTGGCAGCACGCAATACCATATTAAAAAAGGATGGATTACTGGCGGCGCTGGTCAGATTAAAAGATTAAAAATGGCGCGACCGGAATTCTTAAAGAGGAGAAAAAGATAGGCTAATGCTGATGTAGGCTGTATTCATCAATACAAAAAGACGGGATAATTGGCGAAGGTATTGATAGTTTCTTATTATTTTATTTGCAATCGCATGCTTTTTCAATTGCAATATCTAATATAAGGTCATGTTTTTGACCATTAGGATCAGTACATATCCAGTCCTTTAATTACAAGTAACAGTTTTTTTACCTTGCGAACACTTTGCTTTAAAGTTTCTATTACCATTAGATAAATTTGATTAATTTTCGTCATTTATCTTATTTTTCTCTATACCAATTCTATAATGATTAAGTGATAATCTTAAAGTGTCATAATATATGTATATATCACTCAACTCTTGATTTTGATTAGAAAACACTTCTTATCCTCCAATTGCTTCTAATAATGCATCTGAAAAAGAATCGCTGTCAAGTTCGATATATTTCATAGCTGGTGGACGTGTAGCAATTTTCCAAGCAAATTTTTTGGGAGTTGATGATTTTTTTTCTGATTCCTCGTCATCTATTGATATGCTTGATTTTATTGATGAACCTTGCAATTCTTCAGGAACCAATAATATATTTATTTTTCCGCTTTTACCTTTCATGTCTACTCTGCCTCTAGCACCAATTATTATAGTTCCAATAGGTTCTAACATGATATGTTCATTGGAAATTGTTATAATCATTTTTGGCGCATCATAAATGCCAATATTCTCCTCATTTAATTCAATATTACTTTTAGTAATTTCTATTGCATCGTTATTATCAAATTCTTTTAACCAAGTATCAATGCTTTGAAATAGGTCTTCCAAATATTTTAACCACTCAGTTTTTCTTTGCTCCCAATCAACCTTTGCTTCATCACCAGTTTCTTCTTTCTTAGCATTTATAAATGCCTGTAAATCTTGTTTTCCCATTTTTATCTCCTTTCAATAGCTAAATTTGTAAATATTTCAAGGTGTAAACTATAATATTTGATATATTAAATTTTTTTAAGCGTATAACGTTTGAATGAGAGGTTGCTGGAACAGAGCGAGGAACGAGCGCAGTGTAAGCAATCCTTCTTCATTCATTTGTTATCTTTTTTGTTTTCTTCGATTATTTCTGTGATTGTGACCTTAAATGGAGGTAGAGATTCATCAATTGTTTTCCAAAGAATCTCAACTTCTGTTTCCCAATAGTGATGGATCAAACGATCTCTCATACCCGCGATTGCTTTCCAGGGAACTGATGGATGATTCTTAGTGATTAGTTCAGGAATTTTCTTTACAGCTTCACCAATAATCTCAAGTTCCCGTTCAACAGCACGAATCGTCTTATCGTCTCTCTGGAACTGCTCAAAATCCATTTCTGATATAAATCTCTCTATACCCTCAATTGCCTTAGAAATATCATCAAGGAAATGTGAAATAATCCTGTCGTTCATAGATAAACCACCTCCTCAAGTATGTAACTCCTGAGTTGAGGCTTAATTCCTTTGTGTGTCACTAAGTCAACCTTTATGCCAAGTAATTCACTTAATTGGTTTTCAATTTCAATCAGTGTAAAAAGACTTGGGGCTTCTTCATAATCAATCAGTATATCGAGATCGCTTTCGCTTTTTTGTTCACCTCGAACATATGAGCCAAATATCCCTACTCGATTGATCTTGTACTTATTCTGTAGTATTAACTTTTGAGCCGTTAAACTATGCTTGATTTTATCTAAAGACAGCATCTAATCATCCTTTGAATCTGTTGATCAAAACGTTAATTGCTCCAATATTTCTGAGATATTTTACATACCTCAAACAATCTATCATATTCCTACAGTTTACTAAAGGGTAAATCGAAGTTAAAAAAACACTTAAGTTGAGTTGCACGCTCTCAGAAGCAATCATGTACCCTTCAGAGTTCAAGAGCTTGTCCGCTCCAACTTACTGTTACGTTAGCCGAGTTTTTACCTCAACCGTCACGCCCTTGGTGAAAAGTAAAAGACGGCTCCTTATCATTCTCAAGTTTATCCTGCAATTTATACCGATTATTGTCGGAATATTCAACCCGTGTCCTCTCTGGTTGTATATTTCAGGTAAAATTTACCCGTGATATGTCTATTCAAGGCAGTTGTTTCTCAATTTTTCGAGCTGTGCAGGTAGGAATTATTTGCAGCGCATTAACAGGCTGTTTGAGCTTTCAAACTGTATCTATACCTTGTAAATAGCACTGAGGTTCCGGTCCAAATAGGCTCAGCGATGACCTACCCGCACAGCTCGAAATTTTTCTGTTGTTTCGGTGAGACCCCATTCAATGCGGAATGCATTCTGCTCCTTGATTCGGGAAATTTCCTTTAAAATATTTCGCTCTGGATCGGAATAAAATTCATAGACCGGGTTCACTTCCTTTCCATTGCTGTTAACGGTGGTCAGGAAGACTCCCTTATCATACCCCTATCCAGTCTGAAGAATACTAAGTACCCACACATATGTTTTTCGGTATTCCCCAGCCATATATCAATGATATTTATGGGTTTTATTTTGAGGAATAGTAAATATTCGGGTTGCAATGTAAATGTTTGGTCAGTGCCCCATATTCGTCTATTTGGGACTGCGTAGCACTAATGCTATGTGAGCTGACCAAAATGGGTGAATATGGTGAATATGGGGTGCTGCCCGAATATTTACGAGGAATATATGCCCGGGTACTTACAGCAGCTATATCCATATTTCTGAGTATGGGGTTGGTTTTTTCCAGGGCACTAAAGAGCGCTTCAAATTCCGGGTTTAATGGGTCAAGTTCATTCATAAAAAATCGGCAAGGACGCCCCTGGTGTTTTAGATCAGGAAAGGCATTGCCGCCTCCATGTTTAATGTATATGAAAGAGTAGATACGCCTAACATTCTTTCATGCTTCGTTGTGGGCAGGCCGGGGTCAGAATACGGTCTGCCCGTGGTAATTTGTATCAAATACACTGTTTGCAAATTTTACGAACAGCCAAAACACAATTATCGGCAAAGCAATCACTTGAATCAAAAAAATTCCAACATATAAAAATATCAGTTTCAAAAGATTTTCAATAATATGTCCCGTGTCGCTGATTGTGTCAACAAGGGAATTTTTTAACTCCAAAGATTTTCGTTTAACGAATGATGCGCTATTCTTGATAGTTCCTAAAACACCGTCGGTCTCAGGGAGTGAAAAATCCATCAATTTATCAAGTTCTGCAGACCCGAGTGCCAGTTCTTTATTTGCATTTGAAATCTTTTCTTCAAAAAAATTTTCTTGGAGAAAATCGTTTGTAACAGCCGATATGGGAAGGGTAAATCTGGCAATTAAAATCAATAAGATAAGGCCAATTATTTTTTTTTGGATAGTCACTAACCGTTTGCTTTTAAACCAAATTAGAATAGATGAAATCAGCAGAAACATGCTAAGTATCGACGGCGCAAGTGACACACTCATCTCATAGGCCAATTTTTGGACCCCCAATGACGTAATCGCGGTTACGATAACATCAGAAACCCGTTCAGTCATATCATCAAGGGGATCTAAAGCCTGTCCTATGGCCAGCGTTATCCCCACGCCTGCGGGTTCCAAATTCAGGTTTGAATCCTTAATAATGGAAACAGAGGCGTTGATAAGCCTGCATGTTGCATAGGTAATACCCGCTTTGCTTATTGCTTCACGAAAATAAACGTCCGTTGTGCTGTCTAAGGCCGGAACCCTTAGTCCAGGTGAAAGGAACAGCAATATTGCGACTAAGACTCCAATAGATGATATTATTATTTTTTGTGTTTTTGTTGATTTCATATTCATCCTGTTCTGCTGTGTTGTTAAAATTCGACGTATTCCTGATATGTCTGCATTTTTATATAACTGCCACGGGCAGACCTAATCCTGATCAAATTTATCATCCTTTATTTGGCAAAGAGTGTCAAGCAGATGATCCAAATTATCGCTCTGGTATCTGTCATTTTTAGGAAATGTGATAATAACATCTTATGACCAACCCCATCTTCATTTCTTTTGGGTGTCTGCATCCTGTGCATCAGTATGGTCATAAGCCGGTTTCATAAGTACCCGGGCATATATTCCTCAAAATAAATTCCATAAATATCAATGCCATATCGCTGTAGAATACCTAAAAACATATGTGTGGGTACCTACCATAAATACTCACAAGTAATTCATCAAATCGAATCACAATTTTTTTTGCAAAGCATGGTGTTTTTTGATAGCGTGTTCTCCACATCCACAATTATAAACTAATCAAGGAGGCAACTTTTGAAATTAAGACAGGGTCTGTTTTGTGCGGCCTTATGTTGGGCGTTGACAACAAGTGCCCCCATTGCATTTGCCAACAGTCGAGTGACCATAACGGCCATAGGTATCCCGCTTGCAGATCATTATCCTGGAATTGTGGCCTACGAAAAATACCGTCACCTTATGCAGAGGGCTCAATTCAAGCTCAAACTGCTGCCGGGTCCCAGATTGGTGCGGGCCTATTTTTTTTCCGAGGCAGATGCCGATATTGCGTTTAACGTTTGTCCCATGGTAATGGACATGTTCATTCATAAGCCGATTTTTCGCTGGATAAGCCTGATCCACAGGGACGGCAACGCGCTGACCATCAATAAATACATGGGTGATCAAGTGGATCTCCCCATGGATAAACGAGGCAGGTTGCCGGATGATAAAATTGCCGACGCCATCAAATCCTACCGAGCCAAATTCAATAAACCGGTCAGAATTGGTATCCCCTCTCTTTTGGCCACCCATACAACCATCCTTTATAAATATCTTAAAGATCATAACCTCAGTTTCGGTTTAAGAAGTACACAAGATGTGGATGTGATACTGGATGTTGTCCAGCCATCGGATGCCCCAGCCTATTTAAAAAAGCAGGAAGCACGTGGAAGGATGGCGGCATTTGAGCAGTCACTTCCCTGGCCTGAAGTTGCTGAGCTAAAACATACCGGGCAAATTTCATGGTATTCCAAGGATGTTCTGCACCATGAGAAGGGTCATGTGGAATGCCTCATTATTGCAAAGAATGAAGCCATAAGACACAAGAGAGAGGCGCTTCAAGAGGTCATCAATTATATTCACCAGGCTGGCAGAGATATCGAATCCGCCCGGATAAAAGGGGGTACGGAACTTGAAGAGATTATAAATATGGTGCAAAAGCACATCCCTGAACACAGCCGGGAATCCATTATTCAGAGTTTAAGATCTGACCTGAATGTGATTAATTATTTAAATCTGAATATAGATGACAATGCAAAAGCAAGTTTAACAGATATCATGGCACTTGCCCATGAGGCAGGATTCATTAAACGAAAAATTGATATTGAATTAATGGCAGATGAAAGTTTCAGCACAACATCCACGGATTAAAAGGGCATGGTATGAATGAATTCTGGAAGCGTATTACAAGAACCGGCTTAACAAGACAGGTGCTGGTGGGATGCCTTTTACTTTCATTGGCACCACTTTGCATTGTTAGCTGGTTGAGTTATCGGGAGGCATACAATCAACTGTATCAGTATGCAGAAAAGTTGATTTATGATGTTTCAGCCATTCAAATTCGAACCATCAACGACAACTTCAAACGAATGGAAATCGACCTTGTCCAGGAGTCAGACCGCCGGGCCAACATCCGGTTTCTAAGTGCCTTGAAAGAAGGGGTCAAGAAAAGTGATAAAAAAGCGTCTGAGTTTGTTGAGAGCTACCAGTGGGAGGTGATTAAAGGGAAAGAATCGTCTGATCTGACCACCTTTTGGAAGGAACATGAATACTATGATATCTTTTTAATTGATACCAACGGAAATATCCTTTTTACCGTGGCCCGGGAAAATGACCTGGGAAAGAATCTTTTCAAAGGCTCCCTTGGTAACAGTCGTTTCAGCCTGGCCGTAAAAAAATCCTTTGAATCGGGGAAGGCTGTTTTTTCTGATTTGGAAAAATACTCACTCAAAAAAGACATCCTCTCCGGTTTCATGGTCAGTCCGGTCATTGATGAATCTGGAAACAAAATTGGACTCATGGCTTTTCAGGTTGCCGGTGAATATCTTTCCCAGCTACTTGCTCTGGAAAATGAAACCCGTCAATCGAGTTTCCATTATCTCATCGGTCCTGATTTATCTTTGAGGTCGCCGGGATCCCTGGGCAAGGAATATCCTGTTCTTGAAAAACCTGTAAAGACCGATGTGACAAAACAATGGCGTGATGCGCATGTGGCAGGACATGGACGTCCCGACGTTAAAGACGCCAGGGTCAAATTTTATAAAGGTCCCCATGGAAACGAGGTTTTTGGTATGCATACAGAGATACGACTCCCCGGTGTCCATTGGGCATATATCTCCGAAATTGATGCTGATAAAGCCTTGTCAGCCCCGAGATCATTGGCTCGGTTGACCCTTATTCTCATCGGTATCATGGCCCTCCTGGTGATTTTTTTCACCGTGTGGGGAACACAGCGTATTATCAGGCCCATCACTGAGATTTCCCGGGCATTGAGACGTGTGGGCAAAGGAGATTTCTTACAGCAGATCAACATCAAAGCCGAGCATGAACTGGGAAACCTGGTTCATGGGTTCAACAGTATGATGGAAAATCTAAAGGTCTCTAAGAAAAACACACACGAACAAAACTGGCTCCAGGAAGGGATTAACCAGCTCAGTGATAACATGCAAGGTGACCAGGAACTGGATGAACTGGCAAGGAATGTCATCAGCTTCCTGTGCCGATATCTGGATGCACAGACCGGTGCATACTATGTAGTCAGGGAAAAAAAGATCAAGTTGACAGGCAGTTATGCATTTAGTACACGTAAAGGATTTAAAAATGAATTCTCTTTTGGAGAGGGCGTGGTGGGGCAGGCTGTGCTGGAGAAGCAGACACTTGAGATTTCAGATGTTCCCGAAGATTACCTGGCCATCAGCTCTGGTCTGGGAGAAACCGTGCCACGCCATATCAGCGTTGTCCCTCTAATCTGGAATAACAAGGTCAGCCTGGTGCTTGAGTTCTGCACCCTCAAGCCGTTTAGTCTGCTGCACAAAAAATTTATAAAAAGTGTTTCCCCGGCTGTCTCAGTGGCTGCTCAAACGGCGATATCCATGGATCAAACCAGAGATTTATTAGAAAAAACCCAGGTTCAGGCAGAAGAACTCCAGGCCCGTGAAGAGGAATTAAGAGACAGCAATCGCCTTCTTGAAGAACAGGCCAGGGATTTAAAACAGTCCCAGAAAATTCTTCAGAACAGCCAGAGTCAACTGGAACAAAAAAACGAACAGCTCAATGCCCAGCAGGAGGAGCTGCGGGTGACCAATGAAGAGTTGGAAGAACAGGCCCAGGATCTAAAAAATTCCCAATATCAACTGGACACAAAGAACAGAGAACTTGAAGCGGCCCAATCCAAACTTGAGCAGCGGGCACAGCAATTGTCCATTTCAAGTAAATATAAGTCTGAATTTCTGGCAAATATGTCCCATGAATTGCGGACACCTTTGAACAGCATTCTGATTCTGGCCAAGCTGCTGGCTGATAACCAGGATGGCAATCTGAGTGAAAAACAGGTGGAGTTTTCCGGCACGATTTATGATTCCGGAAAGGAACTACTAAATCTGATCAATGAGATTCTGGATTTGTCAAAGATTGAAGCCGGCAAAATGGAGACCCATATCGATGTGATTTCCCTTAAGGATTTCATTGATGATTTGAAACGTAAGTTTAACCCGCTTGCCCTGCAAAAAGAGCTGGCATTTACCATCGAAACCAGTGAAGCCCCGGATGAGTGGCAAAGTGACAGACAGAAATTGGGGCAGATTGTCAAAAACCTGTTATCAAACGCCTTCAAATTTACATCCAGCGGACATGTCAAAGTGACCATTGGTATCCCGGTAACGGATACAAAATTTATTACGCCAAAGCTTAAGGCAACAGATGCCCTTGTTATTTCGGTTTTAGACAGTGGTATTGGTATTCCTGAGGCGGGAAAGGATTTGATTTTTGAAGCGTTTCAGCAGGTGGACGGCACCACCAGTCGTAAATACGGTGGTACAGGGCTTGGTCTGACAATTTCCCGTGAACTTGCAAGGCTCCTGGGAGGCGATCTCCAAGTGGAAAGCAAGGAAGGGGTGGGCAGTACATTTACCCTGTATATCCGGCGCAAAGCTTTTGACTCTCAACGCAAAAAAGAATCAGCTCCCCTGGTGGAGAATAATCAAAACAAGAGGGGGAAAGATCTTTTAGCTGATCCGATGAAAGAAGCGGCCCCTGTCCATGCATCAAACCGGGATAAAAGCGGGCAGAGCGGGCAGGACAAGACCCCTGGAATGGCTGACAAAGCAGGTCAACATCCCCCAAATATGGAAAAAGAATTCACAGATGATCGCACCAATATTAAACCCGGGGATCGCTCCATACTGATCATTGAAGATGACAGGCGGTTTGTTAAAATAATAGCTGATCTTGCAAAGACCCGGGGGTTTAAAACGCTTGTGGCGGAAGATGGTGAAGAAGGTCTCCATCTGGCGGATTTTTACCAGCCCAGTGGTATTATCCTTGACATCGGCTTGCCGGGTAAAAACGGCTGGGAGGTGATGGATCACCTAAAAGACCATTCCAAAACAAGGCATATCCCGGTGCATTTTATGACGGCCAATGATTTTTCCAATGAGGGGTTTAAGAAGGGTGCGGTGGGGTTTTTAACCAAACCCGTGACCTTGGAGGGCATGCAGGAAGCATTCAGCAGGATTGAGACCATAATTGATGCGTCCATGAAGCACCTCCTTATTGTTGAAGACGATCCAAATCAGCAAAAAGCACTGTGTGCCCTCCTTGATGGGCAAGACATCCACATTGAAATGGTATCCAACGGTGACGATGCCAAAAAACGAGTTGCAGAACAGGATTTTGACTGTATAATTTTGGATTACGGACTTCCCGACATGAGCGGCCTTCAGCTAATTGAGGCGCTTCATAAGGAAAAAGAATCTGTCCGCCGGGTTCCGGTAATCGTTTATACGGGAAGGGATCTGGAGCCCCGTGAGCGGGCGATGCTGGATAAGTATTCCAATAGTTGTATTCTCAAAAGCGTTCATTCAGAGGAACGGCTGCTTGATGATACCACTCTTTTTTTGCACCGTGTGGAAACCGCTCTGCCCAAAGCCCAGCAAAAGGTGTTAAGGATGCTGCATGATCGGGAATCTATTTTTGAAGGGCGGAAGGTGTTGATAACAGACGATGACATGCGAAATGTGTTTGCGTTGTCAGCAATATTGCAAGAACAACAGATGCAGGTGATTGCCGCTAAAAATGGCATTGAGGCCCTAAAAAAACTGGCGGCTGAACCGGATGTTGCCATTGTTCTGATGGATATCATGATGCCAGAGATGGACGGTTACGAGGCCACCCGGAAAATTCGCTCCCAGGAGCGCTTTCGCAAACTTCCGATTATTGCATTGACAGCCAAGGCCATGAAAGGAGACCGGGCAAAGTGCATTGAGGCAGGTGCCAGTGACTATCTTGCCAAGCCCGTGGATACGGATAAACTGCTCTCCATGATGCGCGTATGGCTTTACCAGAAGTAATCATCTCTTTGGGGGCTACCCGATGGATATCGAACAGCTTGAAATAGAACTTCTTTTTGAGGCACTGAACCGGCGGTATGGATATGATTTCAGGGACTATTCTTATGAAACGGCCCGACGTCGGGTTCTGCAAAGGGTTGCCATGTTCAATCTGGCCACCATCGGTGAACTCCAGCATTTAATCTTGCATGACACAAATGCAGCAAATGCGCTGGTGAGGTCTTTGTCCATTAACGTGACTGAAATGTTCAGAGATCCTGACTTTTTTATGGCGGTGAGAAAAACCATACTTCCCTGCCTAACTGAGCAAGAACATTTAAAAATCTGGCACGCCGGGTGCGCCAGCGGTGAAGAAGTCTATTCCATGGCCATTTTGTTGAAAGAAGAGGGCCTTCACGGCCACACCAGACTTTATGGAACAGACTTTAACGATACGATTCTGGAAAAGGCCAAGGTTGGACTCATGCCCCTGGGCCAGATGCAGCAAAACATCCATAATTACCAGAGCAGTGGCGGAAATCAAGATTTTGCCGACTACTACCATGCCAGGTATGAAGGCGCGATAATAAACAATTCGTTAAAAAAAAATATTGTCTTTTCCCGGCATAACTTGACATGTGATCGCGCTTTTGGAATATTTCACATGATTGTCTGTAGAAATGTGCTGATCTATTTTAACCAACGGTTAAAGGATCGCGTACTACAGCTATTTGTCGATTCTCTCCGTGTCGGCGGATACTTGTGTCTTGGTTCCCATGAAACTTTGATGCCAAACTGGCAAAGAGAGGCATTCCAAGTCGTTGACAGTGATCTGCGCATTTATCAAAAAATGGAAACGTTATGATGCCCCATTTACACTATGCCGCTGATATGATTGTTGTTGGCACCTCCCAGGGTGGTTTTGATGCGTTGAAAATAATTCTGGCCCCCCTCCCAGCTGATTTTAAGATCCCTATTCTGGTAGTGAGACATCAAGCCCCTGATTCTGACGATTACATCATAAAATCTCTTGCCAGGATCACACAATTAAAAATTGGTTATGCCCTCAATGGTCAAATTCCGGAGTCCGGAGGGGTATATCTGGCCCCTCCCGATCGGCACCTTTTATTGGGCATCGATAAAAGGATGCGCCTTTCCCGGGATAAACCGGTTCATTTTTCAAGGCCTGCCATTGATCCTCTGTTTCAGACTGCCGCCGCTGTTTTTGGCTCACACCTTGCTGCGGTGGTACTCACCGGAGCAAACAGTGACGGCGCTGAAGGAGCAAAGGAAGTTAAGGCAAAAGGTGGCCTTGTTATTGTGCAGGATCCAGATTCGGCAGAGGCCAGGGTAATGCCGGAGGCTGCATTGATATCAGTCACAGCGGATCATATCATTTGGTTGAACCAAATAGGTCCGTTTCTCTGGTCCCTGACAAGGGATTGAGGGAAGAATAAAAAGTTTTTTTTCAAATAAAGGAGTGTCATGGAAGTTTTTGAGAAACCAAAAATTCTAATTGTAGACGACAAACAGGCAAACCTCACTGCCCTGGGGGCACTGCTGGAAAGTCCAAACATTACTATTTTTGAAGCAATCTCTGGAAACGAAGCCCTGGGCTTGATCCTTGAGCATACGTTTGCCCTGGTTCTTCTTGATGTCCAAATGCCGGAAATGGATGGTTTTGAGACAGCTGAACTCATGCGGAGTAGTTTACAGGGGAAACACGTTCCAATTATCTTTGTCACGGCCATCAGCAAGGAGCAGCACCATATATTCAAAGGATACGAATCCGGTGCGGTTGATTATATTTTTAAACCATTGGACTCGGATATCCTTAAAAGTAAAGTAAATGTTTTTATGAATATCTTCAATCAGAAGCAGATCATTGAGGACAAAAAACGCAAACTGGAAGAGGCAAACAAGAAAATTCTTGACCAGCAAAAGGCGCTTGTGGAGAAAGAGCGCCTCAAAGTGCTGCTTCAAATGGCCGGAACCACTGCCCATGAACTCAATCAACCGCTCATGATACTGCTTGGAAATATTGAAATCCTGGGGCTTTTTAAAGACGATCATCAAAAAATACTTGATCTAATCCCGAGAATTCAGAAAGCAGCGGAAACCATCTCGAATACGGTAAAAAAAATCCAGAATATCCGCTATGATGTCACAGTGAATCATGATAGTAAAACACAAATAATAAAGCTTGATCAGTAAGTAAAGCTAAGTAATGAATGAAGGATGCCAAATATTTTTTGATTCTTTTCCCCTTTTGCATTAGAATGAGCTTAAAAATCCCAAAAAAAGGAATAGCCATGCAGGACATTTATGATTTTGAGTGGGAGCATCTTGGAGACCTTTCTGAAGGTAGGCCCAACTTGGGAAGTGAAACATCCGTGTTAGTTTACAGACTTATGCAGTATTCCTTCAAAGATGTTTTTTCGAAAGAGGTTGGTAAGAAAAAAACACTTGATTTGTTTGTCAAAGCCGGTAGCCTGGCTGGCAAGGCGTTTTGCAAAAATATTCTTGACACTTCAATGCCATTCGCCGAATTTATAGCTGATTTGAAAGAAAAACTTATCTCTCTCAAAATTGGGATTCTCATGATTGAAGAGGCAGATGAGCAGAAACTCGAATTTGTTTTAACCGTTTCAGAAGACCTTGATTGTTCAGGATTGCCGATATTTGGAGAGTCTGTTTGTGATTATGATGAAGGCTTTATCGCAGGTATTCTTGAAGAATATACAGGTAAAAAATTTAGAGTAAAAGAAATCGATTGTTGGGCAACCGGTGACAGGACTTGTCGTTTTAAAGCAAAACCAATCAAGGGCTAAAATGAACCCTCGTAAAATTTTAGAAGCGTTGAATACGTGCCTGAAAAATGCCATGCAAAAGAGCCTTGGAAAGCATGGTCTTGTTTTTCCAATAGATCCAGGTGCTATTGATGATGAGTATCTAAAAGAGATTTGTCGTCGGTTTGAAGCAATTTTTGATATGATAAATGAATCATATCACTACTCTGAGCGATTGGCACAGGGCGATCTTAAATCAAAGGTGTCCCGTAGCAATATTTTTGCAATGCCGCTAAAGGGACTACAGGCAAGTTTAAACCATCTTACATGGCAAGCCAGGCAGATCTCAGAAGGAGACCTGAACCAACAGGTAGATTTTTTGGGTGAATTTTCAGAGTCGTTCAACCAAATGATCAGTTCTCTGCGTGAAAAAAAAATCATAGAACAACGGTTAAAGCAGATAACCGACGTGCTTGCGGAGGGTGTTTTTCTTGTTGATTCGCAAGGAAAAATAATATTTGCAAATCCCAAGGCAATTCGTCTTATGGGATATCGCTTTGAAGAAATTCAAGGTTGTCCCATTCATGAAATTATACATAAACAAAAGCCGGATGGCACATTATACAAAACTGAAAAAAATCCTCTTTTTGTTGCCATAAAATCAGGGGAAAATTACAACAACGATGATGGTGTCTTTACCTGCAAATCAGGTTTTCTAATGCCCGTAAGTATTGCCTGTAGAGTTGTTTTTAAAGCGGATACCTGGGACGGAGCAGTTATTGCCTTTCGTGATATTACAGAACAAAAAAAGCATCTTCAAACCCTTGAAGCCATTAATACGCTATTGGAAAAACAGGCCATAACAGATCCGCTCACTGGCATATATAATCGGATAAAATTCAATCAATCATTAGCCTTTGAAATGAAAAGAGCTGAGCGTTACAATACCCCAATGGCATTGATTATGTTTGATATCGACCACTTCAAGAAGGTAAATGACACATATGGTCATTCAGCAGGCGATAATGTGTTAAAAAGTCTCACTAAATTGGTGTCTGCCAATATACGCAAAATTGATGTTTTTGCACGCTGGGGTGGTGAGGAGTTTGTAATACAGGCCCCGGGAACGTCCCTTGATGATGCAAAAAAATTGGCGGAAAAATTACGAACTAAAATAGAAGCATATGATTTTATAGAGCCTAAAAATATCACCGCAAGCTTTGGAATCTCAATATTTCAAAGCGGAGACGATAATATTACTGTGATAAATCGGGCAGACGAAGCACTGTACCGTGCGAAACATGGTGGCCGCAATCAGGTTGTATCCCATGCGTAAAAAATATTTCCAATAACCGCCACGGGCAGACCGTATTCTGGCCTCGGCCTACCCACAACGAAGCATAAAAAAATATTAGACGCGCCTACTCTTTCATATAAACGGGCATGTCCTGCTGAACACAACGAATATTGGGTCGTAGACGCGGAGCCAAATGATATCATGCCCCCCCCCGACGGGTAATGGGCCCGGCCCGGAACCGTTAGACGGCCCAATTGGCCGGTTCCTATTACCCATCGGGGGGGGGGCTCTGCTGAGGTTGCCCGGAAGTTTTATTTTCTAATAAAAAAAGAGACACCATCAAATCCGTAGACACCACGTAAACACCATCAAATCCGTAGACAGCATACTTAATTTTTATTCACCTTCGGCTATCTTTACAAGATGCAAAAAAAATTGACACATTTGTGGAAATTTTGAGCTGAGGCAGCAGAGACATATGATTAAAAAATCAGGAGTTCTTGGCGGCCATCATATCTTTCAACTTTAATTGAGTCTTAGAACCCTTTCTCTGGCACATTTATTGCTAATTAACTTATTGAAGCCAAGGGTTAATTTGATTTCTGTGAAGGATGGTAAAATGTATCAAACAATACTGGTTCCCCTGGATGGATCCAAGCGTGCTGAAGCGATATTGGGACATGTTGAACACCTGGTTAAAAATAATAATGCCACGGTGATTCTTCTAAAAGTTGAGGAGGAGACTATTTTACTGGGCCATGATGAGGTTATTGATGTTGATAAATATCGTAAAAAATACGAGGAGCGAATTGAACTCTCCAAAGCCTATCTTGAAACACTGAAAAATAGTTTTAGCGAAAAAGGAATCAATGCTGTAACACAGATCGCCTACGGATCGGTTGTCAGAGCAATATTAAATGCGGCTTCTGAGACAAACTCCAACCTGATTGCATTGGCGACTCATGGTTTCGGCGGCCTTGCCAAGGTCTCTTATGGGAGCGTAGCCGCAGGGCTGTTGCAGGCCGCTGAGATTCCTATTTTATTGATCAGATCTTGTTCCGACAAACAATAGACCCTGTGCTGACTGTCTTAAAAGTCCCTTATGAAAAATAATAGCGTGTACCCTTTTTCCACAGGGAGAAAACAAGGTGCAACAAATTAAAAAAAAAGATAAAGCGGCTGAGTTCATTGGTCAGGTGGTGGCAGTTCGGGGCACTGTGGTGGATCTTATCTTTAATGAAAATCTTCCACCCATAAACGGATTGCTGCACAACAGATCAGACAACAATGTTATAGTTGAGGTCATTGATCATATTAACGAACACACCGCGCGTTGCATCGCCCTGACCCCCACAGCAGGGCTTGGTCGTGGCGACCGGATGGCGGGTAATGCAGATCCCATTAAGGTGGTGGTGGGTGAAAAAACACTTGGCCGTATGTTCAATCTCTTTGGCGAGACCATCGATAATAAAGGTGCGCTGGGGGATAGTGAAAAAAGATCAATTCACCAGCGTCCCATGCCCCTTTCCCAAAGGGTGACCCACGAAGAAATTTTTTTAACCGGTATCAAAGCCATTGACCTTCTGGTGCCTTTGGAACGCGGCGGTAAGGCGGGGCTTTTCGGCGGAGCCGGAGTGGGTAAAACCGTAGTCATCACCGAGCTGATTAACAATATGGTGGGAAAACACCATGGTGTGTCTATTTTCTGTGGTATTGGCGAGCGTTGCAGGGAAGGAGAAGAGCTTCATCGTGAGATGGATCAGGCAGGTGTATTGAAAAATACAATCATGGTTTTCGGGCAGATGAACGAACCACCCGGCGCACGCTTCAGGGTGGGGCGAAGCGCTCTGACCATGGCAGAATTTTTTCGGGATGATCTGGGTCGGGACGTGCTTTTGTTGATTGATAATGTTTTTCGTTTTATCCAGGCTGGCATGGAGCTTTCGGGTCTCATGGGACGTCTGCCTTCCCGCCTTGGTTATCAGCCCACAATGGCCACGGAACTGGCTGACCTTGAAGAGCGGATAGCCAGCTCCAAAAAGGCTTCAATCACTTCCATACAGGCGGTTTACGTGCCGGCAGATGATCTCACCGATCCAGCGGCTGTGCATATTTTCTCTCATCTTTCTTCCACCATCGTGCTATCCAGAAAGCTTGCCTCCGAGGGTATTTATCCGGCCATTGATCCTTTACAGTCCCGTTCTATGATGCTCAACCCCCGTATTGTTGGCCAAAAACATTACGATGTGGCCCGTAATGTAAAAAAAACCCTGGCCAGCTATGAAGAACTCAAGGATATTATTGCCATGCTTGGCATTGAAGAGCTCTCCCGGGAAGATCGAAAAATCGTATATCGGGCCCGGAGGCTTGAACGATTTTTAACCCAGCCCTTTGTCACAACCCAGCATTTCACAGGACTTGAGGGCAGAGTGGTGGATCTGAAAGATACCATTTCCGGGTGTGAAAAAATATTGAACGATGGGTGTTCTGAAATACCGGAGAGTGCGCTATACATGATCGGCTCGATCAGAGAAGTAAAAACACAGATGCCAGTAGATATTGATTCCGTCAGCGAGGTAAAAACTGCCAAGCAAGGGGATATCCCATGACCATTTCCACAATGCACCTCTCCATCTTTTTGCCAGACACCCGCTTACTTGAACTGGAGGTTCGTAAAATCAAGGGCGAAAGTCTGGCCGGAGAGTTCTGCTTGAAACCCAAACATATTGATTATGTGACAGCGCTTACGCCGGGTATTTTTTCCTATGTCAACACCCAGGACAAGGAATGTTTTCTGGCCGTGAATCAGGGCCTTCTCGTAAAACAGGGGTCTGAGGTGAAAATTGCCACCCGTAATGCCGTATCTGGCGAATTGGGATCTCTATCTGGTGAAGTGGAAAAGATGCTCAATGAAAATGCGGAGAAGGAAAAGCAAAATCGTTCTGCCGTGGCCAAACTTGAAGTGGGATTCCTGAAAAAGTTCCTTGAATTGAGTCACCGGGTTAAGTCATGAAGAAAACAGATAGAAAAAAATTTCCCCAAAAGGTATCAGATCGGGAACAAAGCAAACTCGATGCGGGGAAACAAGAAAAAAAAATCTGGTTCGGTCTTGGCATGTTCGGAATGGTGGGCTGGTCCGTTGCATTGCCTGCCGTGGGTGCCACTTTTTTAGGTGTCTGGATGGATTCAATGCAGTGGAGCAGTTATTCATGGACACTGATGCTTTTTATGGCAGGACTCTGTCTGGGGTGCTGGAATGCCTGGTATTGGATGCAGAAAGAACGACGTGAAATCACCGGGAAAAAGGAAAAAGACAAACAATGACAGAAATGGTCTCCCAACAACTATTTTCTCATCAAATATTTTCTTATTTTATGGGCTCTATCATTGGCTTAATCATCGGTTTTTTTTATTTTGCAGGGTTATGGTTCACGGTGAAAAGAGTCCGGTATAGCAGAAAACCAAAGAAGTTCATGGCATTTAGTTCAATTGTTAGGCTCCTGCCGACCTTGACCGTAATGTTCTTACTCATGAGAAAAGATCCCGGCATGTTTCTGGCCATGTTGATCGCTTTTTTTATCGTACGATTTATCATGATTAAAAGGATTGCTTAAAAAAATGGAACTTAGCCCGGACAATATTATCTACCAGAAGTACGGCTTTGCCACGCTCAATGCCACCATTCTCTTTACATGGCTGGTCATGCTTATTCTGGTGATTGCCTCCTGGCTGATCACCCGGAAACTTTCCACCAGCTCTCATATTCCGAGATGGCAGAACCTTGTTGAAAGTATTCTTGCCATGATTCTGGGCCAGATTCACGACGTCACCCGCCAGGAGCCAAGACGATTTTTACCATTTCTGGGAACTCTTTTTATATTTATTGCGCTTTGCAACCTGTTGTCAGTTGTCCCGGGTTTTGAGCCACCCACCGGCTCCCTTTCCACCACCACAGCCTTGGCCTTATGCGTCCTGGTGGAGGTACCGGCCTATGGCATTGCCGATAGCGGTTTTATTGCTTATTTGAAAAATTATATCAAGCCAACCCCCATAATGTTGCCCTTTAATATTGCTGGGGAGGCCAGCCGTACACTGGCTCTTGCCGTACGTTTATTTGGCAATGTTATGAGCGGTGGCATGATCGGCGGTATATTACTGGCCATTGCACCGTTTATTTTTCCCGTTATCATGCAGCTTTTCGGACTTCTCACCGGTCTTGTCCAGGCCTATATTTTTGTAATACTGGCGGCTGTGTATATTGCTGCAGGACTTAAGGCAGATGATATTGATACATGCGCTTAGCGCTTAGGGAACAAATTTTCAAATCTGTCCCCGCCTCCGAAAGGGAAAAGTTATTTTGGCTAAAAAGAGCCTTGGGTCATACGTATCTATTAACCCTCGGTTCGATAGCCATCATAACAGGCTGTAATTTAAATACAATTTTATGTGGATTTTTTATTTGTTATTTTGTTATATCAATAAATTCAATTTGTTATAAAAAAACGGTCGAACCGATGGTATTAATATTGAAATAGATAAAAAGGAGTATTGCTATGGATAGTCTAACCCTTGTTGCAGCGGCCTCAATCATTTCTGCTGGAATCTGCATCGGCATCGGTGCCATTGGCCCGGCGCTTGGAGAAGGACGGGCACTTGCCCAGGCACTGGCATCTATTGCCCAGCAACCAGATGAGACAAATACCATTACCCGAACCCTGTTTGTGGGGCTGGCCATGGTTGAGTCCACTGCGATTTATTGTTTTGTGGTCTCAATGATTTTGATTTTTGCCAATCCATTCTGGAATTATTTTCTCGCAAATTCTGGCGGATAAAAGGTGCTGATTTTCCGCAGATGGGGGCCAAGACATGCTGACTTTTTATAAATATTGGGGTGTAAGATATGCTGATTGACTGGTTCACGGTTAGCTTTCAGATCATTAATTTCCTGATCCTCATTGCGCTGTTAAAACGGTTTTTATACGCTCCTATCCTCCGTGCCATGGACGAACGGGAGACTACCATTGCCGCACGTCTTTTTGAAGCGGCAACGGCCAAAAGTGAGGCCGAAGCCAGGGCACTTCTTCTGGCAAAGGATCAGGAGATCTTTGCCTGTTCTAAAAATCAGATGGAACTTGATGCCCAACAAGAAATTAATAGGTTTAAAAAAGAGGGGATTGATCAGATCAGGGAAGAGATTGCAGAAAAGCGAACCTCCTGGCAGCAGAATTTGGCTGAAGAACAACAAGAATTTTTACGTAAATTGAAAATTAATATCAGTCATCAGGTGTTTCAGGTTGGGCAAAAGGTCTTGACAGATCTGGCTGATACCCGCCTTGAGAGCTGCCTGTTAAAGCACTTTCTGGAAAAAGTTCGCAATGAGCCGGGAATGGTTGTTAAAGATATTCAAAAACCGGCCCCACTTCTTGTGACGACTGGTTTTCCCCTGGAAGCGCCCTTGAAAGAATCGCTGATGGAGGCGCTCGGTAGATCTTTTTCAGAGTCTAACGGGATTGAGTTCAATGAAGATACCAGATTGGGATTTGGAATATCTCTGCTGGCAGGGGATCAGACATGGGAATGGAATCTTTCCCGCTATATGGGCGATATTGAAAAAGAGATTATCAAGGGTATGTAAATAGGGGGCACAGGTCAAAACATTTACATTGCCAACCCGAATATTTTATATAAAAATGAAGTGTCCAAGCACCCTCAGCAGAGCCCCCTCCGATGGGTAATAGGAACCGGCCAATTGGGCTGTCTAACAGTCCCGGGCCGGGCCCATTGCCCGTCGGAGGGGGCGGCATGATATCATTTGGCTCCGCGTTTACGACCCAATATTCGTTGTGTCCGGCAGGACATGCCCGTTATATGGGCAGGGAAAAATAATGAACAAAAACAGCTTATTAAATAATGTACTGGAGACCGCAGCCCGGGAGATGAAAGAGGGGCTACAGGAATATCATGCCGGGATTTCCAGGGAGGAGGTGGGGCAGATTCATTCACTGGTTCAGGGCATCGTCTGGGCCAGGGGGCTTGCACATATAAAGAGTGAGGAGCTTGTGGTGGTTGGAAACCATGTGCTGGGCATGGTCGTTGACATTCTGCCGGATAGCACTGGCATCGTTCTTCTGGATCAGGACACGGGGCTCAAGGCAGGTGATGTGGTGAAACGAACCGGCCGTATTCTTGAAGTCATGGTCGGCCCCGCACTCATCGGACGGGTGGTTGATCCGTTGGGGCGGCCCCTGGACGCAAAAGCTGAGATCCACTCAACAAAAACCCTGCCCGTGCAGCGCGAAGCCCCTGGTATCATGGTGCGTGGACCGGTGAACAGGCCGCTTCAGACTGGCATTAAGGTGATTGACTCCCTGATTCCCATTGGGCGAGGACAGCGTGAATTGATCCTGGGAGATCGTCAGACAGGCAAAACAGCCGTGGCCCTGGACACCATTATTAACCAGGCAGATAAAAACGTCATCTGCATCTACTGCGCCATTGGACAGCGAAGTTCCTCCGTTGCCAAAGTGGTGGCAGAGCTACACCGTCACAATGCAATGGCGTACACCATTGTCACTGTGGCCCAGGGGAGTGATCCGGCTGGATTGCAATTTATTGCCCCCTATGCGGCAACCTCCATGGCCGAATATTTCATGGAACAGGGGAAAGATGTGCTGATCGTTTACGATGATTTAACACGGCACGCCCTTGCCCACCGGCAGATATCTCTGCTATTAAGGCGGCCGCCTGGCAGGGAGGCGTTTCCGGGTGATATCTTCTATGTACACAGTCGTCTTCTGGAACGCTCCACCCGGCTTTGCAAAGAATCTGGTGGGGGGTCAATCACATCGTTACCTGTGATTGAAACCGAGGCCCAGAATATTTCAGCCTATATTCCCACCAATCTTATTTCCATTACAGATGGGCAGATATATCTCTCCCCGGATCTTTTTCAAAAAGGAATTCTTCCGGCTGTAGAGGTTGGCAAATCAGTGTCCCGTGTGGGCGGCAAGGCCCAACTGACTGCTTACAGAAAGGTGGCAGGTGATCTACGTCTCTCCTATTCGCAATTTCAAGAGCTTGAAGCCTTTTCTCGTTTTGGAACCCGACTGGATGATGCAACACGTAAAACACTTGAGCACGGCAAACGGGTGCGGGAGGTTCTTAAACAGAACCAGTTCGTGCCCATGAAAGCAAGTGATCAGATTGCCGTGCTTCTTGCGGTAAACACGGGTATGCTCGACACCGCCCCCGTTGATGATATAGCCCGCATTGAAACAAAGATCATTGAAATGCTTGCCAAAAACCCTGAACTTGCCCATGGGATTGTCACAGCAAAAGAAGATGATCCAGTTTGGCAAACCCTTAAAAATGAGTTGCTCAAAATAGTGCAGGAGTAGCCATGGAAACCCTTGAAGCCCTGGGACGAAAAATACGAACTGCACATGACCTTCTCTCTGTGGTTAAAACCATGAAAAGTCTGGCAGCGTTGAATATACGGCAGTACGAGGGTGCGGCTAATTCCATGAATGAATACGCCTCGGTCATTGCCCAGGGGTGGCAAGGCTTTTTTCACAACAGACCCCATTTACCTATGAACAATAAAAAGGGTGAAAGTGTATATCTTGTCCTGGGGTCTGATCAAGGCATGTGCGGCCAGTTTAACGAGGTTATCATGCAATATGCCCTTTCATTTATCAGAGGTGAGATCGAATTAACTTATCCCGGTTCCCTTCCTCCTGAGATAAATAGGGAGGGGGGGAGTGAGATAAATGGAAAAGTCATTTCCGCTTCAATACTGAGTCAAGAAGGCCCAAAAATTGCTCCCCCTCATTTGTGGGCAGCCGGGGAGAGGGTTCAAAACGGCATGGAGGAGATGGGGGTGGAGGAACAGTTTTATCTGCCCTCCTCCATGGGCTCCATTTCTGACTTAATGGTTGATATTGTTGAACGCCTGGCCCTTTTAAGGGAGTCCAGACCTGTTGATAAATTTATCATTTTTTACAATCATCTGGTCAGGGCCGGAACCTATGAACCTGGCCTGGATCAACTCTTGCCCCTTGACCATGGGTGGCATGATCAGCAACGCAGAAAAAAATGGCCAACGCGTTGCTTTCCCATGCTTGGAATCCACGGGGATCTTTTGTTTGAAACGCTGTTCCAGCAGCATATATTTGCCTCCATTTACAAGGCTTTTGCCCACTCACTTGCCAGTGAGAATTTGGCTCGCCTTGCTGCCATGCAGGCAGCGGAAAAAAATATTATGGAAATGGAGGAAGATTTGCAGGGCAGTTTTCGGGAGACCCGGCAAAACGCCATCACAGCAGAACTTCTGGATATCATATCCGGATTTGAAGCCATAAAGGATACGCAATAGCCATTTTTATGAGAGATTGCAGATTTTTGGGTGGGCACTTTGTAAGTTCTCAATAACCCGGGCTGATAAAGTCTGATAAGCTTTTAAACTCCGGGTTCTATTTTAAAAAAATCACTGAATTCCCGGATTTGTTGAGAAGTTACGACACTTTATTTTTGAAGGAGGCATAAGATGGAAAAAACCGGTAAATATATTCTCTGGTTTAAGGATGTAAGCAATGAAGACGTCGCACTTGTGGGCGGTAAGAACGCCTCTCTTGGTGAAATGTATCAGGAACTCAAGCCCAAAGGAATTAAAATTCCCAACGGGTTTGCCGTAACAGCCCAGGCGTATCGTTATGTCATTGAGTCAAGCGGCATTCTTGACGCATTAAAAGAAACCCTGACTGGGTGCGACAAATCCAATATATCTGAACTTGCCCGGTGCGGTAAAAGGGCACGTGACCTTGTACTTGGAGCCGGGGTTCCCGATGATCTGTGGCTTGAAATTCAAACGGCCTATGATCAGCTCTGTCAGGAATATGGTATGGATACCGATGTTGCTGTTAGGAGTTCAGCTACTGCTGAAGATCTGCCAACGGCCTCCTTTGCCGGTCAGCAGGAGAGTTATCTTAATATCCAAGGATATCATGATCTTCGCCAGGCTTGTACAAAATGTTTTGCGTCACTTTTTACAGATCGGGCCATATCATACAGAATTGATAATAATTTTGACCATTTTGATGTGGCGCTTTCCATTGGTGTCATGAAAATGATTCGTTCTGACCTGGCTTCAAGTGGTGTTATATTTACTCTTGATACGGAAAGTGGTTTCAGAGATCTCATTTTTATTACGGGTGCATATGGCCTGGGCGAAAATGTTGTTCAGGGTGTTGTAAACCCCGATGAATTTTATGTGTTCAAGCCCACGTTCAGAAAAGGGTTTAATGCTATTATCAAAAAGAGTATAGGGGCAAAAAAAATTAAAATGGTCTATGGCATGGGAGATTCCAAAGTATTGACACGGAATGTGGAAGTACCGGAAATCGACCGACGTAAATTCTGCATTTCCGATGCGGATATTATAACTTTGGCAGGGTATGCCGATGCCATTGAAAATCATTATTCTATAAAAGCTGGCATGGCACGTCCCATGGATATTGAATGGGCCAAAGATGGTATTACAGGGGAGCTGTTTATTGTCCAGGCCCGGCCCGAAACCATCCATTCCCAGGCATCACTGGATATTCTGGAAACCTATATTTTGGAAGAGAAAGGCCCGATCCTGACCATGGGGAAAAGCGTGGGTGAAAAAATTGCATCCGGTAAAGCCCGTCTGATCCATAATATTTCCGAGCTTCCTGAATTTCAACCGGGAGAGATCTTGGTATCCAACACCACCACGCCAGACTGGGAACCCGTGATGAAGAGTGCGGCTGGCATTGTAACCAATCGTGGGGGAAGAACGTGTCATGCCGCCATTGTCAGTCGGGAGCTTGGTATTCCCGCAGTTGTGGGGGCAGATAAAGCCATGCAGGCCATCAAAACAGGACAGGAGATTACCATTAGCTGTGCCGATGGCGACAATGCGGTGGTGTATCAGGGGACGCTGCCATACCATGTTGAAAAGGTCAGCCTTAAGAACCTTGAGCGTCCACAGACAAAAATCATGATGAACCTTGGCAATCCTGAAAAAGCGTTTTCTCTGTCCAGGATTCCCAACGATGGTGTTGGGCTTGCCCGCATGGAATTTGTTATTAACAGTTATATTAAGATACATCCCATGGCATTGATTCATCCGGAAAAAGTTAAAGATAAGGGTGAAATAGCTGAAATAGAAAACTTAACCTTTGGGTATGGGGATAAAACCGAATATTTTGTTGAGAAACTTTCCCAGGGTGTTGCCACCATTGCGGCTTCATTTTATCCAAAGCCGGTCATTGTACGAATGAGTGATTTCAAGAGTAACGAATATGCCAGCCTTATCGGTGGTCGATACTTTGAGCCGGATGAGGCGAATCCCATGATCGGTTTTCGGGGGGCTTCCCGCTATTGTCATCCACTTTACAGGGAAGGTTTTGCATTGGAATGCAGGGCCATGAAGCGTATTCGGGACGAAATGGGACTAACCAATCTGGTGATCATGATTCCCTTTTGCCGGCGGGTAGAGGAGGGGAAAAAAGTGCTGGAAGAGATGGCAAAAAATGGTCTGCGCCGGGGTGAAAATGGTCTGGAAGTTTATGTGATGTGCGAAATTCCCAACAATATCCTCATGGTTGATGAATTCAGCCAGATATTTGACGGGTTTTCCATCGGCTCAAATGATTTAACACAATTAACATTGGGTGTTGACCGGGATTCGGAATTGCTTGCACATGATTTTGACGAACGGGATCCCGGGGTCATGAATTTTATATCCATGGCAATTGAAGGGGCGCGTCGGAACAAGCGGCACAGTGGTATCTGTGGACAGGCCCCCAGTGATTATCCGGAATTTGCGGAGTTTCTGGTAAGAAAGGGGATAGATTCCATTTCTCTGACCCCGGATTCGATCATGAAAACCACCCTGAAGATAGTTGAACTGGAAAAAAATCTTCGGAATCAGCCATGATAGTTGGTTATATTTCTAATCAATGATTAAGTTTTTGGGCCTTGCTTTTATGAGAAGGGGGCCAGGGTTGTGTTCTTGGAGCCTGATGTTTTTATCAGGCTCCATGCTTAGGGAGTTCATGATAATAAAACTACCCACTTTGAAAAAATATGCCTGATCCTATAAGGCTGGACTCATTTAGGTTGGGTATATTATTTCCCATGAACTCCCTTATGACAAAGTTCTGCTCACCGATCAGAATCACATGGCCTTATCCCTGATTGCGATAAGTCCATTGGTCTTGCGACAGAACTTGCTGTGCCCCATGTGATACTGAAGGGCCAGGAAAAGTTTGCTGTTCTCCTGGCCCGTTGCAAAGAGGGGGGGTTGGTCATAAGCTGGGCCACCATACGGGAAATACAATTTGATTCATCACAATATACTGTAATAAAAGAATTTAAGTTTTACCATTAAAATTCTATCACAAGATGGCCCATGTTATGATCAAGCCCCAAAAAGGGGATTGAGTTTTCATTAATCAATTTTGGTCAGAGTTTATCAGGTAGTTTCCAAGCAATAAGCATGAAAAAAATCCCGATGACAGCGGCCAGCAGCGTACCCGGCATAAAGGGCAATAGCGCCTGGAACTTGTCTGAGCCTGTGGCCAGCATCACTTTACCGCCAGCGATGGTGTCAAATAGCCAAGTGTTTTGGATGCTGCCGTAGATCAGGGTGTAAATCAAAGCCCCTATCAAGCCGCCACCCACAAAAAACAGGGCATCTTTCCGACCGTCTGCCAGGGCAGCCACACTTGTTCCGGGACAGTATCCAGCCACTGCGAATCCCAGCCCCAGCAGGGCTCCACCCACAATCACGCCGATGTAGCTGCTTTTTACAGACAGGTGCCCGGGGTCGATGATGCCAATGCTCATCAGCAGAAATAAAAGGGTGCTGCTGATGCCAATTGCAAAGAAGATGGCCTTCATCAGGTGCAGATCCTTCAGGCGCATCATATTAATGATGTTTTGAGGATTGGTGGCCCCAACCCGCTGCAGGGCAAAACCAAATAGAATTCCAAGTATGATCGCAAGAAAGATAGTCATAAGATCCCTCCTAATTTCTTTTGTAAACGAGTATGGCTGCTGGAACGCCTGCGGCAAAGGCACCAAGGGCAAACAGGTAACCGCTCAAGGATGTCTGCATCATTCCACTCATCATGTGTCCGCTGGTGCAACCTCCGGCCAGACGGGATCCAAATAGTACGAGAACTCCGGCAAAAAACACTGTCACGTATCGAAATGTGGAATTCTGTCCGAAGCGCTGTCGCCAGATTTCAGGGGCGCTGCGATCCTGTTCTGTGGGTCTGGGACCGCCTAAACGAGAGGATAAAAACGCTCCTGCGACCATGGCAAGAACAAAAACAAAGCTGTAGTTAATCGGATGGGCCACGCTTTTAGCATATTTCCCGCCGCTCTTGTTCAGATATGCGTTGGGGCTGCTGTAACCGGTTTTACTCCCAGGGTCTTTTTGAACCACAGTGTCTGAGAACAGGTTCCAGACGATGCCATCGGCAATGACAAACTGGGTGGATACACCGATGGGTTTGACAAAAATTACAGCGAAAAGAAAGGCGGCTCCCAGCAAAAGACCTCCTTTGAACCAGTTTACTTGTCCATTCATAACAGTTTCTCCTTGTTGTTGAGGGTTACAATAATTAGTATTTTAATTTACAATAACCTAATATATGATTTTGTCAAGATGGGATGAAAACAATAGATTCATAAATTCATCGATTGGGGACAGATTTGTAAATCTGTCGGGGCATCCTTCAAAAATCCTTTACACTTTTCTTTAATCATTCCACATTTGCAGGAACTCTTTCCAAAAGACTGTAAACTACTTTTTGTGTCATATGAAGGATGCCTCTGTCGGTCTATTTTTTCCAAAATGAGGGATAAAAAATCACCAGTGCCGAAAACATCTCAAGGCGACCCACAAGCATAGTCCAGGAGAGGAACCACTTGCCGATATCAGAAATAAAAGCATAATTTTGAGACGGCCCCACCCCTCCAAATCCTGGACCAATGTTCATCAGGGAGGCGATGACGGAACTCATGGCAGTCCCGTAATCCATATCGTCCACAAGGGTCATGAAACAACCGCCTCCCAGCACCATAAAGATATTAACAATAAAATATAAAATTGCCAGATAGATAATCTGAAGATCCACCGGGCGCTGGTTCAACCGAACACCCACAACAGCCATGGGCTGAAAAAAGATACGCTTAATAACGGCAACACCGAATTTACAGATCAAAATGTAATGGACAATCTTGATACCGCTGGTGGTGGATCCGGCACAGGCGCCGATAAAGCAGACGGCATAAATGAACATCTGAGCCGATTGGGGCCACAGTTCATAGTCCGCCGTGGTGAATCCAGTTGTGGTTAAAATAGAGGTGATCTGAAAGGTTGCATACCGGACGGAATCAATGAAATCGTATGTGTTTGCCTTCCACAAAATCAGCGAAACGCTCCCGCAAAAAAAGAACATCAGGCCCAGGTACCACCGTAGTTCAGTATTGTGTTTGATCACACGCCAGTTCCTCTGGATCATGTGATAAAAAATCATGAACGTCATTCCGCCAAGGAACATGAAGATGATAATCACCCAATCAAAGTAAGCGCTGTTGTAGTGCCCCACACTGGCGTTATAGGGAGAGTAGCCCGATGTAGAGACCGTACCAAAGGAGTGGCATAATGAGTCAAAAATAGTCATTCCACCCATGCATAACAACAGGGTCTCCATAAAATTAAGCGCCAGGTAAATCCCCCAGAGCCAGATCATGGTATCCCTGTTACGGGGGATGAATTTTTCCTTGGTGATCACCTGCCCAGGGCTTGATTCCGCACGGAAGATCCGCACCCCCCCCATTCCATGGGGAAGAAATATGATGGTCAGGGTAAGAAATCCCATTCCCCCAAGCAGATGGGTCTGACTCCGCCAGAAGATCAAGCCCCTTGGTAAACTTTCAATATCCCTTAGAATGGTTGCACCGGTTGTGGTATAGCCGGAGATCATCTCAAAAAAGGCATCGGTGAAAGACGGAATGGATCCATGGATAACATAGGGAACCGCCGAAACTGCAGATATCAATATCCATCCAAATACGGCGATGAAAAACCCGTCTCTCAGGTTCAAATCATCGGATTTTCGACAAAACCACCACATGGGAAGGCCCATGATAATAGTTATAATTGCAGTGATGCCAATGGAGAACAGATCATTTTCTCCGTAATAAAGTGAGCAGATCAACGGCAAGACCATTGAACAGCCGGTAACGATCATTAATTTGCCTAAAACGTTTGTGATCGTGTTGTAATTCATAGATTACCTTGTAAGTACCTGAATCTTTAACTCAGGGAGTGTTGACTTCCAGCTTTAAATTCCAGACATGGCCAAGTAAAAAAATACTCTATCATTGATAATTTTTTTAAGCAATTATAAGTCCCACAGCTTTTTCCAAGCGCTGAGGACTGCATTTCAATCATACTTGTTGGGGACTGTGAACCTGTTTTACAACTAACTTCTTGACAGGCTGAAAGACATTGGATAATTTAATAAAGATGTAATAAATTCTGTCTGAAGGCAGAAAGATGACCGAACAATTATAATACATAAAAAGCCATGAAGGCCATATTTTCTTTTTTGAAAAAATGGTTCCTTTGTGGCTTTTTTTTGGAATAAAACTGCCTTTTGTCACCTTGCCTCGAATCTGAAGGTACCGCCGGTCTAATGGGAGGTAACGATAAGTTGCCTTCTGGGACGGCATTCTACGTATAAATTCGGGTTGGTTAATATAACTGTTTAGCCAGTGCCCCTTGCCGGAGATGTGTGAAGAAAGATTTTAAATTTTAAATTTTGAGGTTGAGATGATTGAAATGATGCTGATGGGATTTCTCATGGATGGTGAAAAGACCGGGTATGAGATTAAAAAATACATGGAAAATAGGGCATCCTTCATATGACCTCAAAGGTACTTTACAGTCTTTTGTGAAAAGCCCCTGGAAATGGGGAATGATCAAAAAAAGTGTAAAGCACTTTTGAAGGATGCCGAAAATAGCACACACTATTTTTTTAACACTGGATTCAGCAGCATTTATCCTAAATTCAAAAAATTAGAAAAGGAAGGCTGTGTCCAAGTCAGCGAAGAAATCAAAAACGGAAAGCTCAACAAGCTGTATACCCTGACGGATGAGGGTAAAAAGAGGTTTCTGGAGTGGCTGGAGATTAAGCCCGACGTAGGACGCATCCGGGATGAGGCCCTGTTAAAGGTTTTCTTTTTTGATCATCTTGAAGATAAAAAAATAACAACCCAACTGAAAGGATATGTCGGCGATCTCAGTGAACATGTTCAAACCTTGCAGGCCATCAAAGATCGGTTCGCTTCCCAGGAAATAGAGCCTTGGAAAATGAAAACTTTGGAGTTCGGTATCCAGTATTATGATTTTTTGGAACAAAGATTTAATGACATGCTTTCAGAAAAAAAGTCGAATGAAGAGTAACGGCATCTTAATACTTTTTCATTATGGATTCCAGAGACTCAATTTTCTTTCATATTTTTTAAAGATTGGCTAACTTTAGGAATCATTTTGGGACACCTTGTGGCCAATCTTATGGTCGATCCTGTTTTTTATTGATGCAATGTGGATATCTTTTGTGTATATTAATGGATTCCAGAATTTCATAAAATATTAAATGCATAAAAGGAGCTAAAATGAAGGTTGATTTAGATCAAGTAAGTTATGTTCTTGGACAAAGCATAGGTGGAGATTTTAAAAGGCAGGGTTTTGGAGTTGATCCTAAAATTTTTGTGGATTCATTTATTGCGGCTTTTAACGGTGAACAACCTAAAATGCCTGTCGGTGAAATGCAACACATTATGCAGAATTTTCAAAGAGCCATGCAGGATAAAAAGCAAGCAGAGCAAATGAACGCGGGAAATAAAAATACTGAAGCCGGGGAAAAATTTCTTGCGGAAAACAGTAAAAAAGAAGGGGTTAGTGTTACTGAGAGCGGGCTGCAGTATCGAGTAATCACCGAAGGAAGCGGAAAGAAACCCGCTCTTACAGACACGGTTGAGACCCATTATGAAGGCAAAACCCTCGAGGGTAAAATCTTTGACAGCTCATACAAACGGGGGGAAACAACATCGTTTCCGCTGAATGGTGTAATCAAAGGCTGGACAGAAGCGCTTCAGCTTATGGCAGAGGGGTCAAAATATGAGCTGTATATTCCCGCTGATCTTGCCTATGGTGCAACCGGCAGTGGTGCCATTGAACCTTATTCTACACTGATTTTCACGGTTGAACTCATTGCAATAAAATAGGCTTGCTGTGATTAGAATATGATCATTCGGCTACCTATTTAAGGCAGGACAGCCTTTAAAATCAAGCGGCTTAGCATTCTTGATTTTAGGGGCTGATTGTGATGGTGGCAACTCTGTTGCCCGCTCCGTCTATATTTAAAATATGCCCGTCCAGCGTCACGGCATTTGCGCTTGAAATATAGATATCTGAACAGAATGGAGAGAGCAAAGCAATGAAGAACAGATGTATATGGTGTGGAGAAAATCCCTTATATATAGCTTATCATGATGATGAATGGGGTGTACCCATTCATGATGACCGGCTTCTGTTTGAATTCCTGATTTTGGAAGGCGCTCAGGCAGGACTGAGTTGGCTTACAATCTTGAAAAAACGAGAGAATTACAGAAAGGCGTTTCACTCATTTGATTGCGAGACAGTTGCCAATTATTCGGAAAATGACGTAGACCGTCTTTTGGCTGATTCAGGCATTGTACGAAATGTTCTCAAGATCAAGTCGGCCATCAAAAATGCACGAGGGGTTCTAAACCTCCAAGATGAGTTCGGCTCGTTTGACTCCTATCTCTGGCACTATGTTGAAGGCATCCCCATACAAAACGAATGGAAATCCATGGCGGAGCTTCCAGCGAAAACAGACATTTCCGAGAAGATGAGTAAGGATTTAAAGAAGCGTGGATTCAACTTTGTGGGACCAACGATCTGCTACGCATTTATGCAAGCAGTCGGCATGGTAAATGATCATATAACGGATTGTTTTCGGCACAAAGAAATCAAGCAACTTGCATAGCCTGGCAAATCCAGCGGTCGTGATAAGTCATGTCGCTAATTTACAGACGCTGGAAATTGTTGGAAATTTATAGGAGCTGAACAAGTACCACTCATTTTACTTTTCCTTAATGGGGGAACGCCCTTTTGACAATTCATCTTCAAGGGTTGAGGTTATAATCCCGATCAGGCGCATAAGCTCTTTTTGTTCGGCTTCGTTCATCCTTCCCACAATAATCTTATTTACATTGCGGGATTCTTCCTGTAGCACGTCTTTAAGATCCAATGCTCTTGATGTCAGATAAATCCGCCATTGGCGCTTATCGTCCTTATCAGGTACCCTTTTTATTAATCCATCTCGTTCCATACGTTTTAACGTATTGGCAAGTGTGGGTTGTTCAACACGGATAAGATCACAAAGTGCTTTTTGGGTGAGTCCTTGTTCTTCCCATAAATGGACAAGTATTGGAAATTGCCCAACGGCAACGTTATGTTGTTTTATCCTTTCCTGAAGGGTCGCCATGGCCATACGGGTGACGCACTGCAATGTATAACCCAGGGATTTATTCTCTAAATGATTCATTTTTTTCTCCGTATCTAAGAAAAAACAATTGCTTGAACTTACAAATGTCCGAGGGGGCGCATTCCCATTTTCCCGGCTGGAGATCTAACTTTTTGATTTATCAAGATATTCTATTTTGTATCAATGGCTGGTGGCTTAATGAAATCAATGGGTTATATGATGGGCCTGGAAAATGGGAATGCGCCCGTCCGAGGTGTTGAATATATCGATGGATTAGTTTTTCATTTTTGGCAACCAAGCCAAAACGCCTTGTCTAAAGCTTGGCCGCTGGATAATGGCATTTTTCCATTTTTCCAGATTCGGATAGTTTTCGAATGGGTAATTGGCAGCTTTAAGAACCACCAACTGTGGAATCCAGGTAATGTCAGAGAGGGAAAAACTATCTCCGGATAGCCAGTCGTTGTCTTTTAGTCGCTCGTCCATTTTTTTGAAACAATCATCAAGAATAGCTGTGGCATTATCCAAATCTTCTTTTGTAAAGCCCTCATTGGAATTAAAGCGTTCATGAAAATCGAGTAGAGCAGTATCAAAAGTTTGTCTCTGGCGATAATCAGCCATCTGCTCGGCTGTTCTCTTCATGTTGGGTCCATTTTTTACATTGCCATACATGTAGGTTTTAATCGAAAGGTGATTGTCCCTTGCTAAATACATCCAGTCATACATCAATTGCTGGTCTTTTTTTGATTCGGGACGAAGCGAGCCGGGCGTAAATTTTTTATCCAAGTAATCGATAATGTCAGCAGAGTCGATAATAACCACGCCATCATCTACCAAAGTCGGAACAACCGCGTTGGGGTTAATCCCAAAATATTCCTTGGTTAGGTTCTCTCCCTTTAGGAGATCAATAAGATGGCTTGTCCAGTCTAATTTCTTCTCTTCAAGGGCAATTCTGACACGCATCGAGCAATTGGAAAAGCCAGCATGGTAAAGGTGTAACCCCTTAAAGCTTTCAACTGACGTATTAGTTGGTTTGATAATTCCCATTTTTTTACCTCATAATATGAATATGTGTTAACAACATGAATTTGTTTACGTGACAGGCTCAAGCTTTAAAAAGCGCCTACCTCAATATGTAGTAATTTATTCTTGTCTGAAGGATTGCCATGGCCATACGGATGACGCACTGCAATGCATAACCCACTGATTTGTTTTCTAAATGATTAATTCCCTTCTTCATCTGTACAAAAATACTTAATTTTATAAAAACAATATGAATAGCTGGCTATATATATTACATAGCAAGCTATACATGTCAATGAAAAAATACCATTCAAGACTGCAAGATCAAAGCAACGCCCACAGGTCACCCAAAAGGGGCCGCCATCCTCTCCCATTCAATACATCAAAGAAATTCGTTTGGACAAAACCAGGAATATGCTGACGGCCCAGGGGCTGAGGGTGAATGAGGCTGCGACCCTGGTGGGCTATGAGAGTCCCAACCAGTTCAGTTGTGAGTTCAAACGCTATTTCGGAGCCAGTCCGACGTCCTTTATCCCAATCCGGGCCTGATCCGCGATGGGGCGCATTCCCATTTTCCCGGCCCATCATATAACCCATTGATTTCATTAAGCCACCATCCATTGATGCAAAATGAAATTTTTTGATAAATCAAAGAGTTGAATCTCCAACCGGGAAAATGGGAATGCGCCCCCGCGATGTTTTCCTGATTGATTCAAAAAGATATTGACACGAATATAGATATGTGATCTTATATTGGAACGATCGTTCCCATACCGCTTAAATAAAAAATACGATGTATGTTAACACCTGAAAAACGACTCTGTAATCAGAATCATCTTAGGAATAAATCATCCCCTCGCCAGAGACTCTGGCAAGGAGTGGTTTCGGCAATTTAAATTAAAAAAATAAATAAAAAGGAGACATACAATGGATATCAAAAAAATGACCGCACCGTGCGGCCTCGCTTGTTGGGCTTGTGCTTATTATAAAGAAAACATTACTGATGAACTGGCTCAACAGACCGCTGAAGGGATAGGGATTGATGCTAAGGATATGTACTGTGGCGGCTGTAGAAGTGAAAAAGGCTGCTCTTTTGAGAATGCTTTAACTGACCATAAAGGGTGTCCGACTAAAAACTGTGTTGCAAACAAAGGCCTGCATAATTGTTCTGAATGCAATGAGTTTCCCTGTGAAAACCTGATGCCTGTTGTTGACATGGCAGAGAAGGCGCCACATAATACAAAGTTATATAATTTAAGCCGAATCAAGTTAAACGGCCTTGAGGCATGGGGTGCTGAAGCAGCTATGATTCAGCAGAAATACTTCAAAGGTAAATTTGTTTACGGACAAGCCCCGGTTCTTGAAGATGCTGCAGATAAAAAATAAAAATTCCGAATGAGCCGCTCAACCAGCCCATAGATATTAGGACGACGGTAAAAACATAAGCGGCTTGTTCGGGCAAATAGAAATAGAAGTAAGGAAGAAGTATGGCACGAACAAAAGCATACGATAGAGATCAGGCGCTTGAAAGTGCCATGATGTTGTTCTGGGCACAAGGGTATACCGCCACGTCGGTTCAGCAAGCACTTGATGCCATGGGTATTAGCCGAAGCAGTATGTATTCAGAGTTTGGAAATAAGCGGGACCTCTTTTTGGAAGTGATGTCTCTCTACTTCAGTTGGTCCAATGAGCTGATCGACACGATTTCCAGGGCTGATAACCCAGTTGATGCGGTCAGAGACTTCTACGAAATGGGCTTTGTTCAGCTACCCGACAAATTGCTTTACCGGGGCTGTCTGGTGGTTAATACAATCCTTGAATTGCGTGATGTGGACGATGAACTGAGTTCCGTTGCAGCAAAATTCATGGATCAAATGGAAGAGACGCTTGCAAGATGTTTTCAAAAATGCATCTCAAACGGAACCCTTCAGCAAGGCCATGATCCGGAGATGTTGGCCGGTTTCTTCATGACAGTGATAAAAGGAATGCGTGTGGTTGCCAGGCAGAACCCCAGCGAATCCTACTTGCGTGGTGTCATTGAGACAGCAATGCTTGTCTTTCAGAGCAGCACTGTTGAGTAAACCGCTGGTTCGCAGCAAACTTAAAAGACTATCGCCATTTTCAAGCAAGATCAACATTGGCGAAGGTATTTTCCTTGACATCAGTTCTTCAAAAGCCTAAAAAAATTGACTGTGAGAGACAAACTAATTTTGTCATTAAATGAGATTTTAAGTCAAATTGAGGGGTCTATTTTGCTGAAATTTAGATTGTTTCAACACCCTTTATTAGAGATAAAAATTCATAATGATTGAGGACTTAAATCACCACCCAAAATTTAATTTATTAATGTATAAACTTTGATGGAGCGATCAGATATAACACCAGCCATAAGCGACCGCTGCACTAATTTTAAGATACCGACATATTTGCCACACTGTATTTCCCATAGTATTTATGGCATTATTAGAAGCCTTAATTGACTAATTTAGCTTGTAAATATGGCAGGATACAACAATCTATTTTTGAGATTAAAGTTCTTCTTTGAGTATCACCGATTGAACACAACCGATGAATTTATCATCTGACAAAATGGGTGATACCGTCACAAATATAGATTTTCCATAGGGTTTCGCTTCATATTTAAATGGAGCAATTCTACCATTCTTGAATTTCGTAATCATGGATTTGATTTTATCATTTGAAGCAGACTTTTTATGATAATTATAGACTTCGCACCCAATGTAGTCTGATTTTCGATCCAGTATTTTTGCTGCATGATTATTGTAATAAAGAATTATGCCTTTTGGATCAATGATAGTTACCGCTACACCCAAGCAATCCATTGCATTATTGATCAACTCTTTCATATTTCGTTTCCTATTCATTGATGTCGCCGTTGGTTTCTAACCGAAACCCCATATAGATAGACATAAAGCTCTCTTTTTTCAACTTTAAAACGTCACCCTAAAAAGCCTACCTTATCTTCATGTCTTTCAGCTCGTCAAACTGTCGATTACAGTTTTCAGCACCGCCTTGAACTTGGCAGGGGTGGTTCTATGTAACCTTAGGTTGATGCAATTATTAAATTGTAGGAAGGATACAAGTTCTTTGTACAGGGCAAGTGCAAAAAAATCTATCTGTTTTAACCCAGGTTCCAGTTCAAGATGATGAATATGTAACAGTGATTTTTTTCTTTCAGCTTTGCAATCCATCCGTGCGACTAATTTTCCATCCCACAAAATAGGTAAAGAGAAATATCCATACTTACGTTTTGCCTCAGGCACATAACATTCAAGCAAATACTCAAATCCGAACAACGCCTGCATACGCTTACGCTGGATGAGCAGATTATCAAATGGGGAGAGTATATTAAGTTTGCTTCTGCTCAGCCGCCTACTGAGCAGCTCCAGTGATGCGGGTAACACATAATAGAGGTTATAGTTGACACTGATCTGAAGCAATTCTCCATTGGCAGACATCTCCTGCAGAGTTTCAGAAATAAGGACTTTGGTATTTTTCAACAAATAAGTTATTTCGGAAGACTGTCCAATCCCGTTTGCTTGCAGATATCGGATGATCAGAAAACGGGCATATTCCTCTGGATCAGGCGGTGTGGTGTCAGTGTTCTCAGGTAATACCTGTTCTGTGAGGTCATAAACTTTATGAAAATTGATTCGATAGGGAACCATGAGCTCACCCTGCATAAACAGATATTCCAAGGCACGTTTGGCGGGTTTGCTTTTCCATTCACCTCTTTTTTGACCTTTATCCTCAAAGTCTTTGGCCATCAAAGGACCTTCTGTAGCAATGCGCTTGAGCACCGATTTCATCAGCCGTTCATCTCGTTCATACCAGTGATTCTGATTGCCGTTAGCTATTGCCTGTTTGCGGGGCAAGGTGTATCGGTAGTCGCGCATGGGCAGGTAGGCGGCAGCATGAGACCAGTATTCAAAAACCTTCTTTTCCGAAATCAGTTGATCAAGGTGGGAGGGGTTGTAGCGAGGGTTGCGATTCCACAGGGTATGGTGATGGGCACGCTGAATGGCCGAGATGGTATCAATCTGGATGTAGCCGAGGTGTTCAATGGCTGACAGCGTGGCTTTAATTGCCCTGCCGGTCTGCTTTGCTGGCGGCAGATTCTGTGACAGCAATACCAATTTTCTTGCCTGTTGACTGGAGAGTGATTCTTTCATTTTACCACGTATATTTCCATTGCTGACTATGACTTTCAAAATGATCCACGACGATTCATTTTGTCGTTAAAAAATTCATTGCCGCTTCTTTTGAATGGACAGTGACTCATCTACCCATTCTATCAATTCCTCCGCATCCTCCAAGATCTCCGGGGGGATTTCGAAATATGAGAGGGTTGTTGGTCTACCTGGGAAGGGTTTGGGAAAAAAGGGGGACGGATTTATTTAATGCCTGTCAAGAGTTACTAAAAATAATTCTGCCCCCTTTTCCTGGTTTTATTGACATTACTGTAATACCGTAATACTATATTGATATATCTTCAAAAATATAAAAAAGGAGTGGTAGCATGGAAACGTTAATATGCAGTAAGCTTACGACAAAATGCCAGACAACTATTCCAGAAAAAATCAGGACGTTACTTGACGTTAAGGCAGGTGACTCTGTCACTTTTGAAATAACGCCAAACAACCAAGTGATGATACGCAAGCTGCAACCTGTTGATATTGTGTTTATCAAAGCCTTAGAAGGTACTATGTCTGAATGGCTTTCAGAATATGACGAGGAAGCGTATCGTGATTTATAAACAGTTTGATGTTGTAGTTGTTCCTTTTCCTTTTACTGAACTGAATGCTGAGAAAAGAAGACCCGCTTTAGTTTTATCAACTGGTAACTTTAATCAGCAAAGTGAAAATTGTGTTTTGGCAATGATAACCAGCCAGAATAATCCCAAATGGCCCTTAGACATCCGAATTGGAAGTCTTCAAAAAGCAGGATTAAAAGCCCCTTCAATGATTAGAATGAAATTTTTCACTCTTGATAACCGTTTGATTATAAAAAAATTAGGAGGGCTGTCCGGTAAAGATCAGGAATCAGTTAAGAAAACTTTACAGACCTTAATGGACTTATAAATTAAATTTTAGTCTTGGCTATGCACTACAAACAATTTCGCACGAAGCGTTACGGTGCCATGGCAAGGCTGGCCATTTACAACGTTTCTCCCTAAAACTCTTTGATAAATTTGTGGTTTGTTTCCCGCACAATTTATCTTTATTCGATGGTGAGAGAGCAGGATGAACGGTGTCAAATGTGAGGGCATGGAAGTCGTCAAAACTTAATGTCTCGGACTCTTCAAGTGCCTTCTGCTTTTGCCTGGAAACCACAGCCTCCAAGTCAAAATCTCCGGCCTGCATCTGCGTATAGTCAGTTTCGATTAGTCGATGGCGATGTTTTTTAGCCAGACCCAACGCTAGCTCGTTTACCTCCAGTGATTGCTCCTCCATCTCCTTTAACATCTTTGCAGACGGTGTCAGCGATGGATTTACCAATTTTTGATGTTGGTAGTTCAGCGCCGCTTGGAAGTTTTCTCCTTGGCCTGCCTTATCGAGTAACCGTGCAACCCCAGCCAGGTCGGAAAAAATATTTTCAGCCCAGGTCTCCAAAGATCTGGGGGTTTCCCCATCCAGCAGTTCCAAAGATAAATCCCGCCCACAGGTTGCCACCTTATCCAGGTTTTGCTTAGCGGTGCGTTCCTGTTGCCGGGAAAAATCGGGGCTGTCGTTTAGTAGGCAATAGGTCAAGAAAACGTCCAGAAAGTACACCTGCGCAAGGTCGACCCCCGTTTCAGCATAGGGGTTGACATCCAAAGAGCGGACTTCGACATATTCAACCCCCCTGGCCTGCAGGGCATCGGAGAGTTTTTCCCCGGTTTTGATAACCCGCTTGGGTCGAATCGGCGCATAGAGTTCACCTTCCTGCTGTAGCGTATTGGCGTTCAGTTGTCGATATTCCCCATGCCGCTTCACGCCAATTTCTTCAAACACAGGATTGGACTGGGTTACAGCCTTGCGTAACCCGTTGACAAACTCTGGAAGGCTGTTGTAACTGATAGCCAGATTGTCCTGCTCCCTAACATTATAACCCAGCTTGCTCATCCTCAAGGATGTGGCATTGGGCAAATAATGACTCGCCTGCCCCATGGCCTTTAAAGGCATTTTACTGCGTGCATGTTTTAAAAAATTAGAGTCCACGGCTGGAGACGCACCAAAAAGATACGGGATCAACCAGCCAAGGCGTAAAAAATTTCGGATCAGACCGAGGTAGCTCTCAGAGATAAAATCCTGGAGCGGCTGCCGGTCACCCTTGATCTGCTGCCACACCGGCCAAAAGTTTTCCGGCATGGAAAAGTTATAATGCACACCGGCGACAGTCTGCATAATACTGCCGTAGCGATTTTTTAGTCCCTGTCGATAAAGGGTTTTCATTTTACCGACATTGGAGTTGCCATAGTGCGCCAGCTCAATATCATCCTCAGTTTCAACGGTGCAGGGCATGCTTACAGGCCAGAGCAATTCCTTGCCGAGATTACGATAGGCATGCCGATGGATGTCGGCCAGGATTCCAAGAGTCTCTTCAGCATCAGTACCCACCGGTGTGATAAATTCCATCAGAGCTTCGGCATAGTCGGTGGTTATCCAAGCATGGGTCAGTGCCGAGCCCAGGGACGCTGGGTGGGCTGTTGAGGCCAGGCGGGAATCCGCATTGACACGTAAAGACTCTTTTTCTATCCCCCGGCGAAGCCCCCTTAAAGCAGTCGAAAACTCCGGACGTGACAGTGATTCCAGCCTGTTTTTCCATGATGTTTTCAATGTTTAACTCCTGTTTAGTTTGATCGTTTCGCCAGTATCTGCTCGATGCAGTCCATCAATTTACCGCTAATATTGATATCAAAAGCGTCTTCGATCTCGCGGATGCAGGTCGGGCTGGTGACGTTGATCTCGGTTAATTTGTCACCGATCACATCGATACCGACAAAGTAGAGTCCTTTCTCCCTTAACACCGGAGCCAGCGTTTCGGCAATGCGACGGTCGCTCTCAGTCAAGGGTCTGGCTTCACCACGACCGCCAGCGGCCAGGTTTCCCCGGGTTTCCCCGCTGGCCGGAATCCTTGCCAAGCAGTAAGGGATGGGCTCGCCATTGACAATCAGAATTCGCTTATCGCCTGAACTGATTTCCGGAATGTATTTTTGTGCCATGGCATAACGGCTACCATCCTGAGTCAAGGTCTCAATGATCACGCTCAGATTACCGTCCCCCGGCTTGATGCGGAAAACCGAGGCGCCCCCCATGCCATCCAGGGGTTTCAAGATAATATCCTGATGCTCGGCATAAAACCGACGCAGCTTGTCTGTACTACGGCTGACCAGGGTCTCAGGGGTCAGCTCAGCAAACCAGGCGGTAAAAAGTTTTTCGTTGGCATCGCGCAGACTTTGTGGGTTGTTGATAATCAGCGTCCCCTCGGTCTCTGCCCGCTCCAGCATGTAGGTGGCGTAGATAAACTCAGTATCAAAGGGCGGATCCTTACGCATCAGTATCACATCCAGTTCGGCAAGAGGTGTGTCCAATAGTTTGCCGAACTGATACCAGCTTTCAGTATCCTGCTGTACCTGTAGAGATTTCATTGTGGCATGGGCCCGACCATTTTGCAGATAAAGATCCTGCATCTCCATGTAATATAACTCGTATCCACGGGACTGGGCCTCCAGCAGCATGGCCAAGCTGCTATCCTTTTTAACATTGATCTGCCCGATGGGATCCATGACGATCCCGAGTTTAATATTCATAAATTCTCTCCCCACCTTACAAAACATGGTATTCTGCTGCTACATTATTTATAAAATTCAATATGTATTGACGATTTTTAACAAATCCAAGTAATTTGAAATTCCAATGAAGTTAAGGTGTAATCCATTGTTTGTCAACAATGTCTTGAACGATTATTCAAAACAATTCATGTGTATTGCGACATCCTTCATATGACCCCAAAAGTACTTTACACTTCCCTGGGGTTTTCCACCATGGCAGGTACGTCTTTGGAGATCCATTCCAATAGCACGGGCACCACATTCAACCGCAAAAAACATGGCATATATCAAGCAAGCATGATCAACCCAGCCACCCAGCTTGTGGAATCTTTATCAGACAGATCTGATTTTTCCGCCTTTGGGGCTGCCCATCCTGAAGATTTCATCAACAAAGTAACATCGATACCAAAACCTGACATGGATGGACGGGCAATATCCATGTGGCGGCAGGGTTTGTTCTCAGCTAAAACACGACATTTTTCCTGGTCATCACAAAACAAGTCTTTGCATGATCCACCCGCAAATCCCTTTGATTTTTCAAACCCCATTTCCATGGCTTTTTCCTCAACACCTGCCACAATTTGATGAAGTATTTGCATCACACCCCTTCGCTCATCGGAAAACATGACGGATGTGGGTAATTCTATTTTCACAGTAATGGAATATTTGCTCTGGCTTAGCCATTTTCTAAATTCCACAGGGCCTTCCACATTGGGTGGGCAGTTCGCTGAAAAACCATAATTCGGACATGTATATTCTCCATTACATAATGCAGCCAAACTATCTTTAACTTGGATATCACTGGACGAAATAATGGCGGAAGGCGTAGCGCCAAGGCTTTCTGCTTCCTGGGTTAAATGTGCAAGTTGCTGTTTTGATATCAATATATTTTCCATTGTAAAGCCTTTCAAGAGTCTTTGTGGCAGAGGAAGCTGCCACGGCAATAGGTGGAATGGGCAGAAAATAACGAATAACACCGTGGTCAGCAAATCCTTGAACGAATAGATATCCTTTGTATGAGTTAATCTTCAGTTCATTGACACTATCAAGAGTTCCTGTTCCTTTTTTACAGGATAACGGGGGATGGGATGGGGCGCAGGCCCAAAAATTTTATTCCCACCGGAATCATAGGTTGACTTGTTAAGGCTACAGCACTGCACGGTGTCAGTCCCGGGGACCGGATCCAATCGGCGGTGGCCTAAATGGGTACACCGGTTGTGGAATGCACGATATTCGCCGTTCTCTGTGTGAACAACAAGTACCCGTTTGGGAAGATTTTTACCTTCAAAACGCATTGCACCACCAGGGGCTTTCAGTTCCAATGCCTTACGCAAATCTATGGTCAGAGTTCCATCGGCATAGTTCCAACTACCCTCGATCCCAGGTTCAGTAGTAGCAGATTTGCCCAGTAATCGCTGGAGAAAACTTCTTTTCAAAAATTTGATATCCATGCTTTATTCCTATTGTGCCCTCCACTCGAAGTGGAGGGCTAAGATTTATGCTAAAACGTATTCTATTACATCAAGACCCGTTTTTTGATTTTTTCAGCAATTTCCAGGCCCAACTGATTGGCTTTCTCCCAGATCTCGGACTGGTCTTCAACTTTACAAAATTTATCCGGGGTGATTGTGGTATCATCTCCAAATACCCAGGGAAGCGAACTCATGGGACATGTTTGGCCATAACCGCACACCATGCATTCAGTATTTCCTATGGCTTTCAGATTGCCCAGTATTTCCATACCCTCCATCGTCAGCGCATGCTCAATCTGTTTGCTTGTCTCTTCAAGCCCTGGAGCCCCCCGGCCAATGCCTGTGGCCACAACAACGGCAAACTTGCCCCGATTAAGACCATTTTGATGCCGCAAAGAAAACAATCTTTCAAGAAAAGACTTTGTAAACCCATCAACAGAGCCATAGGGCGAATATCCCCCCACAACAATGGCGTCTGCTGTTCGGACCTTTTCAGCCAATGCAGGAAAATCATCATTAACCTTGCAGATGTTGTCTTTTTTGCATCCAAGGCAGGCGATGCATGGCTTTACATTGATTTTGCTCAATTTTACAAATTCTGATTCCAGACCGCTGCTGTCAAGAACTGCCTTAACCAGACGATCTGTGTTGCTATTTTTTATGGGACTGCCTGAAATTCCTAAAATCTGAAGTCTCATATTATATCTCCTCTATTAATAATTTTTAGAACTATTTTTCGCCTTTGGTGCTGCCCATCCTGAAGTTTTTTTAATATCAAAACAGTTTCCATTGTAAAGCCTTTCAAGATTCGTTGTTATTTTTTTGTATTTAGGATTGCTCCCAACCTTTTTCCCATGTAATGGTGGAACTACCAAGGATCTATTGATGACCCTGTTGATTTAGTATAAATCTCTGGATTGCAGAGACACTATGTTGAATTTTAAATCACCAGATGTCAATCTGATGTGTGCTTGTTCTTCAAAAAGCAACTAAATAAACAAACTCATTTATGTTTATGTCTCAACTATATCAACGCACCCCTAAATATTCTGTAGCAACCGCTACAATCTAAAGATATCAGACAAAATAGAATCAGGCCGGTTTAGTTGTCAATGTTTTTTGAATGACTATTCAATATAATTGATGTATACTCAAAGATCAAGTTTTTTGACGTTGACAGATATATAAAAACTGCATAACAGTAAACATCTGCCACAACGAAATTTTGAACTCTTATTGTTACAATAAAAGGAGAAAAATGGCTTGTTTATGTGAACAAATAGCCGATGGTGACATTGATCTGTCACCGGTCTGCATTGGAAATCTCTGGATATTTGAAAATCTCGATCCTGTAGAAATAAAAGCCCTGAGTCATGATGCTTTGAGAAAAAAATTAACCAAAGACCAATCTTTATTTTTACAAGGAGACCCTGCAAATGAAATGTTTCTGATCAAAGGCGGCCGGGTCAAGCTTTCCAAAGTTCTTGAAGATGGTACAGAATTAATCCTTGATATACGAAAAGCTGGCGACTTTGTAGGGGAAAATATGTTCTCTGAAGAAGGAGAGTATCCTGTCAGTGCAGTTTGTCTTGAGCCTACACTGACCTGTGGTTTCAACAGAAGCCAATTTGAAGCATTAGTGTTGCAGCATCCCAAGATTGGCCTCCAGATAATTAAAACGCTTAACGAAAGGATCTCCTGGCTTACAGACCGTGTGAGCAGTCTTGCGATTACAAACATTGAAGATCGTCTCTATCAGGTACTCACCAACGTCGCAAAAGAGCATGGGGCAAAAAGCCCCCAAGGTGTGGTGATTCAATTTCATCTAACCCATGAAGACCTTGGTTTTTTAACCGGTGCCCATAGAGTCAGTGTTACCCGGGCGATGAAATCACTTAAAAAAGCAGGAAAAATTATTCTTGAAGGCAGACGACTCATCCTGCCGACATTAAACCTTGCCTAAGATACCTGTATGTATTGTTCAAGATAATGGCCTGTGCACCCTTAAGAACATCTGTCGAATCAAGTGACGGCGGGCCGTCAATCATCCTAACCCCAGGGCAGCCAGGGCAGTCCCTCCTTCAACCCCTCGCGCATCCGGTCGGCCGAACCGTTCCGATAGCCATACACCCTCATCCCAAAAATATGCAGCATCAGGCTTGTTGCACGTTGCTGGCTTTTATCAAACTCCTTTTCAAGATAACTTTCGTATATTGCCTCGATTTGGTCTAACTTTGCGGAGGCTAATTCATAAAGTTTACTCCCTTCGGCAGCCAATTCAAGCTGGGTCTTAATCAGAAAACAGCTGCAATAATCTTTCCGGGTTGATTCCTGTATATATTTCTCAAGAATTGTGCAAATACCTTCTCCTACACCAGGTGCGGTATCCAGCACCTTTCGTATCTGCACAATCCCTTTTTGGGCATAGGTTTCCAGCGCTTCTTTGAACAGTCCTTCTTTATTACCGAATGCATGATAAATTGAACCCGGTTTCAAACCAGTGGTTTTCATAACCTGCTGCATGGAAGAGGCACTGAAGCCATTCTGCCAAAAAAGCTGGATGGATTTATCAACCACATCATTTCTATCAAATAAGGCTTTTGCCATATATCAACCTCGTTTCCTTAAATTTTCATTTCTTACACTGTACATACATTATACATTATTATCATGAATTACAAGATCATTTTGAATATTTATTCAAAAAGTTATTGACACGTAATCATTTGCATTTTATCTTGAATACAAGGTGATCTTTGTCTATAAATAGCATAAATCCCCATCCATTCTGGCCTGTCACCCTTAGATTCCTAAATTTGTGCAGAAAGTGGGACACACCCGGAATGTTGGATGGAAAATGGATTCTCAAGTAGCTATTGGTCGGTTCGCCACTACCCCTTTTTTTTATTCAAAATGTAGCAGTTGCTACAGACTTCCTATAAAAATTCTCATATTTTATGGGTATTCAAACGATTTCAAGCACCACCTTATTAATCATTTAAAAAGGAGTATAGATTATGAAAGTATTGGTAACTTATTTTAGCCAGAGTGGAAACACGGAAAAAATCGCCAAAGCCATCTGCGAGGAAGCCGCCAAGGCCAGTGATGCCGACTTGAAGAAACTTGAAGAACTAACCCCTGATATGGTCGCCGAGTACGATTGCATTTTCATGGGTTCTCCCCTGCATTCCGGCAGCCTGGCAGCCCCGGTAAAAGAGTGTCTCGGTGTTCTGAAGGCAACTTCTGGTCAGCAAATGGCAGGTTTTATTACCCATATGGCCCCAGCCTATCCGGATCAAGATATGGAAGCCTTTGCAGAACCCATGAAAGCGGCATGCAAGGAAAAAGGCATTGAATTTAAAGGATGTTTTGACTGCCAAGGCTTTCTGGCTGAATCCATGCACGCGCCAGTGCAAAACAAATTGAATATGGATGATGATCAGTGGGCAGAAATGGTCAAGCAAATGACCGGCCGTCCCAGCCAGGAAGATGTGGACAACGCCAAAGCGTTTGTCAAAGCACTTTTTGTATAACTGCCACGGGCAAACCTTATTCTGACCTTGGTCCGCCCACAACGAAGCATGAAAATCCCTCTTGTGTTACCGGGACTTTCTTGTAAAAAAAAGTTGGAATTGATGGCTGCCCACTTAAGCCGGGATATTTTCAAGGATTTTTATGTGGATAATTAGCTTTGAACGCTTAAAATCATAGACTGCTAAAACGCTTGATTTTAAAGGCTGTCCCCCCTTAAGTAGGTAGCCTTATTCACAAAGGAGCTATCATGACAGCAAAAAATAAACTGACCATACTATGGACCAATGACAATATTATCACAGCAGAAAAAATGGTTTTCATGTATGGGATAAACGCAAAAAAAAGGGACTGGTGGGACGAGGTTACCATCATCATCTGGGGTGCCACCGCAAAGTTGGTCAGTGAAAATAAGATGATACAGGACCTCATTGAAGAGGCCAAGCTTGAAGGGGTGCATGTCACCGCCTGTAAAGGATGCACAGATCAGCTCGGTGTCACAAAAATACTGGAAGGTCTTGACATTGAAGTTATTTATCAGGGCATCCCTCTGACACAAATCCTTAAAAATGACGAAAAGTTAATCACAATATAACAGAAATGGCACAATCGCATGCGCAGTTGTCGAGGCAAATTACACCTTCATGCAGAGCCTTCAGAAGTTGTGAAAATTTTAAAAATAATGAGTATCAACTCTCTAACACGACAGCGACACTTTGCTTGTTTCACTAAAAATCGAATATCGAAAGGTGAAAACACACACTGTAGAATCCCCTCCGAACAGGGTGGATCATAAAAGTGTCGCTGTAGTGATAACCGTTTTACCCATATAATATGTTTTCCTTTTTTGGAGGACATTCATTTAAGCCACTTTTAAGGCAGGTAAGATAAGCCGCCTCTCTGCAAGAACAATTTTCCCCGCTTTTTTAAGTGCTTTTATGGCCCGGGTAATACTGACTCTATGGGCACCGGTTAAAAAACTAAGGTCTTCATGGGTCAAAGGAAACTGAATCACCACGCCTTGAAGGGTTTGTGCACCATGGGCCTTTGCGACATTGCAGAGGACCCGATAGAGACGATCCTCAATGTTGGTAATCGCAATATTGCCCACACGGGTTGTGAGCCATGAAATTCTTTCGCTAAGGGTTTTGATGACCTGGAGGCCAACCTTAGGATACCCCAGCACCAGTTCTTCAAATTGCTTTCGGCTGAAACCACATGTCAGTGTATCTTCAAGGCAAACCGCACTGACAGGGTATTGGCCTTCTTCAGAGAACATATTCTCCCCTACAAAATCACCGGCTTTTCGTATATCAAGTGTCAATTCTGTACCATCTTCAAGAATTTTGGAAAGCTTAACACGGCCGCCTTTGATCAAAAACATTTCATTTGCAGGATCCCCTTGTAGAAATAGGGATTCTCCCCTGGTTAATCTTTTTCTCAAGGCCTCATGGGCCAAGGCTTTTACCTCGGCAGGATCAAGCCCTTCAAATATCCAGAGATTCCCAATACAGACGGGTGATAGTTCAAATTCATCACCCGCTATTTGTTGACATAGGCAAGCCATTCTTTTCCTTATCCTCATCCTTTTTATTTGACCCCACCGATTGAGTGGGCACCGCATGCGCTTTGTTAATGATGAAACTACCAGGGGTCTGTTTATGTTTCAACTATATCAAGAAAGCCACAAGTATTCTGTAGCGTTCGCTACAAAACAATTTTTTTGGGATGTAGTATGTATTGTCCGCTACCGACTGCGCAGCTCGCCACTATCCCTTTTTTCTATTCAATATGTGGCTACCCACTTAAGGCGGGATATTTTCAAGGCGTTTTATGTGAATAATTAACTTTCAGCCCCTAAAATTAAGGCTGCTAAGACGCTTGATTTTAAAGGCTGTCCCGCCTTAAGTGGGTAGCCCAATATGTAGCAGTTGCTATAGACGACCTATGGAAATTATCATATTATGTGCATTGAAACGATTTCAAGCACCCCCTTATTAATCATTTGAACAGGATATAGATCATGAAAGAAGCACCGGTTTTTGATGAAATATATGAAAAATACCTTATGGATGTATCAGCAGTCGATCTGAGCCAAGTGGGCAACTGCCTGGGCATTACCGTTGATGGGAATAAGGCGTCTATCCCTTTTTACGGGATCCCGCACCGCGTCTCGGGTAAGGGTGTCATGGATGCAGAGGGAAAACGACCCATTCACGCGCTTAGCGTCATTCTATGTCAGTATTTGCTTTTATGCCCCAAACAAGCGCCGCCTGTCACCGGCGAGTGGATCAAGTATCACAATTTTAAAGATGCCGCACCTTTTGCACAAGCTTTCAGAAACACTGTAGAGCTGCCCATCAGCAAAACGTTCTCCGGGAAGCTGGATGATCTCAAAAATGCATGCATGGCACTGGGAGGTCAGCCGGGTGAGGCACCATTCAGCTGCGATTTGGCCATCAAATTCCCCGTGCTTCCCAAAGTGAATTTGTTAATGCTGTTCAACGACCAGGACGAGGAGTTCCCGGCAGAATGTTCGATCTTATTCGAGAAGCATGCCGATGCCTATCTGGACATGGAATGCCTGGCCATGCTGGGCATGGTACTGGTGGGATGGTTAAAAAACGAACCGAAATACAGGGATGGCAACATTTAATGCCGTAAAGCTCGACCTAAAACCAGATCTGAAAAAGGCCGCATGATAAGATTCAAATCATGTAGGGTTGAGGCTATCGGGCGTTTTGGGTAACTATGGAGGGTTCGTTTCTGACAAAAAGAGGGCACAGATCACAGATTTATAGACAAATCTTCAGGCCTGTGATACCTCTCGTGACCATGAATTTTATTCCTAATGCTGCTATACCTGACCACCAGCCGGAAAAAGCCCTTTATTTTATTCTGGATATTCGGCACATCGTCGTGAACGGCCTCAACGTACCTGAAATGGCCAAGCCCCATGCATTGGAATTTTCCATGGGAGAGGCCTTTTTCTTCGGCACGTTCAAAGGCACGCCCTGCTATTGTGCCGAGCTTCAATCAAAAACAGTGCC